>Ga0123353_10012146_pt1 | contig 12209 bp, 9 predicted proteins | sample TergutLab28metaG_3_FD_92763 | JGI IMG/M metagenome (GOLD analysis project Ga0123353, IMG submission 92763) | Labiotermes labralis P3 segment gut microbial communities from Petit-Saut dam, French Guiana - Lab288 P3 | ecosystem: Host-associated > Arthropoda: Insects > Digestive system > Gut ... | reverse complement strand
TGGCTCTCTTTTTGCTATCAAACAACGCGGAAGTAGCTCAGTGGTAGAGCATCAGCTTCCCAAGCTGAGGGTCGCGGGTTCGAATCCCGTTTTCCGCTCTGAAGGAGTAAAAAAATAGTGCTATTTTTGCGCAAATTTTAATTAATGCCTACCGACGAGCTCATTCTGGAACTATTTTCTAAAGATAATACACGAAATCGTGCCTTTGAAATGCTCGTTAATAAATATCAAAGAGATGTATATCAAAATGTTAGACGAATTGTGGGGTTGCACGAAGATGCCAACGATGTGTCGCAAAATGTTTTCATCAAAATTTGGCGCCATCTGCAAACTTTTCGCGGTGAATCAAGTTTGAAAACATGGATTCTGAGAATATGTACAAATGAATCATTAACTTTTATCGAGAAAAAGAAAAAATTACTCAATCTCACCGACGATTCATATACCGAATGGATGCTGCAAACTATTCCCGATGATAAATATCTTTCATCTGAGCATATTGTGCAACTTATTCAACAAGCGATACTGAATTTGCCTGAAAAGCAGCGGATTGTTTTTTCATTACGCTATTATGACGAAATGCCCTATGAAGAGATGTCCAAAATATTAAATACCTCAGAAGGAGCGCTTAAAGCTTCTTACCACTTTGCTGTGAAAAAGGTCGAAGATTTTTTGTTAAATAATTAAACTTGTTATATATATATATGTCAATAAAAAGTTTTTGTAATAATAATTTCATGGATACTTTAAATAAATATAAGGATAAATCTTTGTACGAAGTTCCGGATCATTTTTTTGAAAAATTTCAACACGATGTAATGCAATGTGTTAGAATGGAAGAAAAACAGCAAAAAAGATATAAACAATGGCTCTCTTCCATTTCGGTGGCTGCTTCTATTGCCATCATTATAGCCCTTTCCTATTTTATTTTCCTAAACAGAAATCCTATTGAACTTTTTTATGCACACGAAGATATGCTCCTTCAAGAAGATTCTGCCAGTTCTCTTTATCCAAATCATTTAGCTGAAGCTAACGAACGGATAGATACAGCAACAGAAAAAATATTTTACACAGAAGAACCAAAAACAGGAATTAAAGAACAGTTAGTAGTTGAAACAATAGCCTACCTTGCCGTTGATTTCTATTTAGATGATTTTGAAACCGAAAACTTTTATGATACAATGTATGAATTAGAATGTTATTATAATTATTAATATTATGCCACCTAAACACCTAGCTTTAATTTCATTTTTCTTGCTTCTTTTTTCCTCCTTGCTCGCGCAAGATGATTGCCAATCTATTATGACGATAAAGAGAAATTTTATTGAACGTAATTTGATGCTGACCGATAATGAGCGACAAGCATTTTGGGAACTATATAATCCTTACCTCAAAGAAGAATCGGAAATATTTGAGGCAAGCAGGGCATTGCTGCAAAATAATAATATTGTACGCAACAAAGGTCGAATTGACTTTACTAAGTTGAGTGAAAAACAATTATACGCGCTAATGGAAGACAAAATCAATACAAAAGAACAACTGCTATTGCTGGAGAAAAAACTGTATGAACAACTCAAAAAGACTCTTCCTGCCAAAACGTTATATCAATTTTATCAGATTGAGGGACGATTTAAAGCCGATATAAAAGAAGAAGCCAAAGGAGCTTGTACGCACGAAAAAAAATAAAAACACTACCTTTGCCGCCTCAATTTTTTAACAATGTCTTTTTTTACAGAATATTCCTTATGGTTCGTACTTCTCTGCATATTGATAGGTGCAGGTTACTCTTTTCTACTGTATTACAAAAACAAAAATATAGTTTTTGATAAACACTCTAAAAGAGTAATGTTCCTTTTCAGAGGCTTTGCAATTGCATTGATTGCGTTTCTTTTGTTAGCGCCAATGCTGCGTTTAACCATTAAACAAATAGAAAAACCAATGATCGTGGTTGGTTTCGACAATACGGAATCTATTATTTCTACTCCTGATTCAATTTTTTATACCACTACTTTTATTAAAGAATATAATAATTTTATTAGGCATCTTCAGAAAAATTATGAAGTGATTCATTATGCTATTGGCACAGATGTTCAACTCGTACAAAACCATACTTCTTTAAATTATGGTGAAAAATCTACCAATTTGGCAGCACTGTTTGATGAAATAAACAACTATTACACAAATAGAAATATTGGCGCAATTGTTCTTCTTACCGATGGCATTTTTAACGAAGGTGCAAATCCATTATATCTTGCGGAAAAGCAAAAAGCACCTGTTTATACGGTTGGAATGGGAAATCCTGAAGTACAACCCGATCTTTTCATCTCTAATATTGTTTATAATAAACAAACATTCCTGGGCAATCTTTTTCCGGTTGAAATTAAAGTTACAGCCACACAGCTAGCCGGAAAAAATTCAACTTTAACAATTTCAGATGGAGTTCAAAATATTTTTACGAAAAATATTGCTATTTCAGGCAACCATTTCTTTGAAACAGTGAGGCTTACAGTAACCGCAAAAGAAAAAGGGATGCTCCGCTATCAGGTTTCCTTGACACCCGTTGAAAATGAGATATCTACGAAAAATAATAACACTGCTTTCCTGATAGAAGTGGTAGATCAACGTGAAAAGATTGCGATTATATATCATGCCCCTCACCCGGATATTTCGGCGATTAAAAGCGCTTTGGAAATATCCGACAGATATCAGATTGATATCTGTCCTTCTGATAAATTGCCCACAAGTCTTGATGATTATGTGCTGTTTATTTTACATCAATTACCATCTAACAACCAACAAACCTATAATCTGATTACTAAAATTCAATCGGCGGAAAGTGCATGCTGGTATATTGTAGGAGAAAAAACCAATCTACCTACCTTTAATAGTGTAAATTTGGGGATTAATATTGTACAAAACAAAGAATTGCGCAACGAAGCGATGCCTGCTTTTAACGATAATTTTGTTTCATTTACCTTTTCCGATGAAGCAAAAAAAATGTTAGATAAACTCCCACCGCTAATTACTCCTTTTGGAGAATACAAGTCCGTTGTTGCTTCAAATATATTTTTATTTCAGAAAATCAATGGTATAACAACCAATTTTCCGCTGTTTCTTTTTAATGAACACAGTGCTGGAAAAATAGGAATTTTAACAGGAACCGGAGTATGGCAGTGGAAAGTTTACAATTATTTATATGCCCATAATCACGATGTCTTTAATGAAATTATTAACAAAACTGCACTCTATTTGTCTGCTAAAGGCGACAGGAGTTTTTTTCGTGTTATGGTGAAAAATGTATATAATGAGAATGCGCCGGTTGAATTTTCTGCCGAACTTTATAACGATAGTTATGAACTACAGAATGACCCCGAAGTTCATTTTCATTATACGGATAATGAAGGGAAAAAATATGAAATGCTTTTTTCGAAACAAAATAACGGCTACTTTTTGTCCTTGGGAAAATTGCAGACAGGCGACTATTCTTGGAGTGCCAATGTTAAATTTGGCGATAAATCTTATTCAAAATCAGGTGTTTTTACTGTTCAGGAAGTGCATTTAGAATCTCTGAATTTAGTAGCCAATCATGCGTTGTTACAAAACATTTCCGAATCAACACAAGGTAAATTTTATTTTGTAAATGATTTTTCTTCTTTAGAAAATGATATCGAAAAAAATGAAAATATCAAAACAATTGCTTCATATCAAAAACGTTACAGCCTGTTTCTAAATACGTGGTGGTATTACTTTGCTGTAATTTTTCTTTTTGGTACTGAATGGTTTTTGAGAAAGTGGGGTGGCGGGTACTAAATTGAAAATGATTATCTTATACTTTCAATTGAACTAATGAAACTGAGAAAAAGTAAAAAGAAGGTAGTCTTTAGTACAAAAAATTATTATAAGGATAAATTTGAATGTGTAATTTCTTTATTTCCTGATACAACAAATCTCTAAGTTTCTCAAAGTTAACTTTAGTTTTAGCAGAAATAAAGATTGATTTTTCCCCAATTTTTGCCATCCATGTTTCTGTTAATTCATGTATGGAAATGTTGTATTTTTCTTTAGGAGTTAAATCATCAGGATCTTTTTCTATCCATCTGTAGTTGTCAATTTTATTGAACAGGTATATCATTGGTTTTTCACCGGCATTTATTTCCTGCAAAGTTTGATTCACAATTAGAATTTGTTCTTCAAAATCAGGGTGACTAATGTCAACCACGTGTAACAGGAGATCTGTCTCGCGAATTTCATCTAAGGTTGATTTGAACGACTCTACAAGCCCGTGCGGCAATTTGCGAATGAACCCTACCGTGTCGGATAATAAAAACGGGAGGTTATCGAAAACGACCTTTCTCACGGTGGTATCTAAAGTAGCAAACAATTTATTTTCAGCAAAAACTTTCGATTTACTGATGAGATTCATCAAGGTTGACTTCCCTACATTTGTGTAGCCTACTAATGCTACTCTCACGTATTTTTCTCTGTTACTTCGTTGTGTAAATTTTTGCTTATCTATTTCTATTAGTTTTTCTTTTAGCAAAGCAATTCTGTCTCGGATAATACGGCGGTCGGTTTCAATCTCTTTTTCACCCGGACCACGCATTCCGATTCCCCCGCGTTGTTTCTCCAAGTGCGTCCACATTCGGGTTAATCGTGGCAAAAGATATTGATATTGAGCTAATTCTACTTGAACTTTTGCATGTGCTGTTTGCGCACGCCTGGAAAAAATATCCAAAATAAGCCGAGTTCTGTCAATAACACGACACCTTAAAACGGCTTCAATATTTCTCGTTTGTGATGGAGAGAGTTCATCGTCAAAAATAGCGATTTGTATGTTATTATCATCTATAAAACAGGCAACTTCTTCCAATTTTCCTGCCCCTAAATAAGTGCGCGGATCAGGGTGGGGGAGGTTCTGAATGAATTTACGAATGGCAATGCCGCCTGCTGTTTCCGTTAAAAAAGCCAACTCATCTAAGTATTCATTCACTTTTTCATAAGAAATTGTTGGGGTGGATACTGCAACCAGCACCGCACTTTCATTATTTATCTGGGTAGTAAAATTGTTCATTTGAAACTCAAAAATTGAGGACGCAAAAGTATATTATTAAAGGATAGAGATTCATAAAAAAATATATTTTTGCTACCTGATTTTAATGTAGTAAATGAAAAAACTTTTTGTTACACTTTTATTTCTATTTCCACTAATAATTTTTTCGCAAACCATTGTTACATTGGAACAATGCCAGCAGTGGGCAGTTAGTGGATCTTCTGCAAATATTCAAAAAGAATTGAATACACAATTACTTAAAGTAAAATTAGATGATGCTGCCTCGCACATGTTCCCTGCTTTGGAGATTAACGGAAATATCAGCTACCAATCACAAGTACCTCAACTGCCATTAGAACTCGGTGTAGATAAACTCTCAAGAGACCATTATGGAATCTATTTAGATTTACAACAAGCTATTTATGCAGGTTCAAAACTTCGCTATGGCCGCCAATATGAAAGAATGATGAACAAGTCGGAAATTGATAAATTAGATCTTTCAATTAATCAACTTAAAGAAAAAATTATTTCTATATATTTGAATCTATTGATTTTAGATAAACAGATTTCATTGCTTTCCAGTGTAGATAATACCATAAACGAACAATTGGAGCAACTTGGAAAATTGTTGGAAAGCGGTGTAGTTTATGGAAATATGGTTGCACAATTGGAATTGGAAGCGCTGAAAATTGAGCAGCAAAAAGGTGAATTGGCTTCAACCAAAGAATCCCTGATTGCATCATTATCTATTATTACAGGTAAAGATTTGCAGGGCGCTACCTTTGTTGTTCCGAAAGATCCCGATATTCAAAAAAGTACATCTTCTTCCCGGTTAGAATTTTCTATTTTCGAATATGGCAAAAAAGGATTGGATTATCAACGAAAGTTCTATCTATCAAATAGCTTGCCCAGCATTACTTTTTTTGCTTCAGGAGGATATGGAAGACCTACCTATAATATATTCTCAAATAAATTCGAATGGAGCTATATTGTTGGAATAAAACTCAATATCCCTGTCATTGCTTGGGCACAAACAGTTGGGATAGGCAGTATTATTATCTTGCAAAAGAAAATCCTGGAAAGTCAGGAGCGCGACTTTGAAAAATCAAACCAAATTGAAATTGAAGAAAAGTGGAATGAAATTCAAAAAATTGAAAATCTGATTGTGTTGGATAAGAAAATTACGGAGAAGTATAAAATGATCACAGAAACATCTAAAGTTCAATTACTCTATGGCACTATTACGGCATACGATTTTATCAAACAACAAAATGATGAATTGCAATCGCTGATTAATCAAGAAGTACACGTAATGCAATTATTGAAAGCAAAATTTGAATTTATGGCGTTGAAAGGAGAACTCTGATGAAACGCTTCCTTATTTTATTCTTTTATTCTTTTATTCTATTATCAATTAATGCACAGCAAAACTACCCTAATGTGCAATACAATGATACCCAAAAGCAACTTACAATTTTTATTGATAGAAAACCGGTCATTAAAATTATTGCGGAAGTGTTTGCATTTCTCCCAGAACTAATTGTTGCTCAAGACGCTTCCATATCTATATATTTAGATTCGGATTCTATCTACCATCCTTGCATAGATATTGATTTTAACCCGATAACTACAGAACTCTGGATATCCAAAAAAACATCAGGACTTGGCAGAGCACCTTACTTCGATTCCTATCACAAATTGGAAATAATAGCTGATGTTATTTATGGCAAAATTAACATGCCAATGCTTGAGTTTCGAAAGGCGTTGCCGCAAAATTTGGATAAACCTGCTTTTTTTCAATCCCAAGACTTCTTTGACCCCGAAATTATGAAACATAATAAAGGATACAATGATAAAAATCCAATGATGCAACTGTGGGAATTGTTCAAAGCTAACGAGTTTAAACCGATTTCGTTGCGCTATGTAATAAATACCTTTCGCAGATCTCAAACCGATATGAATTCTATGCTAATTGATTACGCAGTACAAGGATTTATTGATTATGACCTGAAAAATGAAATAATCTCCTATAAAACTAAACTTGCACATTATTTGAACAACGAATCGAAAAGACGTGATTATGATAACCTTTTCTGGAAATCTAAATCCCATCTTGCTACTTTAAATATGGAAAATTTTGACTTAATTATTTATGGTTGTGATTTTTTTGAACTTAGCCATACCCATATTGTTAATGTTTATCCTGCTGATGAAAAAGTAACAGTAAAGAAAAACAGAGATTTGAATTTTTCAGGTCGTGTAATTGGCGGGCTGTTCGATTTTGTGGCAAGAGATTGTACTTTTGACTATGATAAGTTTTTGATTGCTATGCCTCAAATTGATTCAATGGTCATGTTTTCAGAAGATAAATCAAGACCCAAAGATATATATGGCGATTATCCGTTAAAAAAAGTTAAAAGCGTTGTGGAAGATATTTCGGGAACTTTATTTATTGATGACCCATATAATAAAAGTAGTAATAAAAATATTCCAGATTATCCTATATTTGAAAGTCGCGAAGGGGGTAAAGTCTATTTTGACCAACCTTTTATTTTAAATGCAGAATATAAAAGAGATACATTCTACTTTATGATTGATTACTTTGTTATCAAGAATCTCGATAACTTTAATATTGATGCTACGATTATTCCGGGAAGACTCATTTCAGGTGGCATTTTTGCTGATATATATGAACCTCTTAAACTGCAATCCGATAACTCGCTGGGATTTGTTCATCGTACCGACAGCGCCGGCTTGCCGATGTTCGGCGGAAAAGCATTGTTTTTTAATACTATTGAATTGTCAAGTAATGGACTGCGCGGAAAAGGAAAAATTGAATACCTAACCTCAACTGTTGAAAGCGATAGCCTTGTTTTTTATCTTCAATCTATTAGAGGTAAGGCAAATAAATTCCACATGAACCCATTGCAGTCGCAAATTGAATACCCCGAAACTTTTACTACTCAGGCTCAACTGATATTCAAGTCAGATAAAAACGAAATGCACGTGACTTCCTTTAAAAAACCTTTCTCAATTTATAACGAATATAACTTTGAAGGAACTTTAATCTTGTCGCCATCAGCGTCAGTAGGAAATGGAACGTTGAACTTAAAACGCGCAGAATTGCATTCTAAATTGATGACTTTGAAAAATCATGCGGTTGAATCTGAAAAGGCAACGTTGCGAATCTTTGAAAATGAACAGGAAAAACAATACCTTCTTACTACTTCTGATTTCAATGCGTATATTGATTTTAATAAACTTTCAGGAAAATTTTCATCTTCTAATACAGAGGGATCTGAAGTACGTTTTGTTAGTAACGGATTTAAAACCAATGCACAAACATTCACATGGAACCCAATGGATAAAAATATGCTTCGCTTTTCATGGAAGGTGTCTTTTAAAGAGAATGACATAAATGAAATGCCGGCAAGAGAATTGATAAAGATAAAAAGTAATGAAAACTTGCTTTCTACAATTGAACAGGGAAAGAAAGGAATTAGTTTTAATATTCAACAGATAGATTTCGACTTTGAACAAAAAAAACTTGTAGCCAAAGGCGTGCCTTATATCCCAGTGGGTGATGCAGCAATTATTCCTGATAACGGCGTTGTGAATATTTTGGAAAAAGCTGCTTTTAATAGGCTTACGAATGCCAAAATAATTGCATCACGAGATAATTCGTTTTATGAACTCTATAATTGCTCAGTGAAAATTGAAAATGGTGAAGTTTTCAGCGGAACAGGATATTACGATTATGTAGATGCTTTCAATACAACCCAAATGATTCACTTTGATACTATTTGGCATAACAAAAGTACAAAAGCAAATGCAAAAATCTTACTCGAAAATGATTTTACTTTAAGTCCGCATTTTGGATTTAACGGAAATGTAGAACTTAACAGTAACCAAGAATTTCTTACATTTTCAGGAGGTGTTTCCTTACTTCATAATTGTGATTTTGAAAAACCCGAAGCAATTAAAGTTCATCAACAAATTAATCCGAATCAAATATTAATAGAGATTAACAATAGATCGTGTGATATAAATGATAGAAGGGCAACAGTTGCTATTGCTTCTTCTAATGAAACAGGCAGAATTTATACAAGCTTTGGCAGTGCAAAAAATCAAGTAAACGATTCGGAATACATAAATACGAGAGGTTTTATTACTTATAATATTGATAAACAAGCTTTTCAAGCTGCTTCATTGGATAAATTAACCAATCCGAAAACTCCCGGAAACATCATCACATTGTTCAATAAAGATTGCATTTCGATAGGGGAGGGGGCTGTTGATATGGGAACAAAATTGGGACGCATTCACTTTAATACGTATGGCCAAGTGATTAACTATATGCAAGCAGATTCTGCAGCTATGCGTCTTACTACTTCAATAGATTTCCATTTCAACAGCGACGCAATGAAGATTATGAATGATTATTTTACTGCTGCACAAGATGTAGCATTTATTGATCCAAGTACTGATGGGAACTATACTCAATCTTTAATCAACATTTTAGGGCAGGCGGAATATGAAAGGTTTGAAAAAGAAAGCAAATCCGGCATACAGCAAGCAAAATTACCAACAAAATTAGATGTTAAATTTCTCTTTTCTACATTAAATTTTACATGGTCTCAGGATAACGGAGCATTTGAGTCACAGAAAAATATTCCTATTGTAATTTCCGGCGGGAAGAGCATATATAAGCAGATTCCCGGACAGATTGTCATTGAAAAGAAAGGCTCACGAAACACTTTATATATTTATTTTGAGTTAAAAAAAGATTTCTTCTTTTTCCAGTTTGAAAATAACAGTTTATCTGTGTTTTCATCTGATGAAAACTTTAATAATGCGATTATCAATACAAAAGCAAAAGACAAGACGTTAAGTGCTAAAGATGGTGAGATTGCTTTTTCCTATAAAATCGGCAATCGAGGACAGAAAACACGTTTTGTAAGAAGGTATTACAATGCAGATGATTAGAGGATTAGAAGTAGCACTTTTTTCCTATAATCAATATTATGTTAAATAGAAAACTCTTAATCTTTTGATTTCCATTTTCTAAAGAAACTCCGAACCTTAATCCCTATTACTCCAAATACTGCTTCTTTAAAAATACCCGCACTCATTTTCGACGTTCCTAATGTTCTGTCTTTAAAAATTATAGGAATTTCAACAATTTTAAAACCCAATTTATAAACGTTAAATTTCATTTCAATTTGAAATCCGTATCCGACATGCTTAATTTTTGAAAAATCAATAGATTTCAGAACTTTTGTTGAATAGCACATAAAGCCTGCTGTAGTATCCTTTACAGGAATGCCAAGTATAAACCTCACGTACATAGAGCCATAGTATGACAAGAGCAAACGCGACATAGGCCAGTTTAAGACATTAACTCCCTTACAATATCGAGAACCTACAACAACATCTGCATTTAGTTCAGCAATGGCTGAATATAGTCGTTCTACATCATCAGGGTTGTGAGAAAAATCTGCGTCCATTTCAAAAACATAATCGTAATCTCTTGCCATTGCCCAATTAAAACCATGAATATAGGCAGTTCCTAACCCTAATTTTCCGGTACGCTCTTCAATATACAATCTGTTTTGAAAATCTATTTGCATTTCTTTTACAATATTTGCCGTACCATCGGGCGAACCGTCATCAATTACCAAAATATCAGCATTGGTAACGGAGAATATTTTTTGAATAATTTGCTCAATATTTTCTTTCTCATTATAAGTTGGAATAATGATAACTTTTTTTGAAGATTGCAATTCCATATTTATATATTTTGATGTGAATTAGTATATTAATTAATAACCATGAATCATTAATCATTAAATTTTAATACGATATATACCGGAAAATGGTCACTATAACCTCCTGCATAGTTACCTCCTGCGTAGCTTCTAAACGGGTATCCTTGAAATGAGCCTGCTTTTGTTTTAAGGAAATTCGGGTTAAAAACGTGCGCAGAGACAAACTTGTAACTATTTGGTTTAGCGTTTAGTAATGCGAATGAAACCATAATTTGGTCAATTAATTCCCAATTATCCTGATATGCGTATGAGCCAATTCCGTCTTTATACATTTTCCACATAGGATTAAAAATATCTGAAGGTTTAACATCGCTTTTTTTTCCTTTAGCATTGAGCCCGTTTACAATAGATTTTGCGGTTGGGTTATCGTTCAAGTCACCCATTACCACAATTTTAGCGTTAGTATTAAGGCTCAGCAATGAATCTACAATTGATTTAGTAAGTATTGCGGCAGCCATACGTAGAGGGGCGCTACGCGCCTCCCCTCCCCTTTTTGATGGCCAGTGATTTGCAATAAGATACAGAGTATCTGTTTTGTCTAAAACACCTACCAAAAGCAATTGATCTCTTGTTTTAAATCTTGGGTTGTCGGGAATTGTCAAGGTATGGGGTTTTTTCGAAATAAACTCAAAACGGTCTCCTTGATATATAAAAGCAACATCTACACCACGATAATCAGGAGAATCATGATGTGCAACTTTGTAATTCAAGGGTTTCAGCGCGTCCTGCGCCACTAAGTCATTGAGTACTCTTTCATTCTCAACTTCACATACGCCGAGAACCACTACCCCACCATGCTCTTTTCCCATTTCAGAAATTGCGAAAGCCAAGTTTTTTAGTTTGTGTTCATAGCGCTCTTGTGTCCACTGATAGGCTCCGTTAGGGAGAAATTCACTATCATCTGCGATGGGGTCTTTCTCAGTATCATAAAGATTTTCAACGTTATAAAAACCTAAGACTGCATTTTTCTGCGCTTGCGTACAAAAGCATGTAAATAGCAGAAAAACAAGTAGAAACAGTGGATTTTTTTTTGTAATCATCTCAAAATATTTTATCGCGCGAAATAATGAAATATTTATTTAGTTAAGTACTAAAAAAAAAAATTTATTTATTATAAAATTTTTCTCCCCTGCCAAGTTTCCCGACGTTGAAATTCTTTAATGATTTTCTGCAAAATTACATCATAGCGAATTGTTCCCCAGTTGTTTAATGATAAAAATCGAGGTGGAACTTCGCCTGCAAACCGCTCAATTGCAAATGCAGGATTTAATCTCTCCGTAAAGTCAACAATAAAGTTTATATAGCTATCCATATTGAAAAGGTAAAATGAT
>Ga0123353_10012143_pt1 | contig 12210 bp, 11 predicted proteins | sample TergutLab28metaG_3_FD_92763 | JGI IMG/M metagenome (GOLD analysis project Ga0123353, IMG submission 92763) | Labiotermes labralis P3 segment gut microbial communities from Petit-Saut dam, French Guiana - Lab288 P3 | ecosystem: Host-associated > Arthropoda: Insects > Digestive system > Gut ... | reverse complement strand
TAAAGCCAGAAACGTTAAAGCCGAAAAAGTCATCGGCACAATATCCAGCGTCTATTGGCCTGTCATCGTCGCGGGATATCTGCTGTGGAGTCTTGTTTGGGATGCCTGGCGTATCAGTTGGGTGATATGGCCGGTAGCCGGCGTATTGTTCGGCGGTATTTCCGGCGGCCTGGGCGCCTGGTATTACACAAAAGAGAATTAGCGGAATTCACCGGTCATCGAAGGGCGTAACGACATTCCAGCAAAAGGCTGTTCTTTTGGGACTTTTGTCCGAAGCTCCTGGTATAGACTTATAGATTCTCCCAAGGTCTGAAATTCAGACCTTGGGAGAATAGTATGTTGAAACTGCAAAACAGCAGGACAGATGTAATAATCAAACCTGTTAAAAACGGAGGGACGTTGTCTTAAGCAAACGAACTGCGTTGAAGCAGAATGGATGTATTGCTGAAGACAAGCCTCCGGCTGGAGAGATAGATATGGCGAACGAAACGATTACAACCAATACAGATAACTCGCTATTAACTGCGTATTGTCGGGCAGCTTGGAGAAAGCGCAAAGGATGCGCTGCATGGGTATATACAGAATATGAAACGAAATCAAGTTACATACCTTTAGCGGCTTCGGGATAGAATTCTTTTATTATATGGTCCACACCCTGCATAAATATCAGGGATTCCAACAGCGGCATCCCATCCTCCTTGTAACCCAGAAGATTATACAGATTGTCGCACTGGCGTTCATTATCTATTGACAAGCCAGCATTAGGGCCATCTTTAAGCGGTGGGCTGCCTATCAGTTTCCCGGATATCCAGAAATCTTTGCGTCTTAGCCCTTCGCGCAGATTGAACGCCTGGCGGCTGGTGAAGCTGCGCATACCAAAGTAATAGCGTTCCCTTGCCGGGTAAGACCACCCTGTGACTGCTTCTACGAAATCGTAATAAACAGTAGGAGCTATGACCCTCATGATGAAGCGGCACATTCCCGCAGCCTCCCTGAACTCGGTGAACATGACGTCGCTGAAATCCATCCATGCAGTCAACCGGAAATCATATTTCTCCTTAACACTCATCCTCATATGATTACCGGCCGCACTTCCTTTGTTATGCTTTCCGGGAGCGGGATCAAACTGGTAGGCCCGCGCGAAGCCGGGAGCAAACCTCGGGTCGTGTGCGGAAGTCTCTATACCGGAAGATACCGCAAGCTTGTCATAGCCGAGATCCAACTCTTTTGCTGCATGGTATGACCCCATACCGAACAACTTTCCGCAACCTTCAAGCATACATATTTTTTCATGCAGTCCGACCACAGCTTCTGCGTTGCCCCAGACCGGTTCGATCCCGTCGAGATCGTCTCTAGTCAGAATTCCATCATTATAACAATCCATGATCCAACTGACTGTGGCGTTGGCGCTAATGACGTCGACGCCATATTCATTACATAGATCATTACACTTTGCCACCATTGGAAAATCGCGGCACATAACTCCAGCGCTCAACCAGCCCAGACTCTCGTATTCCGGACGAGGAACATCTTTCATAGGCCATCTGCTGTCAGGGATATCCAGCATGGCCCCGCACTTAAGCAAGCAAGTTGCGCACCCCCAGCTTTTCGTCTTGTATCGCGGGTTGAAAACAGCTCCGGTCATGTCTAAAAACTCGTCTCCGGTCAGCCCTTCCGAATGGATTTCAGACGCAAAGTTCTTGACAGGACAATCGCCGCTTTTGATATTATTTACCGTTCCCGCCGACGTTCCATGCTCCTTGAAAATCTGAGCGGCGGGATTCTCGCTTGACAATTCTGCAAGTTTTTTATTAAGCTCTATTATTCTCTCTTTGCTGAACACATCAACTTGGCCAGATCCTCGGCAAACGACAGCCTTGAGCTTTTTTGATCCCATAACGGCTGCTGTGCCGCCTCTGGCCGCAGCTCTGTGCCCATCGTTGATAACTGCTGAAATAGGCGACTTTTTCTCGCCTGCGGGGCCGATCATCGCATACTTATAGCTACTATCCCCAAGCTGCTTATACAAGGCTTGTTCTGCTTTTGATATTTCTTTCCCCCATAGATCGGCAGCGTCTTCGATAGAGACTCTGCCATTATCGACCTTGATATAGACGGGAGTATCAGATATCCCACTTACAAACACCGCATCATAACCGGCTTTTTTCAAGGCGGGGCCAAAATACCCGCCTGAGTTTGAGTCGTTCCAACCGTTATACACCGGCGATTTGGACACGACCATGTATCGTTCACCAAAAAGAACACCTGTGTTGTTACAGCAGCCTGAAACAAAGCCAACCATGCTTGCCTCTGCATATGGATGTGTATTTGGCGGCATGTATTCCCACAAAACCCTTGAGCCAAGAGAAGACCCCCCGAGGTAATTACGCGCCCACTCCTCGGGTAATTCCTTGACTTCGTATGATCTGTTGCTTAAATTGACAAACAGGAGTTTGCCTGTATATCCAAACATACAACAACAATACCTTTCTAACTGTTTTTTGCTTAGCCGCCTTCAAGAGCAGGTATAAAGATAATCCGATCATCTTCCTTTAGCGGTATGTCATATTTAGCACAGAGAACGCCATTCAACGCGCACATGCCGCGGTCACCTAAATGAAGCTTTTCGTCTGCTATCGATATTAGATCGGCCAGCATAGCGCCATTTGGTATTTCATGCCTTTTGTTGTTCAAGTAGACGATCACGATACCGTCCGCCTTCGTTTTGTTTATTGTTTTGCCTCCCGGTCTTTCCAATATGCTACGATATCACGGATATCATCGTGCTGATCCTCACTCACGCAGTATTGATTGCAAATAGATTCTCAAGTGATTATAAGACGTTGTATATATAATAAATAGTGAACTCCGGTTTGTCAATCCATTTGCTGATATTCTTCTGCCAACCATGACCACAGTCTTTCAAATGCCTGCGGTTTGGCTTACAAATACGTTGGAAAGAGCCATCTCAATAAATAGGTATATTCGTGTTTTTCCCTATTGACATGAACGTCGTATGCTGATAGTATTTGATTACAGATGGTTCGAGAGAGATAATAATACTCATGATATGCTCAAAATAGTCATAGAATATGCTTAATTTGATGAAAAATGCATTACTTCATGGCGTAGGTCAAGCTCGAAGCATCTTATATATCAACATTATTGGAGGATCACTATGAAAAGAATAATCTGTTTGGCGATAGCATTAGTCATGGTGTTGACTCTACTCGCAGCTTGCGGGCAGAGCACAGGCGGAAACACTTCACCCCCCCCCGCGAGCAGCAGTGTTCAATCTCCAGCCGGATCCCCTGCGGAAACTCCTAAGCAATTAACGCAACTGAAATACGGAGCCCCCAGCACCGCTACTTCGAATACAGTATGGTACGCATATACTAATGGTTATTTTAAAGAGTATGGCGTAGATCTCGATCTCACATTCTTCAATAGCGGCGCTTCTCTGCAGGACGCCGCTCGTGCCAGCGAGATCGATGTATACTCCCTTGGCGGAATGTCGTCTCTAACAGGCGCCACCACTTTCGGCAGTTGCTTCGTAGCGTACCTTGCCCCTGATAACGCTGCTTACCGCGTATATGCCCGCAACGATTCCCCGGTCATTCAGTCCGGTAAAGGGCATATAGCCAAGTATCCCGATGTTTACGGAAGCGCCGACGCCTGGAAACAGTCCACCGTGCTTCTCACAAAAGGGCAGAGCGGTCACTATACCATCAGCGCGATCGCAACATTGCTTGGTCTTACAATGGCCGATGTTCCCAATATGGATATCGAGCAGAACCAGATCCCTGCGATCTTCGCCGCCGGGGAGGGCGATGTGATGGTCGTCGGTAATCCAAACTGGGCTGAGTTTGCCGCCGATCCCGACAATTACACCATGGTCGCCTCTTTGGATATGCTGTATCCCGACTATGACAACGTTGCCACCATCATGGCTGTATCCAGCGCTCTGCTAAACAAGGAAGATGCTGTTTTCGGCTTTGTAAAAGCGCTTGTGCGAGCTCAAAGCGAACTGGCTGCAGATCATGAACTGTATGTCCAGTCGATGTACACATGGCAGCAAGAGTATAAGGTCGACGCTACTGAAGAAGACGCCCGTTTCGACGTGCAGTTTTATAAGCTGCCGACTTTCAACTGGCTGGAAGAATATATGGGCGGCGATCCGGGTAAGTCAATCATCGAAGGAGTCTTCCTGAGCATTGGTAAGTTTATGCTGGGCAATGATTCTATGACTCAAGAGAACTTTGATAAACTAAGCAACAATGTACACAACATGATCCTGACAAAATATACGTTGCGCGCCGTTGAAGAGCTTCGCGCTGAAGGACATTAACGAGTCTCCAGATCCCGGATAGTGGCAGCACGGTTTTGGCACAGAGTCAATGAATGCTTTGCGGCGCAAAGCATTCATTGACTTACGATAAGGAGCAAAGCAAGTATGCGTAAAAAAAGAAGATTCAGCCGCTATACCCTGATAAGCATGATCTCGCTTATCATACTGTTCAGCATTTGGGAATCGGTAGTGCGCTATGGTCTTGTCGATCCGGGCAGGCTCTCGTCGCCCAGTCAAATAATACTGTTGTTTGTCAACAAATTAAGTACGCCCTCTCCTGATGGCGCTACCGTTCTGGCTCATACAAAGGCCAGTATGGGGATCGTTCTGAGAGGTTTTTTCTTCGCTTGCATCGTTGGGATCCCCTTGGGGCTTATAATGGGCTTCTTTCGAACGGCTGAGCGTTTTTTCCGCCCGATCTTCGAAATGATCAGGCCTATTCCGACTCTGGCATGGGTACCCATCGTGCTGCTGATGTTCGGGATCGGCCCGTCAGGTAAATCATTCATCATTTTTATCGGGTCCTTTGTATCTCTGACGATCAATACCTACACCGGCATAAAGCACACCAAAGAAGTCCTGCTCAATGTCGCTCGTGTGGCCGGCGCTAACAGCATGCAGATGTTTATCCGGGTAGGGCTGCCCAGCGCTGTACCCATGATCTTCACCGGATTGCGCATATCTCTCGGCATCTCCCTGTCCACGCTGGTCGCCGCTGAAATGGTAGCTTCGACCATCGGCTTGGGTTATATGATGAACCAAGGCCGCAGACTTCTGCGGACGGATATCATCTTCCTTGGTGTTGTAGTGATAGGCATACTGGGCTTTTTAGCCAACTATACGATGAGGTGGCTCGAAAAACGCATCGCGCCTTGGGTGGAGGAGAGCAAATGAAAACGAAACTGAGCAAAGCTCCATGGTCATGGAAGTGGTTGCTGTCAGTCTTATCGGTGTCTTTATTTCTGGTCTTGTGGACCGTGTATGCCAATAACAGCCGTATTCCAACACCCTGGGAAGCTGTGAAGGAAGCTGTGCGAATGATCCAGATGGATCGTGTAGGCAGCGCGTCTCTGGGTTCTCACATTTATGCGAGTGCGCGACGTATCACCATTGGATTTTTCTTTTCCTGCGTGGTCGGCGTGGGGCTTGGGATCGCCATGGGTTGGTTTAAATTGTTCAGGGCGATCTTCCAGCCTGTTTTCGAGCTGATTCGCCCTGTTCCGGGCTTGGCTTGGATACCGTTGTTCATCCTCTGGCTTGGCATCGGCGACAGAACGAATATTTTCCTGATCGTGTTCGGTTCGTTCGTACCCATCTGCCTGAATACATACCATGGTATCACACACGTGGAACCAATACTTGTAAAGTCCGGGTTGGTATTAGGCGCAAACGGCTGGCAGATGCTTATACATGTGGCGTTGCCTGATAGTATCCCCGCCATCGCCGCCGGGATGCGCACGTCATTGGGAAGCTGCTGGATGGCTGTCGTGGCTTCTGAGATGATCGTGGCGCGGCAAGGGCTTGGCTATGTGATCCTATCCGCAATGGATAATATGCGCTACTCTATGGTCGTAGCCACCATGATCTTTATAACATTAGGCTGTGCATTATATAACTTTCTATTCTCTATACTGGAAAGGGTGTTATGTCCATGGGCGAATCTAAAAAAATAAGGTTAGAGAATATTACCAAATCCTTTGACTCCCAAAGCGGAAGAGTGGACGTCCTGGACGGTATCAGCCTGGATGTCCGGGAAAACGAGTTCCTGGTCCTGTTTGGACCGGGCCAATGCGGAAAAACTGTCCTGCTAAATATTATGGCGCAGTTGGAACTGCCTGATTCGGGAAGTGTCATCTATGAGGATAACCGTAAGGTACATGGCATCATAGGCGTAGTGTTTCAGCAGTATGCGTTGTTCCCATGGAAAACTGTTATCCAGAATGTGGAAATGAACCAAAAGTTCAAAGGGGTCAGAAAAAAACAGCGTCGCGAAGAAGCAATGGAGTATATAAAGCTGGTCGGGCTCGAAGGCTTTGAAAACCATTTTCCGGCGCAGCTTTCAGGCGGCATGAAGCAGCGCGTAGGAATAGCCCGCGCATACGCGACGAAATCCGATATTATATTGATGGATGAGCCGTTTGGCGCGCTGGACGCGCAAACGCGCTACCAGATGCAGGAAGAAATACTGCGTATATGGAAGCAGAAAAAGGTGACTATCGTCTTTATAACAAACAATGTTGAGGAAGCATTATATCTTGGGGATAGAATAATCGTTCTCAGCAACAAGCCATGCAAAGTGATACAGGAATTTATTCCGGATCTGGAAAAGCCCCGGAAAAACACAGATATCGCTTTTCTAAAACTCCGCGGAGAAATCACGGGCAAAGTCGATCTGGCATTGTAGTGGAACAAAATGAAGCGCAAACGCGGGAGGTCCTTTTGTGAGCGATGAAGTAAAGGTACGGGTAAAAAACCTGACGAAGACATTCGGCGATCTTCTGGTGTTGGATAAAGCATCATTTGATATCAATAAGGGTGAGTTTGTTTGTATCGTCGGTCCTACAGGATGCGGCAAGACAACATTTCTCAATTTACTTGTCAAGTTACTGGAACCTACAGATGGGGAAATACTGATAGACGGCGAGCCGGCCGATCCCAAAAAGCACAACATGAGCTTTGTGTTTCAGGAGCCGTCTGCATATCCTTGGCTGACTGTGGAAAAGAACATTCGCTTTAATCTGGAGATAAAGTACTACGATAAAAAAGAGATCAATAACCGCACGGAACGGATGCTGAAGATGGTAGGGCTCACTGATGTCCGCAAGTCGTATCCGCGGGAGCTTTCTGCCAGCGCGCAGCAGCGTATAGTTATTGCGCGCAGCTTTGCGGTCTATCCCGATCTGCTTTTGATGGATGAACCGTACGGTCAGTTGGATATCAAGATGCGCTATTACCTTGAGGACGAGGTGCTCAACCTTTGGCGGGAAACGGGCAGTACAGTGATTTTCATCACACACAATGTTGAAGAAGCTGTTTATCTGGCACAGCGCTGCCTGGTGATGTCGCCAAAGCCCGCTACAATAAAAGAAGAAGTCGCGATCGATCTGCCTTACCCGCGAGACGTTTCAGATGAGAACTTCATTAAATACCGCGAATATATTACCGACTTGATAAAATGGTGGTAAACCAATGAATATGGGAACACCCGAATATTCGGATATTTTCCAGATAGTATTCGTTGTTGAGGATTTGGAGGAAACACTATCCGCCTGGATCGAATATGTCGACTTCAACACTGCCACAATAAAAAGAACATCGACCAGGGAAATGACTGAACAGGGCGTAAAAGTAAAATCTGTATATAAAGGCAACCAAGCGCAATGTTTTGTCAAGACCGCACGGTTCAGCCTTGGCGGAATGGACTTTAGATTTGTGGAGCCCGAGAATAAGGCGGGGGGAGATCCTTACTCTGACTTTCTGGCAGGAATTGGTCCGGGGATGCACCATTTGTGTATTGGCGTTGCCGATCGGGAAGAAATGACAACGAAGTACAAATCTCTTGGGTATCCCGTCTATGCGGAATATATGCACGGAGACATCAGCGGCACCCTTTTTGACTTCAGGGAAGAAATGGGCTTGATCCTCGAAGTCTCTGATAAAACCACAGGCCCGCTTGCGCCACAGGCCGTAAATAGAAAGTGCTCTTCAGAAATGCGATCGATACGATCGTTGGACTCCAAAAAAAAGGATACTGACCGGCATAATAGCAATACTGATAAGGTCAAGCTGAAGCTGGATCTTGTATGCCAGGTGGCGCTGGCCGTAAAAGATATAGAAAAAGCCGTAAAGAGTTACGGCATACTGGTTGGTTTAGATGAAAATGAGTGCAAGTGGTCAAACTCGCTCGAGCAGATCCGCGACGGAACACTGACGCCACAGATATACAACGGCATTAAGAGGGAATATTCATACAGACAGGTCAACTTCCCGTTCGGCGGTATGGATATTGAACTGCTGTCCCCCGTAGCAGATAGCCCAAGCGATCCTTTTCACGATTTTCTAGATAGTTGTGGCCCCGGTATACACCATCTCAACATCCGCCTGGCAAACCGGGAAGAAGGGATCGGGTTCATAAAAGAGAAACTTGGCATTGGGGCGCTTCTTGATTGCTATAGTTACGGGAGGCACTGCGCGTACTTTGATATGAGAAAAGAGCTTGGGCTTATTCTTGAAGTGGGCAGCCGCGTTGTCGGTCCCAGATCGCTGATGTCAGACGATGAACTGGCCGCTATCATATATGATGACATGATCGAAGAATGACAAACACATGGGTTTAGATTGTATGGACAGTTTGCTGCCGTGCTCCGGAGCGAGACTATGCCGCGGACAAGGCTGCGATACTCTACTTCTCTTGCATATGATTAGCTACTATAAGTTTAGTTCCGATTTGCTCAAGAAAGTGTTCAAACTCGCTGTCATTTAGCGGTTCATCAGTAATGATGGTGTCTATTTCACTCATTTTAGCAAAAACCCGAACTGAATCTGTTTTGAACTTAGTAGCATCAGCCAGCAATACGACAAGCTCGGATGATTCAATGAAAGCGCGTTTCATAGACGCTTGTAAAGGCGTGACGCATACGAGCCCCTGTGTTTTCCGGATGCCGGTCGTACTTAGAAATAAAATGGGGATATGCAGATTTCGTATATAACTCTCGGCATCGGGACCTAAAAACGCTTCCTGGCGACCATCCAGTATGCCGCCTGCACAGTATGTGGGTATCGTGGAGAAGGCCATGACGTTTAGGACAGACAATGAGTTGGTATAAATAGTCAAGTCATCGCGGTTCACTAATTGATTTGCCAAAGCCAAAGTGGAAGCGCCCGAATCCAGGCTGATTGTAGCGCCTTGCGGGATCATGGCTGCGGCGGCTTTTGCCACGGCGATTTTCTCATCCGTCATTTTAATGGTGCGGACCACGACCGGTTGTTTGAACTTTACATAGCCGCGGCTGCGTGTCACAGAGCCGTTTTTTTCAAGAAAATCCAAGTCCCTCCGAACAGTTGCGGGAGAACTTGGAAGCAGTTCGATAATACTGTTTACTGATACAGTATTGTTCTTCATCAGATAATTGATGATTTCCTGTCTGCGCTCATCGGTGCTCATGGTAAGCCTCCAAAACAGTAGTTTCTATTATATACGGTCAATAATCACGAAAGATCAGTAGAGCCTTTACTTAATAGTATCTGAATGTAAGCCTGATGTCAACAAAAATGACCGTTACAGAGTATTTTAAGTCTCGCAATGCTGTTTATCGTTTCCTCATTACGCTTTATTGAATGCAAATAAGGCTCAATTCGCAATAATTTCCGGTATAAAATCATATTGTCTTCAACAATGACCAGATTATGCTCATTCGCGCTGACAATATGGTGATATAATATCTCAAAACACATAAAAAAATTATATGGAGGCAGAAAAATGAAAATTGCTTTTGGTGTGGATCCGGGTGGTTTGGAACTCAGAGAAGGCGTACTGGCTCATCTCAAAGAAAAAGGTCATGATATTGTTGAACTGGGCACGCTCGATGCAGACAATGTGATACCTTATATGATCGTGGGACGCAACGTTGCTAAAGAGGTAATAAGCGGCAGCGCGGATTTTGGAGTTGTCATATGCGGCACCGGAGTAGGTATCAGCATAGCGACAAATAAGAATAAAGGCGCTCGCTGCGTCCTGGCGGAGAGCTATTATCTGGCGCGTGACGCCCGGGTCGTGAACAACGCCAACATTATTGCGCTCGGCGGATCGACGACATCCCTGCGAATGGCTTGCGAGATGATCGATGTGTTTTTGGCTACCGGGTGGGGTGAAGGTCTGCCCGCATTTAGAGTGGAAAGAATAAAAAATGGAGCGGGAGCATTAGCGTCATTTGAAGATGAGCAGTTTGGCAAGTAATCTGGCTGGATAAAAAGGTCGGAATCTGTTTGATCATTGCTGACTAATACCCAGAGTTGATCTGATACGGATAAGAAGAAAATTGCCGATATGCTCATTGACATCTCGAAAATGTGATGATAGAATGCAAAAAACAGACATAATCCACCAGAAATATGATTGTAAAATGAACATTATGTCGTAATAAACGATGCTTGTGATTGCAAGGAGGATTGGTGTGGAGGAAACAGCCGACATCAAGATACGGCTCAGAGGTATTACCAAATCGTTTCCTGGTGTGAAAGCGCTTAACAATATCAACCTTGAGGTAAGAACAGGACAGCTCCACGCGCTTGTCGGTGAAAATGGCGCCGGGAAGTCCACTATGATGAAGATTATCAACGGCTCATTTGCCCCTGATGCCGGCACAATCGAGTTAGACGGCAAAGAAGTAAAGATAAAGGATCAGCTTCATTCAGGCGAGCTTGGCATTGCGATGATATATCAGGAATTGCATTTTATGCCACATTTTACAGTTGCTGAATACTTCTTCCTGGCAAAGGAACCTCAAAAGGCCAGAGGCATTGTGGATTGGAAGAAGATGTACAGCGAGACAAGTAAAGTGCTTCAGGCTGAGGGCGTCACATTTAGCGCAGCCACTTTAATGAGGGATATGAGCATTTCTGAAATTCAACTCCTTGAAATACTCAAAGCAGTATATTCGGGTGCGAAGCTAATCATAATGGACGAGCCAACCTCCTCAATCTCCAATAAAGAAGTCGCAAGATTGTTCGAGTTCATTAACGACCTGCGGGATAAGGGCATTACCATCATTTATATATCGCACAAACTGGACGAAGTTTTTGAAATCGCGGATATGATAACAGTTTTACGCGATGGCGAAGTGATTGACACCCGGCCTGCTGACCAATATGACAAGAATACCATGATTTCCCAAATGGTAGGCCGCAGACTAGAGAACGTTTATCCGCCAAGGGAGCCGTGGAGCTTTGGAAATACTATTTTGGAAGTAGATGGCCTGTGTGGTGCGGCAAGGTTTCAAGATATCAGCTTCAGCATAAGGGAAGGCGAAATAGTAGGTTTCGCCGGTCTGGTAGGCGCCGGCCGGACTGAGGTTATGCGCTCTGTCGCCGGTCTGGATCCCTACTATAAGGGAACAATCAAGGTTGACGGACGGGCGGTAACAATTAACAGTGTGTTGAAAGCCAGCAAGTATGGGATTTTAATGGCAACCGAGGACAGAAAGCGATTCGGAATCGTAGCCAAAAGAAGTATTAAGGAAAACATATCACTGCAAAATCTCGATTTTCTATCTTATTTTAAATTAATAATGGCTAATGCGAAGGAAAAAGCTGAAACAACTAAGAAGTTCAAAGAGTTGAACATCAGGGCGCCCGGCATTGAAACGGAAGTGCAATCGCTGAGTGGCGGCAATCAGCAAAAAGTGGTATTAGCACGGCTTCTTCTGGCGACTCCGAAAATTCTGATATTGGACGAGCCAACAAGAGGCATAGATGTCGGGGCAAAGTACGAGATATATAAGATGATTAACAGTATTGCCGCCAGTGGGGTGGGCATCATCATGATTTCATCCGAATTGCCGGAAATAATTGGTATATGCACCCGCGTGTATATTATGCGTGAACGTAGAATTGCGGGAATGGTAGACAGTGACGAAATAGATCAGGAAACCATAATGCGAATTGCTACAGGGGGATGAGATTTGGATGAAAAAAACCGGCAAGTCGCTTCTTAACGACCCAAAAACAAGCATATTAAGACTACTAAATAAATATGGTATTTTCTTTGTAGCGATTTTGTTATTTGTTATTGCGTCGTTTTTAAGCCCAGTTTTTCTCACCCAAAAGAATCTGATTAATGTGTTGCGCCAAGTCAGCGTATTCGC
>Ga0123353_10012142_pt1 | contig 12210 bp, 11 predicted proteins | sample TergutLab28metaG_3_FD_92763 | JGI IMG/M metagenome (GOLD analysis project Ga0123353, IMG submission 92763) | Labiotermes labralis P3 segment gut microbial communities from Petit-Saut dam, French Guiana - Lab288 P3 | ecosystem: Host-associated > Arthropoda: Insects > Digestive system > Gut ... | reverse complement strand
GCCGCGAACGCCGCCGCCGGCAGGTCCACCGCCGGCAGGTCCGCCGCCGACTAAGCCGCCGCCGACAAGGCCGCCGCCGATATCGGTAATTCCACCGCCGCCGGTAACGACCATTCCGCCGCCGCCGACAGGTCCGCCGCCGACGGTAACGGTAATTGTGCCGCCGCCGCCGACAGATCCGCCGGCTTCGCCTCCGGCCGGGCCGCCGCCGGCGAGGCCGCCGCAGAGCCCGCAAACAGGCGATGAACGCCGGACGGCGCCATATATCGTCATGTTAATCAGCGGTATCGGATTTATGGGGTGCGCGATTATATATGGGCGTCGTGAAAATAAATCCTGTAAAGGCCGGCACCTACGGAAACGCCTGTAGGAGAGCCGGGCATATGAAGCTGTATTTCATTCGCCCGAAAACCGAACCTGCGGCCGGCCGCAAGCGGCAGTCGGCAAGAGCCGTCATGTTTGCGATTGGATTTATCATGGTCGTTTTCGCGGTCCGGGAGTTATGGCTCGGCGTGCGAGACGACAATGTCGCGCAGACGGAATACGCGAGCTTACGCGAACTGGGCGACAACCGTGAAACGTCGCCGTCGCCGGGCCTCCTCGCCGAAATAAATCCCGATTATGTAGGCTGGATTGTTATCCCCGGCACCACTGTAGATTACCCGGTTGTGCGCGGGCAGGATAACTCGCGGTATCTGAACACCATGTTCAGCGGCGCTCCCAATCCCGCCGGGGCGATATTTATGGATTATCGCTGTACGGATGGCTTCAACGCGCCGGTATGCCTGATTTACGGACATAATATGCGTAACGGCTCAATGTTTTCGCCTCTGAACAATTATCCGGATCCAAAGTTTATGAACGATAATCCGGAAATTATTATCCTGACTGCAAGCGGGGAAAAACTGGTGTACCGTATTTTCAATGCGTTACGCGCCAATGCATGGGACAGCGTGTACGCGCTTGATTTTTATGACACATCAGGGGAGGCGATAAAATCCGCGGATGTCGAACGTCTTCTGATATTATCGACCTGTCCGGGCGGAGAGGAGCAAAATGCGCGTTTTCTGGTGTTTGCCTCATTGATAGATTACAGTTAGGGAACGAGTAGTTGAGATAGAAATGCTTTGCATTTCTATCTCAACTATTCGTTCCTGACTGCTAACCGAACTACTGCTCGAATCTTATTTGGCGGGTTTAATCTCCTTGATGCGCTCCAGTTCTCTTTTCTCACGGTCAATACGCGCGTCCTCGATGTCCCTGATGAGTTTGTCATCGTAATCATCGGCATACCTGCGCACGTTGCGGAGCGAATCGCGCAATCCCTGTGTAATGTCCTGGAATTGTTCCTGTGTCCGGATGACATGCGGAGTGATAAGAACAATCATTTCCGTGCGTGTATTGCCGCGTGATGTCGCCCCGAAAAGATTGCCGACAATGGGAATATCCGAAAGGAACGGCACGCCTACGCGGCCCCATTTGTCGGAATCACTGATCAGTCCGGCAATGGCTACAGTTTCGCCGTCCCTTACTGAAAGAGTCGTCTGAACCTGGTTTACCGGGAAAATCGGCGCGGACAGTCCCGCCACCGTCCGCTCGGATACCGTGCTGACTTCCTGTACGATATCCATCATCACCATGCCGGAAGCCGATATCCGGGGCGTAACCTGCAGGTTGACGCCGGTAGTACGGTAACTCATGCCGGTCGAGGTGTAGTTGCCTGAATAGATGCTTTCGCTCGGATATGGAACTTCCGCGCCGGAATTGAAGTAGGCCGGCGTGCCGTCCATTGCGAGAAGCCTGGGATTCTGCAGAGTCTTGACGTTGGTTTTTGATCTCAGCGCGTCAAGAGTCAGTATAATCTGCCGCCTGCCGATGTTTGTGAAAGTGCTGACCGAAAGCAGACCATTATTATCGCCGCTTCCAAGTCCCGCAGTCGTCATATTGCCTTGTTGCAGCGCTTGCAGCACGCCGCTGAAACCATAGGTAAGATCGCCGGTCAGATCAACCTGGAATATTTCCAGTTCGATCATGACCTGCCGCGGCGCCAGATCCATTTTTTCAATGTCGTTCAAAAGGAAACGGTAGTCGGCCGGGGTGGACTGAATGTGAAGCACATTGTTGATTTCGTCAACCACGACGCGCGCTTCGTCTCTGAGGCTGCTGAACGCGCCGCCGCCGGGCAGAATTATCGAAGTGACGCCGGATGAGGAAGTGTTCAGGCGCGGCCCAAGTTGCGTTGCAGAACCGAATACCCCATCGTTGCCTGCTCCCAATGCCCGGCTGAGCAACGACGAGGATCCCGTGGTTCCCTGGTTGTTTCTTGCACTCGATCCCGTCGTAGCAGAAGTCGCTCCAGCCTCGCCGTAAAGCGCTAAAAGCAACTGCGCGATATTTGACGCCGTGGATTCCTTTACGGTATAGATAAATGTCTGGAACTTGCCGCCGGTATAGGTGTCAAGCTCTTCGATCCAGCGCTTGGCCGTATCAAGTCCGCGCCTGGTGCCTGCCGTCACGAAAATCGCGTTGAGACGCTCAAACGGCAGAAACGAAATACCCGTGGCGGCGTTATCCGTCGCGCTGGAGGCGAAGATTTTTTTCAGTTCTTCTGCGATATCCACCGCGTTGCCGTTTTTGATTATAACCAGTTCGACCAAGCCGGGGTCCAGAAAAGAATTATCCAGCATCCGGACAAATTCCCTGACTCTCGCGGCGTTATCCGAATAGTCGGTGATAATCATCAAATTAAGTCGTCTGTAAGTAATAATGGGAACGCCGTCGGATATGAAAAGCCTGACGGCTTCAAGGACGTCATCGACCGGTACGAAATCCAGGTGGACGACATGCGTGGCAACGGGAATCGCTCTCGGCTCTTCCGGTCTGCGTCCGGGCGCCGGTTGAGCCGGCAATACTTTCGCGGAGGGCTTGCCGGCCGTCGGCGCGGGCTGTTCATCTATGATCTCAAGATTATTTCTTATCGCCTGTGAGATCGGAACAATCTGGTAGATGCTTTCCTCCCTGACGAGCGCGGCGTTTCTGCTCTTGAGTATCCAGTTAAAAAGGTCAAAAAGATCCTCCTGCGGTATTGGAAAGTTGAAATCAACGGTTCCCTGAACCGCCGAATCGACTATCATCGGAGTCAATCCAAGACGTTCCGCCATCTGACCGGCAAATGTATGTATGTCGGTATTGGTGAAACCAAGCGACACCATGTTCCCATTTCCATTGGTTCTTACGGGTGGCGTCGGCTTGGTGGGCGCCTGTGCGGCCATGGCCGCCATATGCGCCGTCATGACCATCACGCAGGACAGAAATATCAATCTTCGTATTTTTCGGTTGCTTATGAACATTAACAGTTCCTTTCCATTATTCTGAACCGGGACGAACAACTTCGCCGAACGGTGATCGGACAACGCGCTGTTGCGGTTGCGTACGTTGGCTCTGAACGCCGGTTCCGGACTGCGCCTTCTGCGCCGGTTGCGCAGACTGAGCCGGATAAAATACAGCTTCCGGCTGTGTTACTATTGCGTCGCTATTTTGAACGTTGTTGCGCTGCTGTTGAGCCGCCTGTTGAGCAGCCAGTTGAGCCGCCGCCTGCTGAGCCGCCGCCTGTTTTGCCGCCGCCTGCTGAGCCGCCGCCTGTTGCGTTGCCTGCTGCGTCGCCTGCTGTACCTGCGCCTGACGCGCAGCCGCACTCTGCTGCGTAGCGCCGCGGCCCGGTGCCGATGCCGCCGCCGATGACACGGTCATTGCGCCGCTCGATCCCCCGCCGGGACCTATTGGAATCACTTGAGCAGATGTATTGGCCACAGGATTTGCAACCGGCGTGCGCCGGGCGGTTCTATTCAGCGGTATAACCTCTCGCATCCCGCCGCTTTCCAGAACCAACTGTTCCGCCTCAATGCTCGTAACCTGGTATCCGCGATAAAAATCACCGACACGCCAGGTTTCCGGAGCGGGCTGAGTGTTACGCGCCTGCTGCTGGGCGATCATATTCATAACCGACGCAACGTATTCGCCGTCGACCATAATTGTTCCCACAAGAACGGGCTTTGGATTGGGCAGAGGCGCCACCTTGGCAGCAACGGGTAATAATTCTTCCTCGCTTCCGCGCAAGTTGGAGAATAGTGTTTTTTCCGAAATGATGAAATAATCAGCGTCCGTATCACCCCGTGCTTCCATGGATGTATCAATTGAAATACCGGGTGCGGTTTTTGCCGCCGCCTGGTTTTCCACGGAAACAGGTTCGATTTTCGCCGGATCAGTTTTAGCTTTAAACTGATCATAATGTCGATAGAGTTCCCGTCCCAGACCGACCACTGCTATCAGCAGTAATAAGTTGAGCGCTATCCATTTGTTTGCCATAGAAACCGCCTTTCATTCAGCAAACACCGATTAATTGTCCGTGCGAGCGAATCGCTGCGTTGCGCGGTGTTCATAACCTCTTTATATATGCCCCGGTTTCTGCGATCCGTGCGCCCTGCGCTTCATCCCGAGCAGACAATTAATCAGTGTTTCCTTTTTATCTGACATAACGTTCAGCCGTCGTCTGTGCCGCGTTTTCACCGGATTTTGCCGTAGGCTCCGGCGGCGGCACGCTTATATATCCCGCGATAACCATGCTTAAGGGACGCCGAATTATCATTTGCCTGGTCTGCGTCGACGTTTGAGTGTTAATAACTATATCCTCAACTCTCAGAAATTTATCATAATTTTTTATTGCAATAAGAAAATCCACAAGATCTTCTATCCGGCAGTCCAACTGTACCCGCACGGAAATTTTTGTCAACGAATCGCTGTCCGTAACTTTTCTTTCGGGCTGCGGACTCTTGTTAGTAATCAAAACGCCGCTCTGTTCGGCAAAGCCATCCAGTATTCGCTGTAATTCCATACCGGCCGATGTTGCCGTGTTTCCGGGAAGCAGGCGCGCCCGGATTTTCTCAATGTCGGTTTCAGCAAATTCTATTTGCTTTTTATAGCTCTCTTCGCGGGCGATAAGTTCTTTATAGCGGCGGAGCAGGTTCTCCTGGGTCGCCACTTTATCGGCAAGACTTTCGCCGTCGCCCGGTGAAAACAATGTTGCCCCGTAATAAATCATAATCGCGGCGGCTATCACTATTCCCGCGTAAAGTATTTTCTTTTCCCTCGCGTTGACTTTCATGTTTTCCTCTAATCAGGGTTTCCCTGAATAATATTATTATAATACATTAAAAACCACAGTACATAATGAAACCTTTAAATTAGGTGTAATCATTTTTTATTGACCGATCGACCGGTTTTAAATTATACATACAATATGTTGCATGAGACTTAATACTAAAACTCAATATATTGTACATAACTCTATAGAATAATAACTACACCCCTCAAAATTTATTACTTTAATTTGGCTTCAAGCTGAACCGTCTCACGGCCGGTCGCCTGGTTTTTGCTGACAGAGCCCCTTGGCGTGATGTCTCTCAGTAGTTCTGATCTTCCCAGTTGGGAAACCAGGTCCGAGTATGAACCGCTTTCAACACGCATTAATATGGTGCCGTTAATATTACTATATGTACTGAGAAATGAATCCTCGGGAAAAAGCTCGGTCAGGTATTTCAAAACATCGAGATTTCGGTCGTGGTCGCTGAGAAGTTCCGTCATCTGTTTTCTCTGGGCTTCAAGCTTTTCTCCCTGATCTTCTAAATTGCGCACCATGCGAACCTGGCCTTCAAGCTTCTGCACCTCCGATTCAAGCAAAGCCAGGCGCCGGCTGTTTTGAACCGGTTCAATAAGCCCCAGTCCCGCTAAAAGCAGAATAATAATCCCGCCCAGAGCCGCGGCAACTGCGATGCCCATGGGGCCATAGCGGCGCTTGAACTCAGTCGGCAGCAGATTCAGGCGGACGGACGGACGCGGCGCGATAGCGGTATAGGCCAGGCCGCAGACCGCGGCGGCTTCCGGAACCGACTGCCTGTTGATTTCAGCCGCCGTTATTGGAAAAGCTCTCTCCAGGAGTTCGCAGTTCGGAACACATTCCCGCATTTCCTCATAAACGGCGCGCGAGGATTCGCCCGTCAGCTCGATCTTTTCCACAATGCTGTCCGGACCGAGCCGCAGTCTTGCCGCCGCCACGTTTATCTCGCCAAGCAGAAGGTCGCCCCAACTTTGTGTCTCGTCTTTCGGAACTTCCCGGGAATACACAAGCTGTCCATTCCGCAGGGCGAAAAATTCCAGATCGGATTTTCCCGCGTTTACAAGGAAAAACGTCTTATTTCCGGCGTCTTTTTGCGCGGCAAGGTACATATTCGAAAGTCCGATTGATCCGCATGCCACAACCAGCGGGCGAATGCCGATTTCACGCAAAAGAGCCAACTGCTTATCAAGAAACGATTTTTGGACCATCGCCAGGAAGATCGTCAGACGCTTTTGTCCGGGAGCCCCTTCAAGCACTGCGTAATCATAATAAAAACCGTCTTCATCCGTCGGCTCGAAAGCCTGCACCTGGTAGCGTACGACTTCTTCAAGGTTGTTCCGCACTTCCAGCGGCAGATCAAGATAGCGTATCACGCAGTCTTTTCGTGATACGCCCAGCGCGACGGTTTCCCGCCCGAGACCGTTGCTGCGGAAAAATCGGTCGATTACCCCGATTAAATCCGCCCGCGTAAAACGAGGATAGTCCGTTATTCGAAGAAATCGCGTAAACGTCGCTTTGGAAAAATTGCTCTGTACCGCAGCAAGCAGTATATCGTCTCCGCGTAACTCAATGCCGACGCCTGTCTTTAGATATATCATTACGTCCCGCCCTCATAATCCGAAATGTTCTCATTCCAATACAATATCTGATATGGATTTAGCGTGCCGATGGAATCAAGACTGATAACGGCGCGTATAACGCGCCGCACCCGCGACCCCTCTTCATGCGCCTCCGATGTCAGGGTAAGAATGCCTGTTTGTGCCGTTGTAAGCCGCGTCATAACCCCGGCGCCGACCGGAAACGGTATCTCCCGGTTGATTTCCGCGGCCGCGCGAAACGGCTGTACCTGGCGTCTTTCATAAATCATCCGCGCCGCCTCCGGCGCCATTCCAGGTATTGAAAGAAGCACAGGCAGCGCCGCGTGATTGATGTTAATCTGGTCCCGCGTGGTATATACGGTGAAAAACCGGGAGAGACCATATTTATATTCCACGGTTCCATCCTGCGTTCGTTCCGGCTTGCCGTAAAAATAATCTCGCGTCATGCCCCTTACCAGGAGAAGCTCCTCGACGGCGTCGAACCGGCCGTTTTTAGCAATGTACGGCGGACTCAGAGATCGATAATAATCGTCTTTCGCGCCGTTGGGCCTGGGCATTGCACCCGCGTCGCTGCGCCAGTCCAGTATGGAATCCGTCAGTATTACGGCGTCGGGGTCTTCAATACCGGCTGCATATATCAGTGCGCTGAGTTGTTGCTCGGAAACCGTGTTAAGGTTGATTTTTCCCGATTCGTCCTGCATGTTCACCTGCCAGAAGCCGCCGTCAAAACTGCCGGTAACTTTTCCGAGATCAATCTGATCGGGCTCGTCCCCCTGTACCGCGGTTTGAGTGACCGACGCCATGCGTCTTTGCATAATCCGGTAAATTGCGCTCTCCATGCCGGCCCGGGCGATATAATAAGACTTTTCCATGGACTTGGCGTTGCCTGCCGTCATAACCTCAATCCGGCTTTCCCTTGAAAAACTGAGCGTCAATACGGCCAGCGCGGTCATAGTCCACAATACCACTATTAAGATTATGCCCTCGTCTCCAGGTTTTTTTATAATCAGGTCTTCCCTGGTAATCATGTTACCTCTTTGCCTTCGGCTGGACGCGCTGTTGCCGACGCTGGATGAGCTGTTGCCTGGGCTGACTCTGTATATTATATTGCGCGTGCAACGGAATAACCATCTGTCTGCCGGGCGACCCTCTGTCAGTGTTCCGGGAAAGCATTGAAATACGCACCGCCGCGGGAAGCCGCCGCCTGCCCGCCGTATCCCACTCGGTAAGCCACTCGGCCGGATTATCCGCGTCTCCGGAGTCATAGTACTCAAATATAATCTCTTTGAGATTGAAAAAAACATACGCGGAACTTGTAAACCAGCCGTCGTCGACGCTCTGTCCCACATAAGGCGCTTCTCTTTGCACAAGGTAGAGATTGTTGTTGGAATCCACCTCGACTTCATAAGTAACCAGAACCAATCCCGCCGAGTCTATGGACAGCAGAGAATTCGGCGAGATAAATCGCAGGCTTGTTTCCCCGCCGCTGAAAACCGGGGTGGAAGCCGCTAAAATCTGGCTCACCACATTTTGCGCCCCGGATATGGAGGAAACGGTCGGAATTAACGGAAACGCGGAAGCGATCTGCTTTCGTACCAGGTCCTGCGTACTGCGTTCACGCTGATTGATATCTATCGATTCAATGCCGCGTGTCCACGCGCGGACACACAGATCAAGCGCGGTCCAGACGCCGACCGCCATTACGACGACAAGCGTAACGGCGATCAGTAATTCAAGCAGCGTAAAGCCGGTTTCCCCGGAAAAACGGCGCGCCGGTACGGTAGCGCGCCGACACCGGGACATACTTGATATACCCGCGAACGAAAACATTTTCCGTGTATGCGCGAGGATTATTGCCGTAAGGCAAGGAAGGATTGACCGCAGCGTACTCGTAGCGGTACGTAAGGTCGGGCCTGACGCAGCATTACGGCAAAAAGACCGTGCAGACACAGAAAATGTTTTCGTTCGCGGGTATATATACCCGCGAACGAAAACAGTTTCTGTGCCGCCTGAAAGGGCAAGGCAATCACGTTCACGAATACTGTTTATCAATTTTAATTTTATGTTTTTTAACAACATAAACACATTTGTCTTAAAAATTCCCCTTGCACTTTAATTAATCAGAGGTTCCTTAAGTGCGGCGGAATATTAATATCTCACGGCCCAGGGCTGCGGCGCATTCGCGCCTTACCTTGGGCTGATATGCTCCGGCCTTTCAGGCCGTACATGAATGCCATCAGTGTCAAGGAACAAATGCGGGCGTTCCGTCCGCACTCACCGCGTCGGTATAAGTTTCAACGTCCGCAAACGATATTCCACGGCGCTGGAACGTGGATGAAACATCTCCACGGTGTAAGCCAGCAGTTTCACCGGCATTTCCACAAATTCTGTAAACTCCTGTTCTTCGGGAACATATTCCTCAATCCGCATGATCCAGCGCGTTCCATCTTCGAAATCTCCATCGAAAACCCGCGGTTCCGTAATTTCAGGATTGAGCAAAGTCAATTCCATCACGGAATTGGCCTGATCTATAATCCGCGTATGCGCTTCAACCCTTCCGATATTGCCCAACGCCCTGCTGATAAGCGAAATTCCAAGCGCTATGCCCATAGCCAGGATTGTCATTGCTACAAGCACCTCAAGCAATGTAAACCCTGAACCCTGATTAATCAGGGTTCCCCAAAAGGCGCGCCGCCGGGGCGTCATTGATAATCCTCCCAGACAGGTTCAATGCGCGCGCCGCCGCCGAGCGGATCGGAAATAATCTGCATCCTCCTCGATCCCGAACCGGCCGCAATGCGAATGCCGACATTTTCAAGATTCCCGTTCGGCGCAAACCGGACAGTCATGACATCATCCCGCACCTCGCTTCCCGCCCGCACCATGCTTTGAATATTGATGCCCTTGGGCAGCGTATATGAACGCAACGGCTCGCCCAGAATATTCGCCAGCTCAAGCCTGCGTTCGCCGCGATCAATAATCAGCAGCATGGTCGTTTGTTCGGAAATGGCTTTTTCCCGGGCAAATCGGAACGTATTTAAAACATCACGGCCGGCGGTCTGGAGATTCAGTATGCTCGATCCGCGTTCCATAGACGGGTAGCTGATGCCCAAAACAAGGGCGATAATAAGCGTTACAACTATCAACTCCAGAAGCGTAAACCCATTCTGGTTATTTCCAGTTGCAGATATCATCTTCGGTTCCTTCAATGCCGTCCGCTCCCACGGAACAAAGGTCGAAATCGCTGTGTTCGCCGGGACTCTTATATATATACGGTCTTTCCCATGGATCGTTCGGCACTCCTTTTCTCAGATAGGGCCCCTGCCAGGAATTGAGCCCGGCCGGATTCTGCACCAGCGCCTGTAAACCGTCGGCGGTGGACGGAAAACGTCCGGTATCGAACGAAAAAAGCATCAACGCACTTTCGAGTTCGCTGATCTGCATTTTTGCTATCTGGTCTTTACCTTTCATCAGATTGTCATAAATCCTCGGCCCCACCACGGCGGCAAGCATTCCAAGAATTACCATAACGACGATTAATTCCATTAGCGTAAAGCCTGCTTCAGACCTCTTTGTATGCCTTTTTCTTAATTCATCATCATTCATATCTTCCTCCATGCCATTTGCATACCATCATCCCGACTGTTTTGCGCCTGCAACCCTGGGCTGCGGCGCATCGCGCCTTACCACGGGGCTGTTATGCTGCGTTCTTTCAGGCTGCTGGAGCCCCTGCGGGGCGTTTTCTTTACGTATCTCCGATTGGCTACATCGGCACTTCGTTGAGACTGAAAACCGCCAGCAGCATCGAAACCACGATGGTTCCGATAACAAGTCCCATGAACAGAATAATCGCCGGCTCGAAAAACGAAATGAGGTTTTTGATGCCGTTTCGCACCTCGACGTCGTACGTATCGGCCACCTGAATGAGCATGTCGTCAAGACGGCCCGATTCCTCTCCCACCTCGATAAGATGCATTGCAAGCGGCGGGAAAACCCCGCTCTGACGCATGGGCTGGGCGATACCTTCCCCTTTTTTGATGCCGCTGCGAATAGGTTCTATCATTTTCGCGATGCTCTGGTTGCCGATAATTTCGCGCACTATCGTCATTGACTGTAATAGCGGCGCTCCGCCGCGCAGCAGCATTCCAAGGGTTCTCGAAAAACGGGCGACTTCGACCTTTCTCAGAACGCCGCCGAGAAGGGGAATCTCCAGCATCTTCATGTCCCACTTCATACGGCCTTCCTCGCTGTCACGGTAACGCTTTGCGGCGTATCCCGCGGTAATAATAGCCGCAATTATGAGCCACCAGAACCCGGAAAGCGCCTGGCTTACCCCGTTCAAAACCATCATCGGAAGCGGCAGATCCATGCCCATGTCGCTGAAAATGGTAACAAATCGCGGAACCACGAAAACCGTCAGAACTATAACGCTGGAAATGCCGACAAGGGAAAGAAGCGTCGGATATATCAGTGAGCTGACGATACTGGAACGGAGTTCTTCTTTCGACGATATAAACTCGGACAGCCTGCCGAGGACTTCGTCGAGCGCGCCGCCCGCCTCTCCGGCTTTTACCATGCTGACATACACTTTCGGAAATATATCCGGATATTTTGCCAAACCCTCGGAAAAGGATTTCCCGGTTTTCACTTCTTTCAGCACATCGCGCACTATCTCGGTCATTGTCGGATTTTCCGCAAGCTGGGCCACGATGGTCAGACATCGGTCGAGCGGAAAACCGGCGTGTGTCAGCGTACGCAGTTCCTGCGTAAAAATCAGCAGGTCTTTAGTCTTTACTTTCCCCTTTTTCCACGGCCATTCCATTTCACGCCGCAGCATGGAGTCGCGCCCGGAGGCGCCTATATGAATCGGCAGCAGCCCCATTTCCTGGAGTTTTCCCGAGAGACTTCCCTCGTCGGCGGCTTCCATGCTGCTTTCGATGATCTTCCCGTCCATGGTGCTCGCGCGATAGCTGTATGATGGCATAATTAAGATTCTTCCTGGGTAACGCGAATGACTTCGGCGAGGCTGGTGATTCCCTGTTTTACTTTCAGCCAGCCGTCGTCTCTCAGCGAACGCATACCGTTTTCAAGCGCAGCTTTGCGAATCTGCCCCGCATCTGATTTTCCCACGGTCAGCTTGCGTATTTCGTCGTTGACAAGCATAAGCTCATAAATGCCTATACGTCCGCTAAAACCGGTGCTGCCGCACTCGGCGCAGCCACGGCCTTCATAGAAACGGTCGCCCGCGCCGTTTTGCGGAAAACCTATCTCTTTCAGCATTTCAGGCATGGGATGTATCTCGGTCTTACAATGCGGGCAAATGACGCGAACAAGACGCTGCGCCAGGATGCCGAGCACGGAAGTGGCGATCAGGTAATCCTCGGCGCCCATATCCGTCAACCGAGATATGGCGCTCGGTGCGTCGTTCGTATGAAGCGT
>Ga0123353_10012141_pt1 | contig 12211 bp, 11 predicted proteins | sample TergutLab28metaG_3_FD_92763 | JGI IMG/M metagenome (GOLD analysis project Ga0123353, IMG submission 92763) | Labiotermes labralis P3 segment gut microbial communities from Petit-Saut dam, French Guiana - Lab288 P3 | ecosystem: Host-associated > Arthropoda: Insects > Digestive system > Gut ... | reverse complement strand
TTTGAAAGATTGTCCATGCCGCCTTTTCCGATCAGCGCTTTGATATTATGATTTTTTAATACGGCCGGCGTCATTTTTGTCATCCGGTCACTGGTTGTCGGACCGGCCGCAACGGCTCTCCACCCGCTTCCCGCTCTCTCCATGACCGGCCCGCAGTGGAAAACCGCCGCCCCTTTCAAATCGAAAGGCAGCGGCTTTTTTTCATGATCATATTCCAAAATTCTGAGATGCGCTTCATCGCGGGCTGTGTAAATGATTCCCGACAGATAAACAGTGTCTCCGGCATGGATTGCCGTCACATCTGCATCCGTTGCCGGCGTCGTCAGAAAATGTTCTTTTCGAGTCATTTCTTTCCGGACCATTTCGTTTCGGGTCGTTTCGTTTCGGGTCGTTTCTTTCCGGACCGTTTCTTTTCGGGTCATTCCTCTTCACCTCCGGTGTAGACGGCGGTCGCGTGCCGGTTTGCCCAGCATTGAATGTTCACGGCAACGGGCAGAGACGCCGTGTGGCAGGAGGCTTTTTTGATTCGGACGGAAAGCGCGGTCGTATCGCCGCCGAGTCCCATACAGCCGATGCCGAGTTCATTGACGGCATCCAGTATTTCTTTTTCAAAATCGTCATAGCCGCTTGTTTTTGAAGCCGCTTTTTGGTTCGGGTCTCTTAATTCTTCCAGCAGCGCTTCTTTTGCAAGCTTCGCGGATTGGTTGAACGACCCGCCGATGCCGATGCCTAAGATGACGGGCGGGCACGGCTTTCCGCCGGCTTTTAACACGGTTTCAACGATGAATTCTTTGATTTTCGGGATTTCCGAAGGCGCAAACATTTTCAACGCGCTCATATTTTCAGACCCCGCGCCTTTCGGCGCCGCCGTGATTTTGAGGGCGTTTCCGGAAACGAACGAATAATTAATTTCGGGGAGGCCGTCTCCTAAATTATTTTGAGTGTTGCGCCGCGTCAGCGGATCGACAACATTCGGACGAAGCGGGACGCTTTTTGTCGCTTTTGCGCACCCGTCGCGAATCGCGCCTTCCAAATCAAAATTCAAACAAACGCCGCGTCCGATTTCGACAAAAAAGATGAAAATGCCGGTGTCCTGGCAAATCGGAATGTTTTTTTTCTCGGCGATTCCGATATTTAATAATATGGTTTCCAATTGCGCTTTTGCGGTCGGGTCGGATTCCGCCCTCGCGGCTCTCAAAATGGCGGCGACCGTGTCTTTCGGAAGCGTTGTTTCCGAAATGCGAAGGATTTCACAGACCGCTTCGGAAACGGCTTCAAACGTCAGCGCGGGGATAACCGTATTAACCGTATTAATCGTATTAACCGTATTCGCCGTATTAACCGTATTGGCCGTATTCAAAAAAATCACCGAAAATTGGACTGTCTGTTTGATTCTTACTGTTTGATTTTTAATATGCAGACAATGAATTCATGATTTATATTCGTAACCCAGAAACTTTCTTTTTCTCATTTTTTCTCAATCACTTATATACCTTGAACCGTTATTTCGTAAGTACAAAAAACAGAGGAAAAAAATGTCTGACAAATTAAATATGTTTACGCCCGCGCCGCCGGATGACGAGGCGTTCACCTGCCCGTATTCGGAGGAAGAACTGACGGCGCGGAAATGGAACAAAATCGCGATGGATTTGGCGATGACCGGATCGGTCAACGAGGCCGTGGAAGCGTTTGACAGCGGACTGGCGCTTGAGCCGGAAAATCCGGTCCTTCTCCGAAACAAAGCCACCGTTCTCAGCCGTTTCAGAAATTTCGGAGACGCTCTTTTGGTTTATAAACAGGCGATGGACGCCCATCCGAAAAACGCGGATTTCCCGAACGGCGCCGCTTATGTGATGCTTGAAATGGGACGGGCGGAAGAAGCGGTTTTGTTTTTTGACAAAAGCATCTCTTTAAGCCCGTCTTATGAAAACCCTTGCCTCGGCAGGGGATTGGCTTACGCGGAGCTCGGCGAATTTGAAAAAGCTGTTGACTCATACGAAAAAGCGATTGAACTCCGCCCCGAATATAAAGACGCGTGGTTCGGCAAAGCCGTCGCGCTCGGCGCTCTCGGCAAGTTCGATGAATCCATTGCCGCTTTTGAGCAAACGGTTCAAATCGGTCCGGATGACGCCGACGTCTGGTATTACAAAGCGCTGGCGCACGATTCCGCGGGAGACGCGAAAAACGCGCTGTACGCTTACGACAAGGCTGTTTCCGTCCGTCCCGACATGGATGACGCTTGGAACAACAAAGGCATTTTATGCAACGCTCTCGGCCGGTTTGAAGAGGCTTTGGCGTGCTTTGACAAAGCCGTCGGCATCGATGACCGACAGGCTGACGTGTGGTTTAACAAAGGATATACGCATTCCGTTATGAATCAGCTTGATGAAGCTGTCGGGTCCTTTAAGGAAGCCATTGAAATCGACCCGCTTTTTGAAGCCGCTTATATGGAAATCGCTTTTGCTTACGTTCAGATGGGCTGCGCCGCCGATGCCGTTGAAATGTATGACAAGTCCGTCGCATTGAACCCGTCGGCCGAAGCTTATTTCGGACGGGCGGTATGCCTTCAGGGGATGGATGAGCCGGAAAAAGCGAAGGAATCATTCGAAAAGGCATTTGAAATGGACCCGCGGTATAGGGAATTGATCGAAGACCGGTTAAAAGACAAAGTGAAAGATTGAAACGAAGCATTGAAAAGAAACATTAAAACGAAGCATTGAAACGAAACATTAAAACGAAACGGAAATAAAAAAAATCATATGCGCCGGTCCAAAACAAAAAAAGAAAAGAGAAAAAACCGGTTGATAAATTCAACCGGCTGTATACGTTGTTTGATTAATGGGTTTTTTATGGAACAGGGGGGCCATTAAATCAAAACGACCGGCTTGATGAGGTCTTTGGGCTTGTCCTTCATGAGCAAAAGCGCTTTTTCCATGTTTTCAAAGCCGTCAAAGACATGCGTGACTAATTTTTCGGGGCGGATGCGATTGTAAAGACACAAATCGATCATTTGCTCCATTCTCCGGCGGCCGCCGCTGACAAGACCGCCGCGGATATCTTTGTGAGACATACCGCAGCCCCACTCAATACGGGGCACCGGAACATTTTCGCCTTTTCCGATGTAGTTGATGTTAGAAATGGTGCCGCCGGGCTTTGCAATCTTCACGGCGTCCGAAAGTGAACCGGAGTCGCCGCCGGCAACAATAACGGCGTCAACGCCTTGCCCGTTCGTCGCTTTCATGATTTGTTCGACAATGTCGCCCCGCTTGTAGTCAATAATGTCGCTGGCGCCGAATTCGCGGGCAATGTCGGCGCAGACCGGACGGTTGCCGACAGCGAAGAGGCGGCCGGCGCCCTGAATGACAGCGCCGGCAACAGCCATCAGCCCGACCGGACCGATGCCGATGACGGCAACAGAGTCACCGGGCTGAATTTCAGCCAATTCCGCGCCTTGAATGCCTGTCGGAGCCATATCCGGAAGCATGACGGCTTGTTCCAAAGACATATTTTTGGGCATGTGGGCTAAGTTCATGTCCGCGTCATTGACATGGAATTGTTCCGCAAAAACACCGTCTTTAAAGTTTGAAAATTTCCAGCCGGAAAGCATACCGCCGGAGTGGGCGGGGTATCCTCTTTGGACGTCTATGGAACGCCAGTCGGGCGTAATGGCCGGAACAATAACGCGGTCACCCGCTTTGAAGTCTTTGACTTCAGACCCGACTTCGATGATTTCTCCGACAGCTTCATGGCCGAGAATCAAGTTATGGCGGTCTCCTAATGCGCCTTCGAATACGGTGTGAATGTCGGAAGTACAGGGAGCGACAGCCAGCGGTTTGACAACAGCGTCAAAAATTCCGGCTGTGGGCGCCTCTTTCTCGATCCATCCAAGCTTTCCGATTCCAAGCATTGCAAATCCTTTCATGTTTATTCTCTCCTTTTTATTGGTTTTTAAGAAGCAGGCGTCTATTTTTTTACCTGCAGTTGAGTCGAATATTCAGTGGTATAAAAACATTTGGGTAATCCTCCACGATAAATGATGATAAATAGCATGAAAATCAGAAATTTATTTTAAAGCATTTCACCTACCCGATATTGAAAAAAAAACTTAAGGGCTTACCGTTCGTTTTTATTAAAAAAAGGAATAAAATGAGGGAACAGCGGGGAACAAAAAAAAGAAAGAACAAATTTAAATATGATATAGGCTTGTCAAAAAATTTTTCGATAGCGAGAGACTATGAAATAACAAGCCGCCGAATAAAAATAAAAATGAAAATAAAAATAAAATGAAAATTTTATTCCGTCCTTTGAAGACAGATCATTTTGATATTGTTTTTGTCGGCGTCATCCTCTCAGGCATCGGATTCCGTCCTTTGAATGTAAATGACTTTAACATTGTTTTTGTTGGCGTAATCCTGAACCTCTGGCGCCATGTCCCCGCCTGAAATAAACAATCCGAAGTCGGTTTTGTATTGGTTCTTCACCTGAACGGCTTTTTCGATTTTGCTTTGCGTCACCGCGCCGTTTTGGTCTTCATCGACGACGACAATGTAACGAAGATTGTCTTTGTAGAGAAGCAGGTCGGCGTCTCCCGCATTTAATGCCGACACGTCAAAGCCCATCTGTTTGAAAAGGTCGGCCGCTTTTAAAAACAGCGGCGCTTGGGACAAATGATCGGATGACGTCAGCGGCTTGTCGCCGTCTTCCGGACTCGGAGAACCGCCCTCTTTTAACAGATATTTATCATCCGCGGTCAATTGATAGGCTCCGCCGGCCTCCAGCTGTAACGTTCCGTCAGAATTCAGCCGCATTGTCGCTTCAGGCAGCAGTTCCGCGCCGCCTTCTCCGATCTGATTGTTGTTGCTGCCGCCGATGTACGCGTTTTTGCGTTCAATAAACATATATCCGCCGCCATCCAATTTCGGCGCCTGCGCGTCTCCGATCGGCGTTCCCGCGGGGCGGACGCTGTTCAAAGCGTATTCATAGTTGGATTGGTCGAACAAAACCGTTCTCATCTTGTCAAAATAACGGTTTTCGGTTTCTTCCAGATACAAGTCTTTCGCCTCCTGCAAAGCCAGCCGGAATTCATCAATATCATGACGGCGGCCTCGGAGCAGGAACTTGTATTCTTTTCCGTCCTTCGTTGAAATGGTCATCGTTGTTCTTTTCAAGAGGAAGTAAGAGATAAGGTTGACAACGGCTGCCAATGCGAACACGACGGCAAGCCCGAGGAAACCCCAAGTCAGCCAAGAGGAGAGATCAAGAGCCGCATCCGCTCCCATCCCGTAAGCCAAATCCGCCAAATAAGAGACCAGAGTTACGGCGCTTACGCAGGCCAGCGCGGCCAAAATCAGAAATATGGCGCCCCAAATGATTTTTCCCCACTGGGGCCGGTAAATCCATCCCGTCGAAACAATGTCTTCCAAACGGAATTCTTTCATGTACAATTTTCTTTTATTTAGAGAAAACAGGCGCTTGTTTGTGATAACAAGACTCGTCCAGCTCTTGAATTCGGCAGCGGCTATGTTATTCTGAGACCATACCGTCTCATCTTTCATATCAATGAAATTCAGGACACGTTCCTCTTTTCCCAAATATTTTGAAAAATTTGCCATAATCTTTCTTTCCTCTTAAAAAAATGTTTTGCGTTATAAAATGTATTCGAGAATAAAAACAAATCGAGAATAAAAACAAATCTCCTGAATAGTATAAATACCATTTTGTTTTGAGAGGAGGGCCTTTAGCCCCCCATTAAAAAGAGAGAACTCCCCGCCCTGAAAATAGGGACAGGGCGGTGTGAGGGAGTAAAATTTTTTTAATAGGGAACGGGCAATCCCATTTCAATGCGGTGCTCGATTTCCTTGGCGTTTTTGGTTTTCTTGTCAACGGACAGTTTTTCCAAAAGCGGCATGCCGAGTTTTCCTTCCATGTCCACGGGCTGTGTTTCCAGTTTGCCGGCGGCGATCATTTTGTCAATGAAGTCTTTGCCGCGCTGGTTTCTGATAATCACGGTGCTCCAGCCATCGGGCGTGCCGACGGAACCTGTTGAAAAGTCCGCGTATTCGGACGTATAGTCCATACAGATGTGGCAGGATTTCTGTTCAAAGGGAACCGTTTCTTTGATCGGGATCGTGACCGGTTCGCTTCCGTCTTTCTTGTAAACGAAGAGCTTGCCTTTGCCGATATCCGTTTTCAGAACATCGTCCATGTCGATGCGGGCATATTGCTCAATCAGCGTTTTCATCGCGTTGTACGGGAAGTTTTCCATACAGAAAATGCCGATGATCAGGCCGATGTTGCCCGCCGTCTGGCGAAACGCCGCGGGGTACTGCATCATTTTTCTCATGGCAATGATCTGGCAGGGCGTTCCGACAAAGCCGACTTTTTCGAGCGCGTATTCTTTGACCGCGTCCTTAACGACGGACATATTCGGGCTTAACGAATATTTTGTGCCGCGGGCGGACAAAATTTCAGCGCGCGTCCGCGCGATTTTCGGCACCGGCTTGAATCCTTTTGTTGTATCGGCAACGATTGCGCCGTCCAAGAGGCCGTTTTCAAGACCGTAAATATAAGCTGCCGTTACAATGCCGCCGTCCTGTGATCTTTCCAAGATTTCTTTATCGGTTGAGCGGGCGGCGATAATTGAAATGTATTCTCCGACTGGTTTTGTCATGCTTCACACCCCCAAAATTCCTTTCGCTTTCGGCATTCTGATTCTCGGGCACTGCAAAACGCAGGAACCGCAATAGATGCACAACTCCATCCGAATATCGGGCTTGCCGTCAAAAACAGCAACGGCGCGCATTTGGCAGGCAGATGCGCAGGTACCGCATCCCGTACAAAGACCTTGGCTGATAACCTGTTTGACCAAGTTTTCGCCGCTGGCGTCCTTGTATTTTACGAATTCGGCATAGATTTCCAGATAATCCGTGTCGCCTTCAAGAGCAGCCATCAGGAATTTGACGATGGAGTCGGTGGAGGGCGGGCATCCGGGAATCGCGAAATCTGTTTTAATTACTTCCGAAATCGGAACAAAAGAGACGTGCGTCGGCTGCGGGCTCTGGCCGCCGCGTCCGAAGCGGGTGACACCGCCGGTGGCCGAACAGGAACCCAGCGCGACCACAATTTTTGATTTGGCGCGCACGTCTTTAATCAATTCTACAGCGTGGTGGTCGTCTAAGCAAACGCTTCCTTCCACCAACGCGATATCAACATTATCAGGATAAGCGCGTTCGATGACGATTTTATCCTCAGTTTCCGTCACTTTCGTGAGTTCGTCCGCCAGTGTAATGGCGTATACGAGGTCCACAGCGCTTAAGATGTCGAGCAGTTTTTCGTAGGTGTCTGCAAAGGAAATCAGACAGCCTGTACATCCGCTCATGTGGACATGTGAGACTCTTACCAATTTATCACCTTATTCATTAACCTTATTCATATTTTAGAACGGTCAGGCCATCAATCCCCGGCCTGACGGCAGTCCGTCATTTCTTTTTCATCCGGTTCCAACTTTCTAATTCTTCAATAACCATTTCGGCGGCTTTATCAACCGATGCGGTGACTTCATCCGACAATTCGAGACAGACATCGGGCGCGGACAGATATTTGTACTGGCATCCGATAACGACAACTTCCGCGCCGTATTTGCCGCTGATATCAGTCAGCATTCCGGCAAGGGGCATGTCGTGCGCGTCAATTTTGTATTTCGGAATATTCGGCAGGTCTTTCGCATAAAGTTTGGTCAGCTGACCCGGTTTCAATCCGTAATCAATGATGTCGGCAATGATGATCTTTTTCAGGGGCGTGTCTTCATCAATCAGTGAGAGGATGAAGTGAGAAGCGCCTGTTCCGGCATCAATGATTCCGACAGAATCGGAAGTCAGGACCGGATGGGACCCTTTCATTTCGTTTAATCTTTGTACAACGGCAAATCCGAATCCGTCATCTGCTAAAAGGATGTTTCCGCATCCGAGGACCAAAACTTCTTTTTCCAGATATTCCGGCATGTCGTCACCTGTTAAACCTTAATATTTTTCGTCGAACGATTTATGAAATTATAGAAATACGTTGACCGGGATTTGTTTGAATTCCTCATTGGAATATCTTTTCGTCAACGGTATTTCCGTCATAGTCTTTTGCAATCATGTGCGTTGCGCAGGAGATGCAGGGGTCGTAAGCGCGCACAACGTGTTCGGCAAACTTGTAGTGCTGGCCGACTGTCGCGCGTCCGATGACCGGAATGTTCCAAGTCGTTGCGACAATTGCTGTGTAGTCGGCAATGCGACCGTCTTTTCCGACGATGGCGGTGTGAACGTTGTGGCCGCGGGCGGCTTCGATTGCGCCGATGCCAATGGTTTCACCGTCTCCGACCACCGGGGCGGTGTTGTACGGAGCGCCGTTTGTGTTGAGCTCATCCAAAAGTTTCAAAGCGCGGTTGGCGTAGTGTGCCATTTCCAATGCTCTTGCCTTGTGAATGCCCAATGCGCCTTTTGTTTCCTTGAAATTTTCAAAGGTGGCCATGCGGGCGCGGGGGCCGACTTCAACGAGACTGCCTTTGTATTTCGGAATGTTTGAGCAGGCCAAAAGGGCTATTTCTTTGGGATATTCCGTGAAGGGTGACAATTCGGTCACTTGTGAATAATCGAATCTTGTGATATCGCCGTAAGTTAAGCTGGTTGCCAAAAGCGGGTAGTCATGATAGCCGAGCTTTTCGGGGATTTGTGTGCCGTCAACGAGTTTTCCTTCATTGAACAGTCCCATCATATAATCGCACTGGACTTCCGCGAGTTCCAAGTAGTTCTTTGCGCGGTCGATTAACTTATTTTTGGCATCAGGCGTAATGTTCTTTGCCATGCCGCCGATTTTAACGTTCGGGGGGTGGATGGCTTCGCCGCCGATCACGTCGACGAAATACTGCCCGATTTTCCTCATTTCCTGAATTCTTTTGATGACTTGGGCGCGGTCGGCTTCGGGGACATAATCCGGCGAAATCAAAAACTGGTGAAGCGCATGGGAGTGCATTTTGTTTCCGAGCGCCGTCAATTCTCTTAATATCAAGCCGTCTTTTGTCGGTTCCATGTTGCAGGCCCTTTCAATGGCTTCAACGGATGAAACGGAGTGAGCTGTCGGACAAACACCGCAGAAGCGTGACACAGCAATGGGTGCAAATTCTGCGACTTTTCCGGCTAAAAATTTCTCAAACCCTCTCACCGGCGTCACACTGTGATAGGCACCGGACTCAACGATCCCTTCATCATCAACAGTCAGAACCAAATTCGTATGGCCTTCATGTCGGGTTGTTGGTTTAATCTCTACTGTTTTACTCATTCAATCACCTTTTTATTGCCGGAAGTCCGGAATAAAACTTCTACGTTTTTATTGGATTATTTAGACACCTGTGATTTTCTATACTGTATTTTTTCCATATCCGCTGAATATTTCAAATGAATAATGGATAACAATCAATAACTGATCATTTTTGCCTAACATTCCATATTATATATACTATCCCCTTCCGTAACAAACGGCATTCGGATTGACAGAATTCTCACGAAAAGGGAGATGCGAAGGGAAAATGTTTCCCTTTTGTATCCTTCTATCTCATCCTTTTGTCTCTTTTTTCAAAAGATTTCGGCTTGTTCGGAAAAGTTATTAACCTTCATTTTTTAATAGTGAATACGTTAGGTTGCTTTTCGACCTGTTTAATTGAAAAACAATTCGCTTAAAAGAGAGTAAAAAGGAGAGAATAAAAATGAATATTGAACAACTGAACGCTTACGGCAGCGAACTGAAATCGCTTCTTCAGCTCAGCGGATCTCCCGCCGCCGTCAAATTGATTCCGGCCGGCAGCGAGAAGGAAATTATCGGCAAATATCCGAAGCTGGACCGCCAGATGAGGCATTGCCAAATCACCGACTATGTCCGGCGCACCGGCGAAATGTTCTGCACAACGCTTGAAGAACAGCAATGCAAGGGCGGGGCGGCCGCGCTCGGCTTGACCAAACTTCCCGATAAAGTCAGAAGCGGCGAGTTTTATTGTGACGGCCTTCACCATTTCGAAACCGTTGAAGCGGCCAAAAAAACGGTGGATTTGATCCCGTTCCCTGAGCCGAATACCAACTCCGCTGTCATTTACGGCCCGCTTGAAAAAGCGACGTTTGAGCCCGATGTCGTCATTTTCATTGTCAATCCGAAGCAGGCGATGCTTCTCACCCAAGGATACGAATACAGAGACGGCGGACGTATTTTCGCCGAATTTTCGGGAAAGCAAAGCATTTGTTCCGACGCCGTCGCCCAAGTCATTAAAACCGGTCAGCCGAACATGACGATCGGATGCAGCGGCAGCCGCGCTTACACAAAAATCATAGAGAGCGAACTGCTTTTCTCCATTCCGGCAAAAGATATTGAGAAAACGGTGATTGGGCTGAGGATGATTTTAGCGGGAGCGGAATGATTTTTTTTTAGAGGAGGGACGATGAAAACAGTTGATGTTTTCATCAAGACTCTACTTTGATTACTCAAGATTTTCGTCATTTTGAGGCTCATTTTTGTATAACTTATCTCTTCTCTGCTTAACCAACAACCCTACCAACATCGTTAAAGATAGAAACGGTACCAGAAGCAGACAAACATATAATCCTTCTGCTGCATCATATGGCATTTGAAAAATGAAGGATATCATCAGGAAAAGTGAATAAAACGGCAATGCTGTCAGACCTTCCAAAGCGTATGTCGTTACTGCAAGTACAATGGCAAGTAACATCACGGAAAATATGTTTGTGAACGTGTTATGTGTGTTATTTAAGTATTTTTTTCCCGCCCAAAAATATAGGTAAAAAACAATCGGCGCGAGCAGGAAAAGAGCCCAAGAACCAATCGCATCCAACAAAAGAATCGGGAAGAGGAAGAAAAGACACATACCCAGATGGATGGCAATGGCAATTAAATTGTTCTTAATTATTACAGACATATTTTTTGACATTTGCGCCCCCAAACTCCCGAATCTTAAAAAATCAATTTTTTACTCCCATCATGACCTTTTTTTAAACTTATTGACTTGATTCTTGAAAAATATCATTATTTTCGATTCTTTAAAATTATATCCTTTTTGCTTAGCTATCAACCCTGCCAACATTGTCAAAGATGGTAGCGGCGCTAAAGCAAAGTGAATATATTTTCTTTCCATTGCTCCAGATGGTATTTGAAAAATGAAAGATATTATCTCAAAAAGTGAGAGAAATGGCAAAGTCAGAGCATCCAAAGAATATGGATCATTCCAATTGTACGCATTGTAAATAAGTAAAATAATAAGTCCTATCACAGAAAAAATATTTGTCATCACAATACGTGTGTTACTTAAGAATAATTTCCCAGCCCAAAAATATAGAAGAAGAGCAAACAGTGTGTATATCCCCATTGCGACCCATATAAATATCTCATAACTCCAAGACCCAATTTCATACAAAATAAAAGCATGAATGAGGAAGAAAAAACACATGCATATGTGGATAACAACGGCAATTAAGTTATTCAAAATGGTTTGAATCAAAATGAGAATACTCTTCGGTAATTTCTCTTTGGTTCTTAATATGAATAGGTTCTTTGACATTTATTCCCCGCCTATCTCTCAAAATTTAAAAATATGCCCTGTATGGCATTTGCTTTCTACCGTTTGAAATTACAAATATCACCACAGAGTTTGAGTTGATGTTCTTGTTTTATGCCTTCTTTGTCAAATGACATCTTCTTCATTTTCAAACGATTCATCCGCCGATTCAAGAAGTTCGTTGTCTTGAGATTCTGTTTTATTTAACTTTTCTCTCCTCTGTTTAACCATCAGCCCTGCCAACATCAATAATGATGGTAGTGGCGTCAGAACAAGATAGATAGCTATTTCTTCTGCTACTGCTCCGTTTGGTAGTTGAAGAATGAGAGATATTACCCCCAAAAGTGAATAAAAGGGTAAATTTGCCGGAGGCGGATCATACCAGCTGTATGCACAGTTTACAAGTATAATAACTAGCGCTATCGTGGAGAAAACATTCGTCAGCGTATTATGCGTGTTCCTCAAAAATAATTTTCCGGCCAAAAAATATAGAAGAAGAGCAATCAGTGTGTACGCTCCCATCGCGACCCATATAAATATCTCATAACTCCAAGACCCAATTTCATACAAAATAAAAGTAGGAATGATGAAGAAAATACACATACATATGTG
>Ga0123353_10012139_pt1 | contig 12211 bp, 10 predicted proteins | sample TergutLab28metaG_3_FD_92763 | JGI IMG/M metagenome (GOLD analysis project Ga0123353, IMG submission 92763) | Labiotermes labralis P3 segment gut microbial communities from Petit-Saut dam, French Guiana - Lab288 P3 | ecosystem: Host-associated > Arthropoda: Insects > Digestive system > Gut ... | reverse complement strand
GTTGGGGCTATAAGCTGTATTTGAAGGTTGCGCGTGCTCTTGCGCACGACAACGCGGTCCTCTTTGGAGAGAAGGAGCGCGAGACGGGAGTGGTAATTGGTCCGTCCCTCTCTTCTTCTTCTCATGGGGACCTTATATCTTGGTCCTGTTGCCATAACTAGTCCTCAACTTAAATTTGATCTGAATTTATGTAATATTGTAAATATGCAAAATGAATGAACGGAATCACTCAATATTGAATACTCAACTGAAATGAATAATGAATTCGTCTGTCATTAATCGCTTAATGATGCAGAAATTCACAGCACACAAATGTTCGATTCAAAACCGAACCACAAAAGATGTCCTGTGAAAGGAGTTTGTTATACAGATTAGAGGTATATAAGGTTTCTGCCGGCTGAGACTTTGAACGAAAAGTCTGAAAAAGTCTGAAAAGTCTAAAAAAGTTTAAAAAGTAAAAAAATCTAAAAATTGATGATTTAAACTTAACAAAAAGTATTAAATTATCAAAATCGTAATGGATGAATAATGACTCTTGGAGCTTTCATTATTTTAGCAGTTGGCCTTTTATTCGCAGGTTTACTCATTTTAGTGTTAGATTTTTTACAAAAGGTTATTGATATTTTAACAAAGACAAAAAGAGGAAATCCGATAAGGAAAAGACCATATAAATTGGATGCCGAACGTTCGGATCCGGAAGCCAATCGTTCGGATCCGGAAGCTGATTGTTCGGATCCGGAAGCTGATTGTTCGGATTTTGACACAGATCGTCTATAAATTGGATACTTTAAGTCTAGTAAAAGAAAAGAGTAAAAATACGCTCTATAAATTAAAAAACAGGTATTTTATAGACGATAGTGTAAAGTCCTTAGGATTTTATAGAGCGCATTCCGGGCATTCCTTGTATTTTTGATATGTCGATGGCCCAATTCCGGCAATTTCGCAAACTTTCCGGATTGTCCATTCAGGATGTTGATTAATCAAAGTCTTTGCTTCTTTAATTTTCGGCTAACTGATGTTTGGACGTCCAAATTTAACACCTTTAGACTTTGCAACGATCCTTCCTTTTTCGGACCTTGTTCATTAAATCACATCCTTTTTTGAAAAATCCGAATATCCGGAAACAAATGGTCTTATTTTATTTCTCTCAATTATTTCAATATTCGGCATGATTACACCCCTTCCGCCGATTTGAAAATTTTAAGGTTTACTAAAAGGCGATGGAGTAAATAAACGCAGTAAATCATCAACACAACACCAACCAACAGTCTGGTCGGCGAAGAAAGGCCGGTATTGAGGTAATAAATAAGAGCGTAAATTAACCCTCCCAGTCCAATGATCGCGGATGCAGCAAACCACACAACACATTCTAGGATGGATTTTATTGTTTTTTGAATGAGAGCGTCTCCGCCGCTGAGGATGAATTTTAATTTCTCGTACTGTCTACTCGCTGCACCATAATACAATCCGGCAATTCCGGCTACAGCAATACCGGTCAAATTCATCGGACTGAAGATTACGACCAAAGCGACAGAAAAGGAAAGTATTGTCATTATGATGAAGAATGAAACGTTTTTGACTTTTTGCATTATCCATTCTTTGTTGTAATATATGTCTATTAATTTCCACAATCCGCGCTTATTAATTTCATCCATTCCGTCCCAGACATCTTCCAAGATTACGTTGTTGTTTTCATCAATGATGATGCATGGTTCCTCTTCTCCGTATGCGTCATTTTCCATTAAGTAAAGGCTCCATCCGCTTATATCTCGGCCTCCGATTTCACGCCAGGTCCCTTCTTTTCCTTCGATTTTCACATTATCTTTTTTCAAGAAGACCATCTTAGTCACGCTCCTGTTATTCGTTTACTGTTATCCACAAATCTATTTCATCTTCTGGGTCTGACATTTCAAACTGATCATTGAGCCACCTTACAGCCGTCAGTTTATTATCGAATTCCTCTACCCACGCGTTATGTGATGAATTTTCGTTCAAAGTGTTTAATTCTCAGGCCTTATCTCTTCTTTTTTTGCTTCAAAAACGCCCTGCCGATAAAACGCCTTATCAAAAAAGACAATGACCGACAGGACAGCGATCAACGCGCCGCAATAGACAACCATCGTTTGCACGGGAACGATGTCCGCCATCGGCCCGAAGAACATCACGGCAAGCGGCATCAGACCCGTAAAGACAATCTGCATCAGCGAAAAAACGCGCCCTTGCTTATCCGGCTCCACTTTTTCTTGAACCATACTCATCATCGGAGAGCTGACAAACGGCATCGATAGTCCGACGATGCCCATGAGAATCAGATAAACCCAAAGTTCCTGAGTTAAGCCGAAGCCGAGCGTGAAAATGCCAAACGCCGCCAAACCGGTCAACATTGTTTTGACGCGGTTCTTAAAACCGCCCCATGCGCCGATGACCAAACCGCCGAGAAGCATACCGATAAAGAATGACATCTCGTTCAATGTCAGATACAAATAATTCGCGCCGAACACCTGCGTGACCATCAAAACGTTGAGGAAACTCGCCGGAACGCAGAGAATCGTGAAAAACGCGGAGATGATGAGAAGCGGTTTTAAAAACGAGTGGTTCACGCTGTATTTGAAGCCTTCTTTCAAATCCGCAAAGTAACTTGTTTGAACGAGTTCCTGCGCCCTCTTGTGTTTTTGAATCGGAATCAGCAGTAAAATCGAAATGCCGATAATGGCGGTCACCACGTCAATCATCATGATATTGTGGATTTTGCCGTAAATCAGAATCGTACCGGCAACGGCCGGCGACGCCAAATTGACAATGGATTGAAGAGAGCCGTTGATGCCGTTGACTCTCACCAATTTATCGGCCGGCACGATTTGCGGAATCAAAGCATTCATAGCCGGCATTTGAATACCCATACCGACGGAGCGGACCATCGCGATGAATAAAAGCGCCGGAATGGATTCGTAACCGGCCATCATATAGATAACAAGCGCCAGCGTTGCCAGCGCAATACCGCCGTCCGCCAAAATAATCAGCATTTTCCGGTTGTACTTATCCGCCCATACGCCCGAAAAGAAAGAAATCAAAAGCTGCGGAACAAAAGAACAGAGAAGAATCATCGTGGTCATGACGCCCGATTCTGTTGTCAGCGTGATGTACCAAATAATTGCGAACGACACGAGAGCCGACCCGAAAAACGTAATCGCCTGGCTCCCGAAGAAGAGAACCGTTTTTCGTTTCCAGTTCTCGAACGGATTTTGAGTGTCGGTCGTTTGAGACGTTTCGATAAATTATTCCTCCTGTTTGCCGCCGGTGGGGAAGTTGGAGAAGTGTTGGGACCTAAAAATAATTTTTGGATTCAAGGATTTAAAAAACAGTATGCGGTGTATAAAAATATCAGTTTTCAAAAACGCAAAAAGAAAACAAAAGAGAAATCCGAAGGCATCGGATTTCAACAATGCGTTTATCAGTGCGTCTGCTTCAGTGCATCTGCTTCAGTGCGTCTGCTTCAGTGCGTCTGCTTCAGTGCGTCTGCTTCAATACGTCTGCTTCAATACGTCTGCTTCAATGCGTCTGCTTCAATGCGTCTGCGTTTCTTCATCGGGAAGGTCGGCCGTAATTGTCCGGCAGGGCAGCGGTTTATTGCCATCGCCGGCCAACAATTTTTTAGCGTGATCCGTACAGTCGGCGATCAGCTCTTCCAGCGAACATTCGGCGTCAATGCCCGCCGCGCCGCTGTGACCGCCACCGGTCCCGTTATACTTTTCACTGACATCTTCCATCAGCTTTCCCAGATTTGTACCGGATAAAATCATATCTCTTTTTGCCCTGCCGCTGACGCGGACACTGCTGTCATCCTTGACTGAGCCGACAAAGGCAATATCCGCCCCGATGTTGGTCAGCATGGACGCGGCCGCGCCGCCGTAAGAACTGACATGCGTTGTTGCGATCAGACAGTCGCCGACACGTTCCAATTTGCATCTCATCGCCGCTTTGAGCATGGCAATGCGGATGGAAATGTCCTGAGGCGTTGCCGCCATCAGCTCCAAGGCGCCGAAATAATCAACGCCGCTCACATCCATGATTTCGGACAGCGTTTTGAAAGTGTTCGAATTGGCGTGCTTCAAATGACCTGTGTCCGTGATGATTCCCGTAATCATGGCAAGTCCCATTTTTTCGGAAATAGGGATACCCGCCGTATTCAGGATTCGGAAAATGATTTCAACGGTGGAGGTCGTATCTTCATGAATGAAGAATTCGGCGTCTTCTAAGAGCGCGGTTGTTGCGTGGTGGTCGATCAGGCAGAATTTTTCCAACTTCAAATCATTGAGTTGGCCCCGCGTGGATGTGTCCACCACAACAGTCATGTCATAGTCGTTGGGGTCCGGACAGAGAGCAATCGGAATTTCGAGCTTGTCGATGAGGTTGACGGCAACGCGGTTGCATTCGTCAACAACTCCGATGGTCCCGCCGATGGCTTCGGCAAGCGCGAAGGCGCTTCCGATGGCGTCCGGGTCCGCGTTTCTGTGGCAAATGTAGAGAATGTTCCGATAATCCAGAAGACGATTGAAGAATTCTAAATCTGTAACCCTCATAGATGTCACAGCTTATTCAATCTTCGCCGCTTTCGCCGCCGCCTTTTCCGAGCATACTCTGAAGCTGCTCTTGAAGCTGTTTAAAGCGCGAATTCAACCGCTCTTCCTGGCGTTCAATGGACTGAACGCGCAGAGAATAAGTCTCTTGCCGCCCTTTTAATGTTTCCAAAAGAGAAGCTTTGTCGGATTTAATCATCAATTCGCCGACAGACTTGTAAACGACGACGTCTTCCGGCGATTTTTCTAATTCTTCGATCGCCATTTCCGTCTCTTTAATCATAACGTCGGTCTGAGATTTCTGCATGGCAAGCGTCTGCGCATGCTGCTGAACTTGTTGAATTTGTGCAATTTGATTTTGAACCTGAGGGGATAATTCCGAACTCATAAGTCATTCACCTGTTCAGACATGAGGGAATAAAAACATTAAAACCTTTCTCCTAAAAATTGCGGCCTCCGCTTCGCTCCGGCCACAATTTTTCAGGCTGTGTTGGAGTCCGTATGCGTTTGTGGGGTGCCTGCGGCACCCCGGATGCATGGGGGTGCCTGCGGCACCCCGTCTCCTCTTTTTGAAGCCCGTTTTTAAACGAGAAATGAGGTATCTGTTTTCCAAAGCAGTTTTAAAGCGGTTTTAAAGCGGTTCTAAAGCGGAGGAAAAAACGTTGAATCTCATTCGTGTCGGCGGCTGCTACTGTTGCCATCGCCGGCGCCTGCGCTGTGTCACCAAAATAAATAAAAAAAGATAATTGCGGCCGGCGCCGGAAGGCGGGAGGCCGCAGTTTTTGACATTAAACGGCTTTAGGGTTTTCCGGTTTAACGAGATCGGTTAAGATGCCCATGGATTTGAGCGTCTCCATGATTTCATTGTAAGCCAGATAGATTTCTACCTGCACAATAGATGTGCTTTCAACACGCGGTTCAGCCGTAATCCAAATTTCCTGTTCGTTGGAGCCGCGAGAAATCGTCGGACAGGAGAGCAGGTCTCCGTGGGTCAGGCGATAAACCGTATTTCTTCCGGAGGAGGTGAACCAAGCTTCGTTCTTTGTTCTGAGTTCCGCGACAAAGCGTTCCCAGTTCAGGGGAGCCGAAGCTTTCAAATCCAGATAAAGGCGTTCACGGTCACCGTTGGGTTCCGCTCTTAAGGAATCGCTGTAATTGTCATATGAGGATGACGTTTTGTCCACAACGTTCACTTCGTCTCTCTCAAGAACTTTGGCTTCTTTTGAAAAGAACGGCGCTAAGTTATAGACGGAAGATTTCTTTGTCATCAAAGAAACGAGAATCAATGAAGCCCCGCTCAGCGCCATAGAGACGATGACGCCGTGACATGACAAAATCGGGCTGATTGTGTCAAGGTAGTAAACGCCGGCCGCGCTTTTGCCCATGAACAGATCGATTAAAATCATACAAATTTGGGCGGTTCCTCCGACTAACAGTGAAGCGATCGCGCCTTCTTTGGTTGCCCGCCTCCAGAAAAGTCCTCCCATGAGCGGGAAGAAGTAAGCGGCGCTTGCAATGTACGTTGCGATGTGGATGTATTCAATGATGTTGATATCCGTAAAGGAGATGGCGGAGGCGCCGAGAATGATGATTAAAACGGTGGCTCTGTTGACGATTTTTAATTCTTTCATTGTTGCGTCGGGTCTGAGGTATCGCTGGTAAAGATCACGAGAGAGTGTAGAACCGCCGGATGTCGCGAATGTGTCCATACTGGACATGGCCGCGGCTGTCAAACCGAGAGCAATCAAAACAATTCCAATGACCGGGAAATTGTTTAAGGTGAAACTCAAAAGAGCGACTTCGGCATCCCCCATGGTTGAGATTTCGGGGAAAAGATAGCGAAGGCCGAGACCGAGGAGACAACAGCAAACACCGAAAATGATGAAAACTAAAAATGAACCGAAGAAGAAACCTTTTCTGGCATTCTTTTCATCTTTTGAGGCCCAAACTTTTTGCCATTGGTCTTGCTCGGAAACCCATCCCGGAATGATTGCGATACAGAAAATGAGGATGAGCGGTATTCCGATGGAGAACGGATTCCACCAGCCGGTGGACGCCTGCGAGGAGACGACGAAATCGCTGACAGAAAGCACACTCTCACCCGATGCCACAAACAAAACGGCAATTGTCAGGATGATGGTTGCCGCCGCCAGAAGGGTGTACTGGATCAAATTCGTCCAAACGACGGCGGAAAAACCGCCGAGTAAAATATACGCGGAAACGGAAATCGCGATAAGGGCCACGGCGTAAATCGGATCAATCCCGAAAAAGACGCTAAGGATAAGCCTCATGCCGGAAACATCGGCCGCCGCGAAAAGCATCATAACGATTGTGACAATGAGTGCAACCGGTAAACGAATAGAGCTTGCGTATCTCTGTTCTAAAAGTTCGGCCTGTGTGATGGCCGGTAAATTCTTTATTTTGGAGGCCAAAAGACCGATTCCGAAAAGCGCGATAACGTTGGGAGCGGCGAATGTCCAAATGGACCCGAGGCCGCCGAGTAAATAAGCTGCTGTCACCGCTAAAATGCCGCCGCCCGTAATCCAGGAAGCAGCCGCGGAGAGGCCGAGCGGTATGTAACCGATTTTTCTTCCGGCAAGCCAGAAGTCTACGACTGATTTTTGTCTTTTATTATAGTACCATCCGACGGCCAGCAAAGATAAAGTATAGATGGCCAGGACGACGCCGAATATAATGAGCATGTTCATGAATTTTCACCTGTGGAAATTTCTCATTAATGTGTCAATTATGCTTTTGAAGGGTGAAACGGCGTTTTTCGGATTCAAGATTCAATATTGAATCACGTTCACAATGAATATGTTAAATCAAAATGTTAAATCAAAACAAGTTGATTTAATTCGTTTTGTCCGCAAACTTTTATTTTTATTTATGAACGTTAACAGTGAAGGACGACTCGATAAACAAAAACAACAAACAAATTTCTTCGGAAAGTATGGCTTAATTGTAATGATTGGATATATATATTTTGATTAACCAATGTCCATTGGGCTTGTTTTATACTCAACTTTATTTGAATCGGACTGCGCCGGCATAATCAATGCTGTTGTCACCATTTGTTCCTTGAAATCAATAACTTATCTTGAGAATCAAGAGCTACCTTGAAATCAATAAATCTTGAAATCAATAAATCTTGAAATCAATAAATCTTGAAACCAATAAATCTTGAAATCGGCAATTACCTCAAAAATAGCTTAATTCCTGAATCAATGATTTATTATGAACGATTAAATACAATAAGGCAGTTTCTAATTATCGATTCAATGACCGATATCCCTCAATCATCCCGGAATGAAAAAACGGTTTCCGACAAAAAATATCAAAACGAGATTGTTCGGAAAATCATTCATATGTCTTCGTTTTTAATCGTTATTTTCATTTATTTTGCCGATAAATGGACAGCATGCGTTGTTACAGGTATTTTGTTCCTTCTTTTTTTCACCGCCAATTCCCTTCTTTTGTATTCAAAATTCCGGTTTTTGAATGACATCAAAGTCAAACATCTTTCTTTCCTTTTGAGAGAGAACGAAAAATACGGCTATATCAGTTCCAACTGGTTCCTTCTCGGCTGTTTTTTGTCTGTTCTTCTGTTCCAAAAATACATTGCGATGCTTGGCATTACCGTTTTGATTTTCGGGGACGCGTTTGCCGCGCTCATCGGCATGCGGTTCGGGAAACACAGATTTAAGAACAAAAAGTCGGTGGAAGGAACGCTCGCGTTTATCGCCGTTTCCTATCTGTTTTTAGCGGGATTCGCCGTTTTTTTAAAGCTTGACACTTTGTTCATTATAGCAGCGCTGGTCTCCATTCCGGCCGTGTCGGTTTTTGAAATCTACAGCAAACAGCTTAAAATAGATGACAATCTGCTGATTCCGATTCTTTTCGGCGTTTTAATGATTTCCCTGCTGTTTGTTTTTGAAAAAGCGATCGCAATATCTTTCCCGATTTGATAAAAAATAGCCGCGATGCCTTTCCCGGTTTGATAAAAAAAGCCGCGATACCTTTTCCGGTTTGATAAAAAAATAGCCGCGATGCCTTTCAGTTTGATAAAAAAAAGCCGTGATGCCTTTTCCGGTTTGATAAAAAAATAGCTGCGATTCCTTTCGGTTTGATAAAAAAAAAGCCGTGATGCCTTTTCCGGTTTGATAAAAAAAGGCTCCGCCTATTTATGTTCAGATTAAAAAAATGCCGGCAAAAATGCCGGCTTCGTTATGTTCGTTTTTAGGAGGTTGTAGACTTTGTGCGTATGCTTTGGAGTTAAATATGCATTAAAATGCAAAGGCATTCAAATTGCATAAGTTGAATTTATTTGTTCAGTTAAGCCTTTTTAGCAGCCGGCTTTTTGGGGGCAGCGGGCTTGGCGGCGGGCTTGGCAGCGGACTTTTTGGTGACGAGGAACCACGAGTGGACGGTTCTGATGCCGTCGGGTTTCCAGCTGTCTCTTTCTTTCGCGTCTTTAAAGGTTTCCGGAGCGCCGAGAATGACATCATCTCCGGGTTGCCAGTTGGCCGGTGTTGCCACGCCTTCTTTGGCGTTCAGCTGAAGAGCGAGCAATAATCTCTTAATTTCCTGCATATTTCTGCCGGCGGACAGCGGGTAGTAAAGGATGGCTTTGATGATTGATTCGGGGCTGATAATGAAAACGGCGCGAACAGCTTTCGTGTCAGAGGCGTTGGGCTGAAGCATTCCGTATTTTTTGGCGACATCCATTTTAATATCGGCAATAACGGGGAATTTCACGTCAACATTCTTGGAACCCTTGTATTCAATATTGTCTTTAATTACCTTTAACCAAGCAACGTGTGAGAATATACTGTCGATGGAAAGGCCGATAAGTTCCGTGTTTAATTTCTTGAACTCGTCATACATATTTGCGAATGTGATAAATTCGGTTGTACAAACCGGCGTGAAGTCAGCGGGGTGGCTGAAAAGAATGACCCATTTCCCTTTGTAGTCACCGGGGAATGTCATCATACCGTTTGTTGTCTGAGCTTCAAAAGCAGGCGCGTCATCGCCGATCAAAGGAAGGGAAGGCGAGTCGTCGTATTCCCAGCAGTCACAATATTCTTCTGTCAATTTATACCACTTCTTTTAGTTTTTAAGTTTTCAAATCCTTGTTTGATAAAATTCTGAATCATCTTTTGATTGATAAGATTGATAATCATCAAATAATCCGTCAAACGGATTTAAATATAATTTCTTTTTAGAATTCATTATTAATAAACTTTACCCAGGGAATCTGACTTTTTCTGAGTCCTGCAGTTAATCAAAGTAGAAAAGAATAAATGTGATTCTATAAAATTAAAAGAGAAAAAATGTAATTTATGAAGAATCCTCTGTTTTTACCCCGGCCCTTAAATTTTATTCCCGTGTTTTGCTTTTAATTTGCGGTTCAGATTGTCGACTTGTTCCACCGCCGTTCCGATATATTTGTACGGATTGACCAGATTTTCAATGTCGTCGCCGGTCAAAACAGCAGCCAGTTCCTTGTCTTCTAACAACGCGTCTTTAAAGTGGATATTTGCTTCAACCGATTTCATGGCGGCCGAGCGGACAATTTCATGCGCTTCCTGACGGCCGACGCCCCGAAGCGTCAAATCTATCATAACGGCTTCGCCCATGTTCAAACCGTTGAGAAGATGTAAATTCCGGTCAATGTTGGCCCGGTTGAATCTTAAATTTTCAAGAACGTTGATACCGAGGTTGATAATGTGATCCGTCAAAATGCAGCCTTCCGGAAAAACGATCCTTTCGGCGGAAGAGTTTGTCAGGTCGCGTTCGTCCCACAACGTGTTGTTTAAAAGCTCGGTTTCCGCAAATCCGCGGACAATGCGCGCCAAACCGCAAATCTGTTCCGACTTAATCGGATTTCTCTTGTGAGGCATGGTCGAAGAGCCGACCTGTTTCTTGCCGAAACCTTCTTCAAGTTCACCGATTTCACTGCGCTGCATGGATCGGATTTCCGTTCCGATTTTGTCCAATGTCGTGACAACGCCGGCCATCCACATCACAAATTCGGCGTGGCGGTCTCTTTGAATCAGCTGGTTGGAAACGTCCACCGCCCCTAACCCCAGATATTCCATGACTTTCTTTTGGAGTTCAATGCCGTTTTTGCCAAAAGCTGCCTGTGTGCCGACAGCGCCGGTCATCTGGCCGACAACGATGCGGGGCCGGAGTTCTCGGAGGCGGTCGATGTGGCGGTCAATTTCGGAAGCCCAAATCGCTATTTTAAGGCCGTAGGTGATCGGAACGCCGATCTGTCCGTGCGTCCGGCCGCAGCAAACAGTGTTTTTGTGTTCTTCTGAAAGTTTGACCAAAACGGCAAGCAAACGGTAAAGCTTTGCTTCCATAATGTCGGCCGACGCCTTCAATTGAAGCGCCGTTGCCGTGTCCAAAATATCGTTGGACGTTGCCCCGAAGTGGACCCACTTGCCGGCGTCGCCTTGGCATTGTTCGGAAATGGCTTTCACAACCGCCATCATATCGTGATTGATTTCGCTTTCGATCTCATCAACGCGTTCCCATTTTACAAGCGGGAGCGTTTTTTCAATTTCGGCTGCGGCAACCTTCGGGATCATTCCAATATCAGCTTCGGCCTTGGAGAGGGCAATTTCGGTTTGAACAAGCGTCTTTAATCGGTTTTCCTGAGACCAGACGTCTTTCATTTCCTTGGTTCCGTAACGGAATTCAATCGGATGGATCGGCATTTTTTAACTCCGGCAAATATTAAGTAAAAATTAAGTAATCGTGTTTCATAATTAAGTCATCGTGCTTTAATTTGAATATTTTTATTTAAGAAACTATCGGGATGTCTGAAACAGATATAAACTTAATGAAAACTAATGAAAACTTAATGAAAACTTAATGACTTTTTGATAAAAATCACTTAAACTCCCGTTATATCCAAAACTATTATATGTATTAAGTGATAGTTAACATTCCTTTGAACAAAGTTTAATATATGATTTCGAGATCGAGCGGCGACATTGGTTCAATATGCCTTTTCTGCTTATTCTCCGAATTCAAAATTAATTGCGTCTCATGTTTCTGAAATGTTTTGTCTGAACACAAATTTCAGAAAATCGCGCGCAGTTAAAATCGCATTTGAAATTTATTGAATTTCTGTTTAACACTGTTTAACACTGACAATTAACTTAAGGTGAATAATTATGGGAAAATTTCCGGAAGCAGATGAACGTTTATTGAAGAAGAGGATTTGTATGAAATGTAATTCGCGCAACTCCATCCGTGCAACCCGGTGCAGAAAATGTAACTATCCGGGCCTCAGATTGAAATCCAAGGACAAGAGCGGAGCGTGATCCGGTCATGACGGTGGAGGAGTATCTTTCCGGGGTCATTCAAAAGGAAGGCGTTGCTCACATCACATTGATCGACCCGGCCTCTCAGAAACCCGAAGAAGCGGTCCGCTTGGCAGTTGCGGCTGTCGAAGGCGGAACGAACGCCATTATGCTTGGCGGCTCAACGGATGCGGGCGGTCAGATTTTAGACATGACCGCTCAAATGATCAAAGAGAAAGTCTCTGTCCCCATCATCCTTTTCCCCGGCAGTACGTCCGGGTTTACAACCAAAGCGGATTGCGTTTTGTTCATGAGTCT
>Ga0123353_10012138_pt1 | contig 12212 bp, 7 predicted proteins | sample TergutLab28metaG_3_FD_92763 | JGI IMG/M metagenome (GOLD analysis project Ga0123353, IMG submission 92763) | Labiotermes labralis P3 segment gut microbial communities from Petit-Saut dam, French Guiana - Lab288 P3 | ecosystem: Host-associated > Arthropoda: Insects > Digestive system > Gut ... | reverse complement strand
AGAACGCTGTTCTTCTTTGGTGCATGTTGCAAGCGGGGCAGCCATCTTTACACTACTACTGCGCCGTCGTGTTGCATTCCTGCATCGTACTGCCACCTGTCGGCCACTCTTCAAACCATTAGTATCATTGTTATAAACTTACAAGACAATCGAGCTGTCTTTCGAATTGTTATCGCACTTTTAAGGCTTTCATTTGATTCTCCCTCGTACAAAGTCCCACGCAAATCTATTCAGTAATTCTGTAGCTATTGCAAGCGTGGAGACTGATAGAGAGAATAAGAGATGAAATTACTTTAATAGACGTATTGTAGGGCTGCAGTTCACTTAAAAAGAAGGGTTATAAAAGTTTCATAAAACACATCATGAAGCACCAATAAATTTTACAATCTAGTTTTTATTATTTAAAACATCTTGTTGTAATCTGCAGCGTTTGACGTTTTGTGTGAAATCTTTAATTTATATAAATAATATTATGAAATTGATGTGATAACCTTATCAAATACGGCTTCTTAACTAAAGCTTGAAGCTGAATACAGACGAAGTAATACATCTGCTACAGTAGATTCGTCGTAACAAGCTCCAGTATTTAGCCTGTTTCAATAGACAGAGCAGATTTAATTCACGTCCTTACACTCATAGTAGAGTGACAGCTTCATTAGTTTCCAATATGTGAGTTTAGATTTCAGAAAGCCCCGTCGTGACACAATGCTATTAACTACCTACAATATTTTATAAGTCATTTACTCGTACTTCATTGACTAGCGTTCAGAATCAATTACCAACCTGTCCCCTGTAGTAACGATGAAATTACCGCCCGGGGTTTTGAGAACTCGTTGTGCAGTAAAGGTAGATTAACCTAATAAACAATTCTGTATTCAATCTATTTGTAATACACAAACGGATGACTTTGAATCGTGAAATGTAACTTTATATAGAGCATGGTCCCCACATTACCTTTCTTTAGTGTACCGTGCTGTAGTTCTTTGCAAATTTTTTCTGTTTATTATGGGTTATAGATCATGAAAGTTGCGACAGTTAAACACTGCACAGCCGACTAAATGCTTCTTCTCATTAATAATCTTCAGATATTGCAAAACACTGCGATGCGGACAAGGTAAATATCGCGGTACTGAAGCTAACGGATGCCGCTAGGGTTTTGTACAAAGGCACTCTAGAGCATAACGTGGGCTATCTTTAAGATCACTTTCCAAATTGGGTTCAGGGACGTGAGGTCAGGCCAGTACTATTTTACGCAGCTCCAGATGGCTAGATCAAAAAAAAAAAGAGGCCCTACAGGAATTTGCGGAAGGGTGCAGGAGTTTAGCACAAAGTACCGTACCGCGGGTGGAGGATCCAGCGATGGAAAAACTCTACTATGAACAGGCACACAGAATGTTACTGGAAAGTTTCTAGTCAGGATTAATGGGCACCCTGGCAGGAAAGTTTGGCCCACCATGTCGAAATCTATGGAAGAGGTCCTCAAAATCGCGATGGCGGTGAGTCAGGCGGAGTGCAGGTGCGTCGAAACCAGGCATTTTATTTGGACGTGGAAGGACGGCGATCCGGTACAGCAGATAGGCCTCAGTACGGAACACGCAGGAAGGTTAGAGCGAGGATGCCGACTCAGCACGCTGCATCCGGTCAGTCGCAGAGGCAGAACAGGAAGGGATCTACCAGATACGTGTGGTCTATTGATTAACCGAAATTCTATGAGTGCGGCAGCATAAGGCATTATGCTCGTGAATGCCCTTCCCGCAGAAACCGATCGAAAACCCGAAACCCTCCCAGAAGCAATAACAGTGACGCGTCTCAGGGATCCACAGTGTGACACTCTCGGGATTCGAAGAGGAGACCCAAATGGATGTAAAGGACCAGCCGTCGGGAAACGAGTAAGGGATGGAAGTGGTGACAGTTCCTTCCGTCTATCAGTTTCTCAAAACGCTGTCAGTTGTCACACTGTGCTGTTGAAAGTACGGCGAGGCGCACCCACCATCCAGGCAACTATTGTAGGTTCCCCTAAATCATCAATGTGGATACAGGATCTAACATTTCCCTAATCCAACCTGGAGTGTGTTCAAGTGAAGTAAGGGCTACCAGTATTTCACGCTTTGGTGTGACATGTGACAAGCTGGAAATGAAGGGCGTACAGGACGTCCAGGTCAATCTTAGCGACAGAAATTATCTTTACAAGTTTTTGTTTTTTTTATATTCTAACCGACGCGATGGAAATATTGGCATGGACTTTTTTTTTCGGAAACTTAATACCAAACTGGAGTTAGAAAAGGAAGAGCTTAGTTTGTAGAAATTTCCAAATTATAATCACACTTCTTTGGATTGGAAGGCACGTGAAACCTATTGAACAGACGACCACTGGGCTCTCACCATTTTCTCCACTCTAGACGGTCGTGATAGCAAAGCTGAATTGGCACATAAATTTAGAAGATTTGAGGGTACGCAGAAAAGAGGGTGTATACATCGCCCACACAAAATCAGCCTACAGGAATCGGAGTAGTTAGTTGTTAAAACCACGGATAACATCAGTGTAGTCCCGTGGGTGAAACAGATGGTGATCGGGAAGTTATATTTGCCGTAACATCTGGCAAACACTGAGATATTTTGCGTAGAGCACGCACAAATTCCGTCCGAAGTACTGTTAATTCACTCGGACTTACCCGAGCTCTGGAACTTCAGAAATTTTGCCACTATAAGGGAAGGATCAGACTTTAGAACTCGGAGTCCTGGGACCTGATCCGTTAGCGTGCACCTATCTCTTGTAAAAAAAGATGAATAATGTAGGGACCGCGAGAGATCAGACACTAGAAACTACCCTTTACTGACCTCTGAGGCACAGTGTTCTTAGAGAAAGTCAGCGAAAGTGTATAAGCTAATTCCCGAACATAAATATATTACTAAAAATTACTACACTTGTTACAGTAAGGAACGAAGTTGCCTATAACTCTTAACCTGACAGTTCCTTAGTTACCATATTACTATCCAGATCCACCGTAGACCTTGGTCATCTTAGCAGTAAACCTTCCTATCTTGCAGGTATGGCACAACGGCTAAGGCTACCAGCATGAAGTGGAGCCTTATGAATGTGAGGTTCCTGCTGTCACCTCGAAGTTAGTATTGCGCTCGAGAATTATCTCCCAGTACCTCTGTGTGTGTGATAATGATGAACTGTAGCCTAACTTTCATGATATAATTGTTATGTTTTTCTGATCAGATGAGTTTATTGTTTCTCAATGAAACAATAACTATACTTGTTGATCGTAAGTCATAACATTTGTTTCTTCCGACCTGGATCTAGGTGTGCAGTCTTCCAAGAATCTGGCCAACATCAGACACTTTTTGTTCCAGTTACTTCATAAGAGTTAATTTAAGCTAACAATGTCTACTAATATGCTTTAAGCAGATATTAAGTCAATTTAGTGTAAAAGAGTCAAATAAAAGTCTAATGTTAAACAAAACAAAAAATCAATCCTTTAAATTGTGAAATCCTAAATTAATTCATAAAATCCTGGACTAAATCATCATCCATTACACCAACTAATAAAATATTTCCGGTAGCTATACTTATGCCAGGAGAATCAAAATGAGCAGAAAATGGTTATATAGTTAAATATTAATTGCGTCTGTGTGTCTCCGTCTGTGTGTCTCCGTCTGTGTGTCTCCGTCTGTATGTCTCCGTCTGTATGTCTCCGACTGGATCGAAGTGTTGCACCCAAAATTATTTCCTTATTGGTCCGAAACGTATGGCATGACGCTTCGAAGCCCGTGTTTATCATTGTCCTGTTTGTGAGAACAGAAATTTCAACTCCGTAACAGGTTAAGGTAAACAGAGGGAAGTCTAACATTAATACCTGCACGATGATTTAGTTGTTAAAACACTGTTCAAGACTTATTGAAATGAGCACACACTACAAACAGTCGGTCTGCTTTTGTGCCCTCATGGGTTGTTCAGCGCAATTATTATGAGCATTCAGATCGTAGAAATGCAATGATGCTTTCGACAGTCATTTGCAGAATAAACAAGTGTATGATTAGAAAGATACGTAGTACACATAAAGTAAAACAACTATTAACAAGATTTAAATTTGAGCATCAAAATAGTAGCACAGTTTCCAGCTACACTCTCCTACTGATATCTAACATAAAAAATGTTTTCTGAATATATAATGCCTAACGTTTCTGGGTAGACAGCTTGAGGGATCCCATTAACTATATAAAAAGCAGGGAAATTGGAATCACATAAAATGTTTGAGGAAGAATGGTGTGTACTTTATCTACTTTCCGAATAGATTTAAATAGTCTCCCTTAATTATAACATTTGTTTTAGGCGAAAACAAATGATTTCCAAGCAGTGCACACTAAAATGAACAGAAATTTCAACCCAGTCATGGCCGCCACAGCAAAATTAGATTAAGCTTATTCTCAATAAGCACCAAAAATATAAAATATTGTGACTTTAAACATATTATTGATTAAATGTTATATTTGGTCAAATTAATGGGAACATTGCAAACAGACTAGCACATTCATTAAGTGCGCTTCTAAACCCAACAAAACTAAATTGATTATACTAAAATAATCTAAAGGCATTTCCGGTAAACGTCAATAGAGCAGTACACACTGATGACAATATAATACCCAAAGAGGAGACACTGCAGTATAAAATATTTTAAATGTTGTTTAATGGAAATGACAGGTAAGAAATGATAATCATGAAGATAAACACTGACTTTCTAACAATAAATATTTATTTATACTATAAAAAGTGTGACAAATATTTCAGCTTCCAACTCTGTGTGCTTTCTTCAAATAACAACCTCTTAAGTGTCAGTATGTTTCGTCAAAATAATCTTCATATATTCTTGAGAACTCTCGGTTTGTTGCAAATGACAAATGTTTCGCAACTCTTATGAAGAACTAAATTGTTGCCTGCCATTATTCCCAAAAAATAACAAACCCTCTTTTACAATTTCCGTCACCTTCTCTAGTAACAAATTTTACAAAAAAACACGACATTTATATTTCATATTTCGTGTTTTTATTCTCTACTACACGTTTCGCTCATACATACAGACCATCACCAGGTAACAAAATACAGGTCCAGAAGTAAAAGTGCTGCAGAAAGAGCCTCCCCTTCACAATCCATATGCTAAAATTACACAAATAATGTTCCTTAAAGAGGAATAGTAAAAATGAAAAATGCAACCTTGAAAATCAATAGAATTTGTTTATAACAGATTAACTAAAATCCAAAATATCATAAATGCAGTTAGAGATGTTTCTGTATGTTGTATTTCTAATGTAAGTGTATGAGCATGCAACTGACACTAATGAAACAACCTCAGATATCCGTGTACTATAAATAAGCGTGCTACGATTTCATCTTATATTGTGCAGTATATTAAATCCAGCACGTGAATACCCAGACCTATTGATCACACTGTGCTTTACGTAAAAATATAAAATGTTTGCTCTTTTGCATTTTCTTATGCCAACAGTTGAAGTTACGTGTGAATTCTATTGCACGACGTGTAACATATACAAGGTGCGTTGTGCCACTCTATTATGTTGCATTTTCTTTGCCTCGTCGGATTTAGTACGCTGTACGATAAACATTAACTTCATACCACGCGTACTTCTAAAACACGTTATTACATTAGTGTCAGTTGCGTGCTCAAGTCCTTAAAAGTAGAAGTACAATAAACTGAAATATTTCTAGTTTAATTTATGATATTTTGGACTGTAATACAAATTTTATTATAAACGTTTGATTTTCAAGTTTGTATTGTATTGTTTTATTATTTCTCTTTTGAGGATAATCTGTAATGTGTTTTAGCAGATATATTTTGAATGGGAGTTCTCTTCTGTACTACTTTCTTTCTGTAAGTGTATTTTTCTACCTGATGATCATCAATGTGTATTACCGAAACATGTAGTAGAAAATAAAAAAAATGAACGTAGAGAGTTTATGTGTTGTGTTTGTGTGGACTGTATTACATGTGACTGACTAACACAACTGGTTGATGTTGCCCAAATCCCTTGATATTCTGCTTAAACGCGGCTCCGATGTGCTGTTGATTAAACGATGGACTCGAAATGACTTAACGGAAGAAGTGAAGTGTGGAAAATTTGTTAAAATTCATTTTAAATTCAAGGTTACAATTTATTACATCAGGTGTCCACAAATTTTTTAAAAATATAACAGCCGCCCAAAAACATGGGCGAAGGAGGAGTGTCATAAAGAAATCCACACTGATGACTCCTTCATATTGGGTTCCATAGGACAAAATTTGGCCGCTCGGACAACCTGGCGCCCGGGATTTACGCATTTCTGCCCTATGGTATTTTGTGTTCGAGACTAAGTGTCCTTACAGTCCATTTCTTAATCATAATTCCTTATATTTTTCAACGGAATGTGGAAAATTATTAAATGTGTTGTCAGTTCACAGCACATCTAGATATCTAAAGGCAGAATATCTTCAGTTCACATCCACTGTGTTCATGCTGTATGCACTTACAATTATTGAGTGACATTTTAAAAACTAATTATTAATAATATTTGAATTTGCCACTCAAATCCGTGCAGTGATTGAGAGATGCTCGTCATGCATTTGGAATTTCTGATACCGCCAAAGTAAAATTGCATTATCACAGTACAACAATGCAATCATCCCACCTCACTGCCGAAATGAATCGGTTGGATAAATGTATGGCAAAAGCTGTGCTCATGAAGCTGATAACAGGAAGGGGGTTTACATTTCATAGCAAAATATTTCGTACTCATCGTCTGTGATAAAATTTATGTATTTATAGCTCTTGACGAGGTACACTGTGCTAAAGTGTTATTACGAGTTTTTGTTCGCATCGATTTTTATTTTATTAATATAGATCTGTTTTATAAACAAAGCATTTCACAGCAGTACCAGTTGTTCGACATACGTTCCATGGCAAGCATATCAACAATGCAATGCAGTATATTATGGATATAGTAAGGATAACTCAACATGTAAAATGCAAAGTAGTGTAATAAGTTATAGTCTTTTTTTTGTTACACTGGTGATACATGCAACAACAATCAAGAAAATTTCAATGAATTTTGAAGATTAACTATCCTGTGTTAAGTTCAATGGTTAATAATTTATGAACGTAACCCACTACGGAGATAACCCAAGTTGTACCAATTCACGTAAATCAGAAACTAATATTGAGTTGTCCTTATTAAAGGGTAATAAAAGCTTCTGTAACATACAGCAGGAAAACAATTCAGGAAGATAAAAAGGGGTCATTTATTAGAAATAAAATTAACATTTGCTTTTGCATTTAATGTCAATAGTAAAAAAAGTGTCTATCATCATTTAAACTGCCACACACAACGACTGTTTTCCGGCAGTTTGCACACAACAGGCTCTCTCTTAAATGTTTGCATCAAATACATTCTTCATCATCATAGTTTTCAGGTAAGAATCCTGAAAAGTCTAAATATTTTATTTTTCTTATCAAACTTCATGTTCTGACTCCGAAAAATTACCTACAGAACGCTGTATGCGGAAGCGATGATAGTCTTAGCTAAACGAGCATTTAAAACTCTAATATTTTTTTTGACTTCCTTTGAAACTTCAAGCAGTGAACCAACACTTGTAGCTCAGGGTGGTCTAATTGATGAAGCTATAGGTGTGTTTGAAATGGATGCAATTGGTTCATCAGAAACTGTGAGAAAACCAGAAGTTACGCGTATGTATTTCTAAAAGAATTAGCTTCTACTAACAAAACAAATAATCAGTTAATTAACTTACTAAGTCCGTGGAGCTGAGTCCTTCTTGAGAAGCTGGCAAGTCCTCAGTTATTCAAGAAATTCCATGCATTATAATAAATCCGGAGGCTCATTACTGCACCTGAACCGTGTATGAAACTGTTTTCCCCCATACGTTCTGCATGCTCCGTCTGTTTCATGCTTCTTGCTGTTGAACACCCTAATAATATTTGGTTACGGCTACAGATCATAAGGTTTCTTGTTATGTAGTCTTCACAAAATTCCGGTTTTCGCCCCTTTCTCAGTACCCATTTTCGAAAACCCTTCGGCCCGTTTTCCTCCCTCCACGTGAGACACTATCAAGCCCATACAAAACAAGAGGCAAAATTGCAGTTCTACATATTTTAACCCGTACATGCTTGAGCAGCGTACTGGAAGAGAAACTTAATAGTAAATGTATTTCCTGATTTCAATCTGCTCTTAATTTCTACATAAATGAATTTTGATGTGTTATATTTATAGCTAAATATTTTAACTCCCCCACTTTTTCAAAGAATTCTTGTTTCTTGAATTCTTCATCCTTGAAGATGGGACTACAGGTTGTCCCGAAACTGCAGTAAGGAATTACTACTACACGCTGAGTGATTTCCCTCAAGTGCGCAGAACTCAATTAATTGCCTGTTTTTATACTGTGTATTTCTCCTATAGAAATAAAGGAAAGGATTTCAACGGTCAAACACAACAGAATTTTATGGTGTTCTTAAAATATATTATAACAATATGAGGTACATGTTTCGACTTCTATCGAGTCATCTTCAGGCCCTCAAGATGTAGATCCAGACATACTAATGTTTACTGCAATCCCACTCGATTGAAGTTGAAACATGTAGCCCATATTGTTATAATATATTTTTAGAACACCATAAATTACTGTTGTGTTTGACTGTTGAAATCCTTTCCTTAATTTTTATACTTCAAACACTTCGAGTTTGTAAACGTTAAGTTTGAATTTCTCCTGCCTTCTGCTCACGGGACATGAGCATATAGTTAACTTTATTATTTACCTTGTACCAGTCCCCTTAAAACCTATTAATAAGGCTTCTGTATTTTTATGTAACCTAGGATTTCACCTATTATATTAACACAACTGCATAAACCAGAAGCTGATTTCTATCACATAGGTTTAAGACTTCATTTTTCACCAGAACCGATCTCTTGGCATAATCAAAAGCAAATTAAGAAGTATTGGCGCTAAAACAGCATTATTTCTAACTATTAGTAATACAAAACTTTTCACACCAATGTTGCCTACACGAAATATACTACAGGTTTCAACTAGACATATTTTTATTGGCCTCACAAGTTTCATAGTGATAACACACTCGTTGAGAATATTAAAAAAAATTATCAGTACTGGTGATGTGTATTTCTTTAGCTTTTAAATATTCATCTCCAATTCAAAGCTCTGGGCTTAGGCAATATTTGCTGTGCTGTATATATTTCAGTCTGGGACCGCGGCAGCGCAGTGGTTAAGGTTCTGTGCTACAAATCGGAAGGTCGCTGGTTTGATTCCAAATGGTGTCATTTGAATTTTTCTTTGACATAATCGTTCCGATCGCACTATGGCCCTGGGATCGACTCATCCTCTAACAGAAATGAGTACCAGGAGCATTTTCTGGGGGTAAAAAGCGGCCGGTGCGTAAGACTGACAACCTTACCTACATCATGGACCATTGTCATGTAATCAGGACACCTTAACTTCCTGGAATCCCTGGACACCTCGGGCCTGTAATGGGACTGATTGATTTATGTATTTCATTCTAAGTAATATCATCCCACGTACATGCAATAACAGAGAAAAATAATTCCTCCACCTACTCAAAATATTGTGGGATCTTTAAAAAGACCACTCTTCTCACTCTTCATCATTCTCTGATATTCTGGTTCTTACATTTCTTTTCAAATTCATTAATGTTACCTATTAGATATTTCTGCTCTTTCATGCTACAATGGCTACTAGTTTCACGTTCTTCGTTGTTCCGATTATCTACTTTACTTGTTTTTGTGTTCCGTAACCACTGCACTTTAGCTTCTTCCTTTGATCGAAAAATATGTTTTAAGTTCACGTAATTGAAAATCGCTTAATCATTTGTGCTCGGAGGAAGTCTGCTGTCTACATTGACAAGAATAATTGTCACGAACGCTCTGTTCAAAATATGCAGCGTATTAAGAAACATGCATTGGAAAATAAGAAAATAATAAGAATAATATTTTCCAAATATCTGCCGACCACATAAAAATGAAAGCTTGGCCAGCAATCCAGTTCTTGTCACAAATAACGTAGATTACAAATACATACACTCATGAATAAGGAGCAGAAGCCAACAAGCAAGATATAGCGATACCACGCATTAAGGAGCTAGACAAATTTATTGTATGAGTTTTAAAAAGTACATTGAAAAGTTAAGTAGAATGTAGTTTTATGCGAGTTCCAGATGTTAGTCGAGTTGATGTCGTATATATGTAGCGCAAAAATGAGCGAAATCAGAATTATTGAAATAAATTTTAAATATTTGGGAATCCTTTAAATGGTTTTGGTCATAAAAATTAAATCTTAACCACCAGACTTGTAAAATGCTTTCAACTGAAAAAAGGAAGAAGATATTATTAGTCCTAGTAGTAGTGTTTTTGCCTAGTGCTCCAAAAATGGAACATGCAAAATATCAAACCCATAACTAATACAACAATAATAACTTAGGTATTTTCTTTTTACAGCACAATAGCACAACTAGTAGAGAAGTAATAGAAAAAAATGACTAATATAGGATGTAGTGCAGTAAAGTTGTATTTACCTGTCTTTGGATGGTTGTTCAAAAATTCTTCGAAAATTCACATCACTTTTTTGACAAGGTCCCAGCATGCCAGTATCTGCAGCAGTGACTAACTCTGTGCACCACATGATAACACGTACCCTCAGGAGGCAGTCACATGTGTGAAACTTCAGACTTGGAGATGATCTTGTGCAGTAGAAAATAAATAACTACCACGTCACTACCGTTCCAATAGTGGAACGTGAGGCAGAAATGGGTTAATAAAGTACTCACATACTGGCACAGCTACTCCCCTCCAAAGTGACCTAATCAGGACTGGTTTGTGCGAGTCTTGCGTTAGGTGTTGATCGGTTGAATATAGTTAGTTACTTAAAGTTCCAACGTGATTAAGTCAGGACTAGTTTGTGCGGATCGTGTGGTAAGTGCGGTTTTAGGCAGGTTGTTACGTAAGGCTGTAGTCGGTATCTAACAGAAATAGTGGGTTTTGTTCGCCACAGTTTTGTTCAGGAATGAGGTTTCCGTTTTGATCGAAAGTTTGGTTTAGTAATTGTTCATAGGGAATTAACATTGAGGTTTTGTGGGTTGGTTTGAGTAGTGACATGGTGTCTTTGAGGGAACCATATTCATGTATGTTTTTCAGGATGTGCAGTGCATAAGCGGTCTGGGGATCGTTGTTTTTTATGTAACGGATGTGTTCGCGGTACCTAAGTGTCAGGTTTTACTGGTCTGGCCTATGTACGCCCTGTTGCATGTTTTACATGTCTATTTGTATATGCAACCTTTGTCGTGGTCCTGCGTTGTGTCGTGAGTTTTGGGTTTGGTCAGTTGTTGCAGTGTGTTTGTACTTTTAAAGGGTATCTTTATGTCAGTCTGTTTGTAGAGGTTGGTTATCTTTCTGACTTTGGGACTGTGGTAAGTGAAGGTGGCCCATTTATTGTTGTTGTCGTTGTTGGTTTTGTTCATCTGGGTTTTACGTTGTATTTGTGCTCTCAGTTTGACTATGTGATGAATGGGGAATTTATTGTTGTTTGCTATATTTCGTATTTTTTGCCATTCTGATATTCTTCTTTCAGTTGAGAATGGTAGTGACTATATACATAACAATAGCATACTTTTTCTCGATCTGCTAATAATTCGATACCCCACCAAAATAGAAATTGACATCTTCCGAAAACCGACAACAACAGATACCACAATCATCTATACCTCCAACCATCCTTCTGAACACAAAATGGCAGACAACCGCTACCTGATCAACAGAATGTTGTCACTACCACTCTCAACTGAATTTATATAAAAAACGATAATAAGCTCTCAAAAGACGAAGAAAATTTATAATTTCGTGTCTTTAATAACTTATGCCAACGATTCCACTGTAAAACTATATTTATTCCAAAAAAAATTAACATCTAAAATATTTAGCATGAAATACAACAATTAAAAGGTTACACAATTTGTCGAGTTGTAATACTAATTGTACTTGGAATATAAAGAGCCTATATAGGTAACGGTCACTTTCCACAATAGCCTGGGAATTAGCGAGGTATAAATTTGGTTTAGCGGGTGTGCATGTTGTTATGTGGGAACAAAGGGCACTGTAAGAACAGGAGATTACAATT
>Ga0123353_10012137_pt1 | contig 12212 bp, 9 predicted proteins | sample TergutLab28metaG_3_FD_92763 | JGI IMG/M metagenome (GOLD analysis project Ga0123353, IMG submission 92763) | Labiotermes labralis P3 segment gut microbial communities from Petit-Saut dam, French Guiana - Lab288 P3 | ecosystem: Host-associated > Arthropoda: Insects > Digestive system > Gut ... | reverse complement strand
CTGACGATGATCGTGTGAACGAAACATGTAGGAGCATTTTAAATGTTTTAATGTAAATTTTACACTTCTTAAATAATATATATATGTTCATGTGTTGGTGTGTGTAATTAAATAAACTACAGAATGCACGGTGCAACGATAAAGATTCAAATGCACTCTTTAACCTGCCTGGCCTTGTTACAACACTGACACTTATAGTTAATGGTGGAACAGCCGACATCAGGCCCCGGCCTCTTCAGTAGGTCACCTCCAAATAGTCCTGTCCCCTACTAACCTCCTCTGGCCTCTCAATTCCTCCTGATTCTGTTTTCCCACAGGTCTTCTCCCATAGAATTTTCCATTCAATACTTTTTTGGTGTTTTAGCATCATCCATATGTACCATGCATATGACCAGCTCACTGTTACCTTTTGAATATAATTGACCATACCATGTCCACCTAACAATTCACAGAGCTCTTCATTATTTCTTAGTCTCCATCTTAAGTTATTTTTAAACAGTGGTCCGAGATTCTTCTTAGTATTTTTATTTCACTTACTGCTAGACTTTCTTCTGATGACTCCCAGTAACGTGCCATGCTTCACAGCCACTGATTAGTGCTGGGCAAATAAAACTCATGTAACAGCAGTGAACTCAATAAGAATACATATTCTGCCTTATTATGAGAACCAAAAAAGGTACCGAACACAGCTCTTTTTTTGAAGACTTATTCTGATGGAGAACTCTCATCCGACACTGCAGTGAGCTTGATGAAAATGGCAATGGCAGACAGTAGCAAAAAGTAATGATAGGGATGTCAGCAGAGGCCAAGATACAACACAGTGAAAACCATAAGACTCAGGACACAGTGCATTTAAGATAAAGGGGGAGTCTCATGTGAACAACAAGGCTATACCAATTCATACATTTTTGCTCTTCTTGATAGGACTGAATCAAATGAGGGTGGAAAAGACTAACAAACAGTGCTACTAATATTTACACACATGTGGCAGAGAAGATCCTGGCATTACTTGTACAGGAGTTGTACAACTCTTGAACTATTACAACATAAATAACACACAAAGTTAAGGACACAATGAAGTTTATTTATATTGTCACAGAAGTGCAACAATCTCAGTATTTGAAAACCAAGTATGTTACTGCAAAAAGTTCTATACTCCACTATACAGTAACATGACTGGTTTTCAAATACTGAAATTCATACACAACTGACAAGCACAATGAAGACTTCCAAGAATTATATACCTCTTTGATAAGTTTAACAATGCCTTGTCTAAATTTTGTATGCCCATCTGAACACACAGTTGGAGGTGAAGTCATTACAGTTGGTCTGTTCATTAACCACCATATGAAGGTAAAATTCTAAACCACCACTGCATTATAACAATCTACACAATTCATCATTTGGAATCATTCTGCCATTAGTAGCTTCATAATGACTACAGCTGTCAAACTGCTTTGAAAGGAAATTTTTGCAGAGTTCCAACTAACACTTTTCAGAAGGTGAATCAGGCATATTACCTAGAAACACTAACACTGCACGATAAAGAATGTTTTTGGAATCGAAAGTGCCATTTAAGGGGCCACTTCACTCTCTTTTGACAAGTCAAGTGATCAGCTATGGTTTTCTGCACACCAAGGAAATACAAACGAAAAGTACACTATAATTCTTAAAGGAATTCATCATGAATGATGTTAAAGAAGAATGTATGCACCTGCAGCATTTTTTTGTTGTTTTCATTCTTTCCCTGCTCTTGCCTTAGATGTAAGCTCATGTTGTACAGCTCACGACCAAACTCTAGCATCCTTTCCACAGCTGGCTTGCTGCCACCACATAGCTGGCGACGTGATGTTGGGGGATCCACATCTGCAACACCAAACAAAACTACATCTCTAATCTTGCTGTATCAAATGTAGATAATCACTTTATTATTGTTGGTTTATTTAATGATACTAAACAGCTCAGAATAACAGCAATGAATAAAAGGACAATTAGTGGATGACAAATCATGAAAAACACCCAAGAGAATGTGATCTAATTTAAGATACAACCCTGGTCTTCATCTGGAAGACTTGAAGTAAATAATAAAAACTCAGGAAAACATAACTCTTGGCCAATAATCAAATATAATCCTGTATACTGTACTATAAACTCAAATTTTATTTGTAAAAACCAATATACTTAACCAAAAACACAATTATAAAAGGGCTGAACAACTGACAAGGGATGCTGAATTCTAGAATGTGTAAAGCTTTATCTCCACAAGTCACGGTGCTAAGGCAGAAAAGCATCTTTACCTCTTACCTTGGTCTTCAAAGTGGATGGTGGATGTAGATAACAGGACAAGTCACTTTAACATACCTCTTTAAAGGTTGCTGATGTTGTACTTAGAAGAGTAACTGTAAACATGTGACACACATTTTTTTCTGAAGTGTGAAGAAGTTTAACCAAAATTTTGGAGAACACTCACATGGTTTGCAATATGCCAACACAGACCCATGTATTTATACTCATAATGGTCCAAAAGTATACTCTGACATCTGTAACGGCTAACTAAAAGTTTGTGAAGAAATAGTTGGTATTTTCTTTCATAGAACATAGACATCTTCCCTCTAATGAGGTATAGGTGCCATGTTTTTATTCTCGAAACATGTGAAATTTATATGAATTTTTATATTCTACTGCCAAGTCAGTTTTGCATTACTGTCTACAAATGACTAAGAATTTATTATCATGACCTCAAAAGCATTCTACTGACAGGCAAATTTACTGCATGCCTGGTTGCAGGATAATACAAACTCAGTATGTGTGGCCTTGGTAGCAGCACTCAGGCTCTGCTGTTGCCATTGAAAACTGAGTGGCTGGTGGGTGGAATGGGCACTGACTTATTAGCTATCTCATATTATGAGCAGACCTCAGATGGTTTCTCGTCATTTGTGAGATTGTATTCAGCCAGAGTGCTCACTTGAAACACTGTACACATTATCCACACACACACACACACACACACACACACACACACACACACACAAAAGTTACTTAAGGTTTTGTGAAACATAATCCACATCAACAGGAGCCAGGATAGTCTAGTCACAACAGTGACTAGACTATGGAATTGACAGTCATGCATTCTAATCCAAAATGTCTGAATCTGCATTGCAGCCCACACAGCCTCCTACACCATGACGTATATGACACAAGAGAAGGCAAACGGCAGGGACAAATAGATTCTGTTCCCTGCAATTGTTCCGTATGTGATACTGTTTCTGCAATAGTTGCTGTGCCCAGGGACAAGATACAAATACTTGCTGTATATAGTGTGCAGCCAACACACACTGTGCCAATGAAATCAGTCACTACTAAAGTTGATATATGGTTTGAAATTATCATTTCACCATCACAAGCAGAATGGCACTATATACAGTTCATTCAACTTTCCATCCAAATTCTGACATGTCCTTTCAGTGGGGTCAAACCATCATCTTTATAGTTGAAGAATAAGAGACCAACTTGATGTCACTAGTTATTAAGTTTTATTTCACTTCTTCTATGCTCAACATGTTTCAGACATTAACTCCCAGCCCCCGCACTCCACATGAACAGACCAGTTGTGCTTCAGCCTGCTACACGGATACCACCCCAACCCAGCCACACCGAAACTCCAACACACATTGAAACAAGAACACACGACCAATGTGGTGATACAATAGAAAAATCGGTGGTTCCTGATGATGGATGTATTAATGGCTGAAACATGTTGAGCACAGAAGTGAAATAAAACTTAATACCTAGTGACATCAAGTTGGTCTCGTCTTCAATTATCACAATGATGCATGGTCCAATATACATAAGACTGCAACATCTTTATAATAAGATTCATCATCTTTATATTTACACTAAAAGCCCTTTATTTTGTGGAAAATGCTTCTAATAACAATTTTTTTTTATTTATGGTAATCAGTTTTGCTGACACTTAATACTAAGCACTCTGGTCACTACTATACAACACTGCTTTGCCTACATGTGGTCAAGCATATTCTCTGCCAGCAGTAGTTTGTAATGTCTGAACAAGATGCACCCATATTTTTACCTTTTCACCCCAACGGATGTGACACAAATTTGGGATGAGGGCATTCAAAACATTTTGATAAATAGTGTCTATGGCTTTTCAACATACATACAATAAGACAATTATTTTCTTGTCCAATACTCTTGTGACTTTACCCAGACTGAAGGCTTCATAGCTTTAAATTTGCAATTAAATAATCAGAACTTAACAGACAATGAAAATAAATATACACAGATTAAGAAAATTAGTTAATTATAATTTCCATACACACATTCCTTTAAGAAAGATGAAGAGACCAACACCCATGAAGACTCTGATGTTCAGGTGACCGTGCATCGTGATAAATTCTTATAATAAAACTAACTGGAGCATTAATTTCTCAAATTTATTTTTGGAATGAAACTCTACATGTTTCAGACAGTTCCTCTGTCCATCATCAGGAGTTTTTTCACTGTACACACAGCAATGGTATATGTCATAGAGGTTTGCTGACAGCTTGCGAGCAGGATCAGGAGGGAACTGCAGTTCCATCCTGATCCTGCTCGCAAGCTGTCAGCAAACCTCTATGACATATACCATCGCTGTATGTACAGTGAAAAAACTCCTGATGATGGACAGAGTAAATGTCCAAAACAAGTACAGTTTCATTCCAAAAATAAATTTGAGAAAATAGTGCATCTAGTTGGTTTTATTATAAGAATCCATGAAGATGAAACAAACCTGGATGGCTTATACTACCATTTCTAAAGGCATTCCTTTAACGAAAAATCATGAGCCTGCAAGTGTTTAAGTAAAAAAGAAACGTTCGGGAAAACACCTTGGCCTACAAAATGTGAAATGTACCTTACCTACTAGCCTAGACAGGAGGGACATGGAGTGAATACAGACATCTGGTGAGGAATCGTATGTGAAGTGTCCAATCAGAAGCCCAAGCGAAGGGTGAGTGGACAACATTCACATGGATGACACAAAATTAGGGTGGGAGGTGGACAACAGAATACACCATGGTGACATCTGGAATTAGCAGTGTTTCAATTTCAGGTTGTGCTACCAGACACATCAGCAGCGCACAGAATGTAACATTCTACGTTCTCAGTATTCTTGGTTATGGTACTATAAATTTAAAAGAACACACTTTTCATCATGCTGCAATTTACCTTCCATTCACATTATGTTACTCACCCATATCTTCGACATCATCAAGCTCTTCTTTATCTTGCTGAAGGCTGTTTCCATTTTGATATCCATTAGTGGCAGGAGATACAGCCTTATTTACTACTGTATGTCCATTTCGTTCCTCTGGTGGCTCCATTTCCACATCACTTTCTTCTCCTATTCCAGGTGGTGGCCGGATGACTGATGAACCCCCCACTGGCTGATCACCTATTCCTCCATTGCTCCCATTCATAGCTACATTGTTCAAGTTGTTCTCCTCAACTGTGGATGAATGTCCTCGATTCCGATTATTACCATAACTCTTGGTGGATTGGATTACTGAGGTTTGTACGGGGCTAGTAGGATGAGGTGGTGTATTTGCTGATGATGGATGAAGCGGAGAGAAGATACCCTGACCTCTAGGACAACGGGGAGGACAAACCTCAGAGTCTGACCCATTCACCATTTCCACAAATTGACGGCACTTGAGCAGAAAGAGCAAATTTTGATTGTGCTCTAATAATCCTGGATATAGATTGCTTGTTGTCTCAATGGCTTCACCCATTCGACCAGCTAAAACTAATTTTAGGATTCCTGTAAAAAATAAAAAACAAAAAAAAATTTAATAATCGGGTATACATTTCCAATGCAAACTCATGCCTTGTCGATTTCTTGAACAAGAACATGTAATGTCTGACATATGCTCAGGTCTTGAAAAGAAAAATGGGAAAACAAGATTATCTGGAAGGTACTAAACACATGAAAATACTTGAGAAATTCCTTCTTTACAAAGAAATCCAAAGGACATTGGTCTGACCTATGTACTACAAACCAGTCTTAGGTATGGCAAATGCAGAGTTAATTACAGTACTTACTTACTCTAAGAAAGGGTTCACTCACTTAAAATTTTACAGAAAATTGTCACTGCCTTATTCAATTTAGCCAGATGATCATAACTCTTCTACAATTTCTGAGGAAATCTACTATTTGTGTTAGAACTTCACTACAGCTACCATAGAAAATGTCAAGAGCTACTGTTAGTAGACGGCAAATTGCTGTTCCCACTTCCCAAGTTTATATAGCTGCTATGTTGGTAGTGCTGGAAAATAGATACAAATTTTTGTGCACCGTCTTCAAGAAAATGAATTTTGCAACTTTATGAATACCATTACCACTTTGTATTTGGGAGGTCCAATAATAAATTCTTGGCCTGGTAGATGCCCATTAACAACTGTAACTTCCTATGGTGTTTATCAGTCCCTCCAAGCAAATATTGGGACAGTATCTTAAAATAAATGATAATAATTTATTTTCACAGTTTCCACAACTTATAACTCACAATCGTTTTGTAATTCAGATTATATAACCTAATCAGTTGCAAAAATATATGACACAAACACCAATATAACCCATCCGCATTTGTAGTTGTTACAAGCAAATCACTACAGGCATCTGGAAAGGAGGTCCACTCAAGTAAAATACATTACTTTGTATAATCTACGAATTACATTCAAATGTTCAGACAACATGGTAGTTAAAAAACTTACTTTGCCTGTTTTTTATTGATGTTATTTCTTCATCAAAAACCTGTCCTGTCCCATGGGCAAAGGACTCTGCCGTAGCACAGTATCCATGGTGAACGAGGTAAGTAGATACCATTCTGCAACATGTATGTCCACCAGTCAATTTGTATGCAACATCATAAGAGTGCACAAATGGTATTACACCACACAGTTTACAAAGAAAAGAACATCTGCTACACAGCATAAATGTTTGTATAAATAAACCTCAATGCAGTTACATGCCAGAGAAGGGAGAAAAGATTCACCTATCAGCATTATCAGAGATATAGAAGGATATATTTAATCCCTATCAATATCATGTTGCCCACAAGGGGGATCTACTCCACCAAACTATTGTCAACTAATCAACTATTTACTTAATGATGTTGCATCAGCTGCACTGATCAGGGTGAGGTGTTAGAAGAATCCACCCTACAGCCTTGGTCTCAGCCCCTCAGACTTTAAAGCACCTACATCTTTCATGAAGAAACTACAGCACAGAAGCAAACATTCAGTGTGGTGTGTGTCACTGACTGATAGCCTACTGCAAGAGTATGCACAGACTCATCACACAGTCCAAGTATATAGTAAGGTATAAATTGTTGATCTAAAGTGATTCAGGACAAGTGCACCAAACTCAAGAACTCTCAGTAACATCAGGTGGTTAACCCTTTAAAGACAAAACGCGTACTGTACTGTACTGTGCGCATACCGTGCAGTAAACTCTCTCCAGGGCAGTTATACAAAACCAATCTGTTAATGTCAAATAAGGAAAAAGTCGCTGCTTGTATCTGAAATCTACACAAATTCATAATGTCAGCACCATGTAGAATTTTTTAATGGTGGTAAATAACCTGGCTTTAAAAGGTTAAAGTTCTAACCACATATCTAGATTAAGCACAGATCAGTGTGTCTCATGCACATATGAAACTCTAAAGTGGTTGCTTTCTTCTGCAGAAAATTAGTTAACTAATCAGACAATACAAACTGCAGCAAACTAACAACACAAATTCTAAAATAACATTTAAGAAATTAAAAACACGTATTGGCATGAGCAATTTACTTATGTAACGTCGCTTGCCACTCGCCCTTGTAGTCAGGCACTGGATACTGGTGAATAGTGAGTTGTGTACGGGCTCGCAGTTCACGCATCATGTCTTCTATGTCAAATACAAATGGTGCTTGTCCAAAGTTAGCATCCACTACTTCTCCTGGTGTCTGTAGTCCAACTGTTGGATACAGGTTTGGCTGTGAAAAGAGAACACAGGTATTTAAAGAGTATGGACAGGAATATCATTGCCAAATTACATACACATAATACAATAAAGAAACATTTTTCATGGCCGCCAACATGTTATTTAATATCACACAAAAACATTTCTGCAAAGAAAGGCCTATACTTTGTCAAGATCTATGACAATATGTACATTCAGTATCCCTAAGTAAAAGGTATTGTGTGGCACTCCCCACCTTGAAAGTTTGTCTCTCACACTGATACTACTGACCGCAGGAAATGAAAATTGACAGCAATGAGGTATCCTCCAATGGCATAATGGTCATAGTGAGTTTCATAAAATTTGGTCAACATGTTCAGAAGTGGAAAATGGTTAGGCACAATTTTTATTAAACAGTATACTCACTGGTAAATCTGTAAATGCTATTCCCAGGTTATGTCCGTTCTTTGTATAGAAACAAGTATTGTCAATAAGATTTACTCCACAGCCTATAACATCGCCTGTTGTGAATGTTGGTCCATAGGGCTGGCCAGTACCAGAGGAACAAAACGAATGGCCATCATCACCATGGTAGCCATATGAATGTTTGTCCCAACCTACAAGTAACAGGTGTTGCTGATGTTATTCCTTTTATTTAAAAAATATGAACACACACACACACACACAGAATGTTCTGCAGTGAATTGGCTACACTCTACTAGCAGATTCTGTAGACTATTTACACCATAAGCTTGTTTAACAATGTTATAGAGTTAAGTTCACTGCAACCTACACTAAGCTGTGTGCTAGCATAATCACCAATACACATTCTGATTGTGCACTGTTACAGACCTGCCTACTGTGTGATTCTGTTTGCAGCAAAACACTTGAACGTGCCAACAAATGACTATCAAGACAAAATTTGAGTTTTCTGGGACATGCCTGAAGATGATGTCAATACAATCTTTCAAAACACTGGTAACTATTTACCACTTGGTACGGCATAACATCTTGCAAGACTTGAATCTTCAGTGAAATATTTACTGCCCTTAACAAAGTCCACAATAAGAAGAGCCCCCAGAAATATACAGTTGTTTGTATTGTATGTTCTAACACCACCCATCACAGAACAGCATAATAATCAATAAGAATGCTAATGACAACTGTGGAATAATTAAGACCAACACAGCACTAAATTTTGTAATATAAATTTTGAATTCTCAATAATTCTGGATACAATGGTGGCATTATCTGTGCTGAAACTTACGGCTCCTCCCATCTGTCCTCCATCCTTCAAACCAACAATTTGCGACAACTTTATTTTTACATTAGAGAAAACACTGTGTGTATGGATATTATTACCTGGAAGCCTATTCATGTTGACTCCTTGAGCACTGAGACCAATACCCATGTAACCATCTCTTCCTTTGCTAACTATCTTCACTTCAAAGTAATAAAGTCCACAAGCAGCTGGGATGGGATGCGTGGCTCGGACACTGGCAGCATCTTTGTGTGTTTTACCATGACCTGAACAAAAGAAAAGATTTTTTAAAGTATGCCCTCCCACCACACACACACACACACACACACACACACACAAACTGTTCACATGCATGCACACGCACAGTGCATCTGCAATGTAGAAGTAAGAGTGATTTTACTAGTGTGGCTATTTAGTGTAATACATAACATTTCCCTGTAAATACACCCAGTGTAAATTTCAAAGACAAGAATTCAGACACAACTGCCTTGCAGCATGTTCTCCTTGCTTGAGTTGCCTCAAGGGTCAACATCCACACACACTAAACACTATCCTAAACACTTAAAAACTGTTTATTAATTACACCTTGTCCATCTAAAACAAGTTTCAAATAAACTCAATTCCTTCACTGGTTTTCAGCCTCAGATCATCATGAGGTTAAAACCTCCACACAAACAAATACCTACTTTTCCTGGTGTTTAAGCACTACATTTAAAATAAAATACAAAATTCAATCAGTTTTACACCTATCTGACTTCAGTAATGAATAAAATCCAATAAAACCGTGTCAATATTAAGAAGTCATATGCTGTATGAAACAGGGTAAAGTTACTGTAAGCAATAAATTTTCAAGGTCTTCACTTATTGGAGTATCATCAAATTACACATTAAAAAAAACAGGAATTCTGACTTATCTAAACCTGTAGTCCTACTTAGATGATTCCTCCAACTTTCAATTTCAAACCCTCCCAGCAAATACAAATTATGTAAAAGACACTGTTATATCTGCATTAATTTTAAAAAGCCATTTTATTTCTTCAAACTCTTTACACAAGGCTACCACATGCCTTGGTTTTGACCAGGACAGTCCCAGTTTGTAGACAGCCCTGGTTCTTGTCATTTTCTTCTGTCGTAAAGGTAGAAAATGTAAAGTTCTCCCTAGAATAGGTCATGAAGACCCAGTGGGACAGCTGAGGTATAGCTTCCATATTTCTTTAACCCTGACGTTAGACAGCGGTAGGCAGTCAATGTCACGCTCAGGCCGCTTTACCCCAGGTAAAGAGACCCAGTACTCACCGTACAGGAGACTAGGTGGACTTTGGGACTGGTTTTGAGGAGCGCAGAAAATATCGCCCCCACCGGGTTTCGAATCAAGGTGAACGGAATAATCTCTGGCCCGGCTGGAAACTGATTCCTAATGCCCAGGCCCCAACACAGGCAGTAAACCCAGAGGCAAGACGACAGAATGTTAACAAACTGAATGGAGCAGAAAACTTCTTCAGAAGCTTGGAAACCCTGAACCAGTCAAAAAATTCCCTGCATTGTATGAAACCCAAAGGTTCATTTTTATGTTCAAAACAGCCTGCCACTTGTCCCCATACTAAGCCACATAAACTCAGTTCCTGCCTTCCCATCCTACTTTTTAAGGTCCTTTGTCCTCCCATCTATGCCTAGGTCTTCCATGTAGTCTCTTTCCTTCAGCTTTTCCTAATAAAACCCTATGTGCACATGCCCCCATACATGCCATGTGCCTTGCCGAACCCATCCTTCCTGATTTGATCACCCAAATAATATTTGGCAAGAATTAAAACACTTTATTATCCAACAGATGCACAAATATATAATTTGTGGATACAATTAGAATTATTATAAAATATTTAAAATGTTTAAAATTTCCCCAACATGTTTTGGATCACAAGGGATCCATTATCAGGGAGCTCTATACAGCGCTTGGCTAAAATTACAGTAATGGTTCTGTCTCGTCCATTGGTATGGATGTAGTCAGTGTTATGGCAGCATATTTGCCTGTGGTGAGTGTGTGTACTGCACAGTGTAGAGAGGCACTGTAATTTTTGGCCAAGCACAGTATAGGGCTCCCTGATGATGGATCCCTTGTGATCCGAAACATGTTGGAGTAATTTTAAATATTTTAAATATTTTATAATAATTCTAGTTGTATATACGAATTATATATTTGTGCATCTGTTGGATAATAAAGTGTTTTAATCGTCACTGATGCACGGTACAAACATGAAGATTTGGCAAGGAGTACAAATCAAGAAGCCTCTTACACATTTTTCTCCAGCCTTCCTCTTAGGCACAAAAATTTCAACACCCTGTTCTAAAACACGCTCAACTTATGTTCTCCCCTTAATGTGACAAACTTGCTATAATCTTGATTTTCACGTCTCTAGAAAATGCCGGGCTAAACCTGAAAAGGAAACATCCACCATTTTCCAAATTCTTATCTACCCACTATTCATGATCCCCACATCATCAGACGTCACATAATCTACATAGCTTAAAACAACAATATTATACAACCTTTGGATTTCGACCTTGAGGAAGGGGCAGAAAGTACCTCCGAAACATTAGTTGCACGTTTTACTAATCTGACATGATTCAAAAACTAAAACTTTACATAACCTACCTAAAAATGAATTAACAAAAGCAAAGGAAAGAAATAATATAAATAATATAAATAAATAGATATAAAAACGAAAACGAAGGACAAACAACTATGGCACTCCGATCTCAACACCGGTGTACACACAACTTCTACCAGAGGCCGCCGTCGTGATGGCGAAAGCCAAGCAACTGTAATACTCGATATTTGAATAAAGGTTGACCAACTAGATGACACTTGCTTTATTATCTACTGCTCAACATGTTTCAGACGTTAATACGTCCATCTTCAGGAGCTATCGACTACTTGTTGCGTTGTGTAGGCT
>Ga0123353_10012136_pt1 | contig 12213 bp, 4 predicted proteins | sample TergutLab28metaG_3_FD_92763 | JGI IMG/M metagenome (GOLD analysis project Ga0123353, IMG submission 92763) | Labiotermes labralis P3 segment gut microbial communities from Petit-Saut dam, French Guiana - Lab288 P3 | ecosystem: Host-associated > Arthropoda: Insects > Digestive system > Gut ... | reverse complement strand
GTGCATCGTAATTCAATGTTAATAAAAATCCAACCAGATGCAACAGTATGCAGATATTTACTTACTGCAAAGTCACTCTACATGTTTCGGGTGTCACAGCACCCATCATCAGGAGTACTAAAACTGAAGGCCACGTTGGAGGGAAGTAGCTGTACCATTATTATGACATGTGCCGGAGGCTGCGGTTACAGTTTTTAGTACTCCTGATGATGGGTGCTTGGACACCCGAAACATGTAGAGTGACTTTGCACTAAATAAATATCTGCATACTGTTGCATCTGGTTGGATTTTTATAAACATTAAGCATCCTTACTTCTCTGTCCCTCTCGCCGTTTTGGGAGCTGGGATAGCGCAGACGGAGTAACGACTAGGTTCGAGTTGGGCGGAGCGGGTATCGAATGCCGGCAGGTGAAAGAGTTTTCTGTTCTCACATACAGTCCATACCGGCTCTGGAGCCCATTAAGCCTCCTGTAGAGTGGGTACTGTGGTTGATTCCCGGTGATAAATTTGGGGCGTAAAGTTGATCTCTCACGTTCCTCTATGCAAAGGTCGAACAAGAGCGGAGCTATCCTTCATGGCGTGGGGAGGGGAACTTTACTCATTTATGCCTCATTCGAGTGTATAAAAAAAATTTTCGAAAGACCATCTTAGTAATGTCCTTCCAGCTAGTCAATGTCACATAACCGGCTTCTTTCCTTTAGACTTCTTGGTCTGTTCAGTTTAAATAATGGTGCTGTACTGTGCGATATTAAGAATTTATCTATATGTTATACAACTGCCTTTATTTTGAAAGGCGTATAATTAAAAAAAACTCTCTCCTGGAGTGTGACAGCAGCAGTTTTCTGCGCGAAGACGGACTCTGAACGTCTCAAATCGCATAAGCCTAACGTTACTTCGTGGTACGTTTTACATCGAAGGTGCAGTGTCATATCCTAAAAGACTTACGTCTAAAACAACACCTTCGTCAGATTCTCAAATTTCTCTAGTTTTGTGTCGTTTAAAGTACGCCTCGCCCCAACACACGCACAACTCACCAAACCCTTCATGTAATATCAAAATTGTATTGCAATTATCGTGTGCAGTCAAAGCCCGGTAGGGTGCCACCGTTTGTTAACGCAATTCATGGTGGTGTTTTGGAGGTGGCGGTGACCAGTGTGGTGGTAATTCGAAATATCGATACCACATAATGGGGATTTCATGTTGACAGGCTTTCATGGGCGTTATGTCGGGGGGCATTGTTTTGCAATTCGTCTTTTATCTAAAAATTATAAAGAAAATATTTCAGTCGTTTCTCTTCCTTACTTGTCCTTTTGCATTCATTTGTTTCTACATTTTGCTGAGATTCTAAACTGATTATCCCCATTGTTAATCTAAATTTACACCAACAATGAATTTGTCTTGTACACGGAACCTTGGAGGGGGGAACTGAAGCGCGCTGTAGGTAAGATTCCAGGGCACATCCTACTGATAATAGCGAACATCTCTCAGCGGACCTATTGCTTTATGAATTTCTAATGTGCACTGTCTTCAGCCTCCTAATGTTATTCAGTTGCATTTTGGGAGGTGGAGAGAGAAACTGAAACTCTTGAACCCAGACAACTTAACATCTGTAACTCGGTGCTTGTAAGCTCTTGGCAGCACAGAGGGCTGAGCAGTTTGAAGTCTGTTCGTGAATATCAACTGAAGATAATTTCATAATAGAGTGATGATGAAAATGTTGGTAATTAAGATGCACGAAACAACAGGAGGCTGAAGGTAGCTGATAATGTGGAACTTGCACGTCCGTTACGCCTACTACATACCCTGTCTGTCATATTATCCATTGTTATAATCCCGATAGTGTTTGGTAAATAAACTCATAAAGCTGGCTAATTAGGCCCTTTAGAATTTATATGGTGCGCCTGTTACCCTCGCTCGGTAGTCCACCCATCCGTCTCCACGCACGATGCAACTCCCAATCAGATAAACAGACTAATTAAATCTCATTTTACACAGCATTAATGTCATTTGTTGAGAGGATTAATTTTTCACTCAGATCACATGCTTTTTGTCGATTAGGCCTGTCTTATTTGAAGAGTTATACGAATTTACGCGCGAATCTCTAGAAAAGTTGTTGTTTATCAGAGCTAAGAATGTTGTAAACAAACGTTATTGATACGAAGAAACTGCGTATTCTGTATTGAGTATAAACTTCTGCGAACATGTGCAGTCGACAAATCACAAAGGTCTTGCGAACATAAACGAAGACGTCCACAGAATCTTCTTGCGCATGTGTATAAATATATTGGTCTGCTTACTTAAAATAAAATTGAAAAATTGCTAACACTTTTGCAAGGTGAATTTGTACTTGTGTTTAATTAAACATGACTACAGGAAGACGCATGAGGGAATGGGGGTACAACTCCACACATTTACAAAGGCTTGTGATTAGCTGCACGCTTTGCCACTTTACCTCCAGTGTGGGTAGCAAAACAAAAAATTTTTGTCCCTAACGGAATACGAATCCCGAATCTTTGGTCGGACATTCTGTTGCCTAGTCATTAATGAAATTCAGTGCAATTTAAACAGGGGTTTTGTCGTGAGAGCTAAAGAAAAGGGAAGTAGTGTGTACATCTGCGTCTTGTTTTTTACAGGTAAATGCATCCTACGATAAAATCGTGTCTATCCAGCATCTAACTACTCTCGCCCATATGAATCTAGGAACAATTGACGTATTTTAGCGAAATGTGGTGTAGAATTCGTGCCTTTGGAAACAACCTCATTGTCGTAAGTTATAAGTCTCCAAAATATATAATAACGCGTGAATTTTAAACCACACTAGCCCATTTATATAGAACCCTGACATTTTTGTGACATATTTTCCTTTATTATGGAATTTATGTTATTAGCATAAACAGCGACGAGCCTGTGAACGTGTAAGAGAGATATCCAGCGTTCCTTCTAGTAATGGTATGGACTTAATCACTGGAGCTAGGACTGTGGGTTTAGATGTGGTTAGACTTACAAGTCAGGTGTGCATACAGTTTCTTATTCATAATTGTTGTTTGCATGTTAGAAAGTTACGAACGTAGCGACCGTTGGAATCTTTCACTTTACGCCCGACATACATTAGTGTAAATCCCATCTGGTGGAAATGACACACTAAATAAATGACTGGTTTTTATGGTTATAAATAGTAAAGTTCGTGTTATTTAGTTTTATTTTAAATTAATATTAATTGGATTATTAGCTAATTGATTGGTTCAGTAGGTAGTCAGTATATAGTATTTATTACGTGGTTGCTTAAAATTTTTTCTTGGTTAACTAGATGGGTCATTACAGCTTAGTTGTTTAAATGGTTAGTTAAATAATTTATGTCGTTCATTCATTAAAAGTTTAATTTAATTACCTTCTTAGCCAACGTGTTTCACGCTTATGCGTGTTCCTTTTACTATTTCACTTGCTACGTACGTAAGGTCAAGATATTTCAATACGTACTACGCAATTAGTAATTTCGAGGTTATAGACTTTCGTAGCGGTGCGGCCAAGGCCTCCCTTCTTCCGTTATAGGGCGCCGCTTAAGTAGAAGATTGGTGGCAGACATTTCGAAACAATACTGGTGTCCTATGGGATGAACGTCCAGTAAGGAAAAATAAGTGTACGGAACATGTCAACTTTGAAGATCGAACCACCGCACTGTATCAAAATGCCGACCACAGATCACCCAGCGAGACGTCACCACAACCTATAAGAAAAAAGCGTGTATAGTACTTGATTAGGTAGTCAGTATTAGTGCAGATGGCTTATCTGTTTTGCAGCTTAGTATAGAAACTTGTTACTTTGTTGTTTGGCCACGTTATTAATTTGTTCTTCGTACAGATAGGAAGCAGATTATTACTCATGTGCTTAGTTAATTGGTTCCTCCGTCAGTCTGTGAACACGGAATGTTCTGCTAAACAGTTCACGCGCTGTTTGGAGAACACGTCCTTCATCAGTGTGCTCTTCCTTACTCAGAAGCCATTGTAGCGGATACATATACTTGGGCCCTGTCCAGTTGCGTTCAGTTGTCACTGAAGCGTGTTAACATTCAGTGCTACCTCGTAAGTGGGATAGATGAACGGCAGGCTGCAGCAAATTCCACATGAAAGAGCGTGATCACTTGAGGGCGTGGGTCTAGGGACCCTTACATCTTCGCTTCCAGGTCTCTCCTTCCGACTTGACTGGTTAATTAATTGCCTTCTAAGGGGTTTTAGCATATACAGTTACACGTATAAACGTCGCATTGGTTCTGTTCGCGTTCCACCGCTCTTGCCCACAAGAAGTTTATATCCCCTATGTAAAACCTTTAAGGCCCGCAGTTAATTTATGTAATAAGATTTATTTTAGAAAATTTTCCTTACGTCCAGGTAAAGATGGCACTTTCTTGCAAATGGCTTTCGGTTAGAGACAAATGCAGTCGTCTGGGTTATGAAGCCGTGTTAATTGGTATTTATTGTGCTACGTGTGGCAACAATTTGCTACCTCCATCTAAATATCCCGAAACGACGGTAAGTATACAACAATCAATGAAAACGGTGTCATATCCAAGAGGGCTATAATCCTGATCAACAAGACTCTGAAAACTTCCAGTCCGTACTCCCTTCTTCAGGAATATAATGCTGTTCGGTGCTCTGATTCCGATGTTTCGACGCAACCTAATGTAATCAATTTTATGTTTATGGTTCCGTGCATCGCTGATCTATGTTAATAACTGTCCAACGAGATGCAACACAAAGCAGTCTATTTATTGTTATGCGAGTTCGCTCTTCATGTTTCGGGTGTCAAGCACACCCATCATCAGGAGTACACAAAACTGTAATTACAGCCTGCGGTACTGGTCATATTTTTTGTGCAGCTACCTCCCTCCAACGTGGCCAAAATTTCGGGTGTCAACTACACCCATCATCAGGAGTACACAAAACTGTAACTACAGCCTCCGCTACTGGTCATGCTGTGCTGTGCAGCTACCTCCCTCCAACATGGCCAAAGTTTCGGATGTCAACCACACCCATCGTCAGGAGTACACAAAACTGTAACTACAGCCTGCGGTACTGGTCATATTTTTTGTGCAGCTACCTCCCTCCCCGTATGGGACCCATTTTAGAATTAACTACGTTAATGTAAGTCTAAACACAATAGGAAATGTTGAATTTGAATGACGCCATCCCGCTGTGCATGCGTAATAAATTTTATTGCAAAGTACCGTCTATACACAACAATTGAATATCAGTTGTAGTTTTACAACTGGTTAATCAGGCAACATGTTTCGGCCGTTTCATCCGTCCATTATCATGCCTACAGAATAATATTGTCAATTCAGATATATTCGTTAACTCTACCAATGGGATCCCACTGGTACTTTGCAATAAAATTCAGTAGGAAGTGGCCGCAAAGCCTATCACTTCTGGCGCGTTGGCTTTGATGTGGTACCTAGATTTTAAATGCATAAAAATTTAAATAAGCGGTGAAAATGCGAATATTATGAATGCCTTACTTCTTCCACAACATATAATATTAGACTTTCCGTATCTTAGCAACAGATGTAAAATAGATTACGGATTTGTTTGTGTGGAAAGATTTTTTCCTTATTAAGCCAACATCATTACATTAAGTATTATGCATAATTTATTGTGAATCCGTTGCTATGATAAGGGGAAAACAGATGTCGGTATTATTGCCCCTTCGTAGCAACGGAATGCATACCCGTATGCCCTAAACACAGTAGCTCTTCACATTAACTGCCTGTTATTTTCCCCGAGATTAATTAAATTTTAACGTTTTAACAAACTTTTATAAAAACCGCAAGATAAAATTTCACAAAAACCTGTGCGAAGGTAGCCGAGTTGTTCCATGCCATCAGAGAAACAGACCGGCAGACGGGCAGATATGACGTAGCTACTAGCTACTTTCAGACAGTTACGGTGTATTAGTCAGTTATATCCACCGCTAATCCTGTGATGAAACCAGTGGATTTCTCATACCTATCGCATGATTATGTTTTGGATAGCCCAAAGAGGGGACGGAGTTCAAAGGTTGAATCTGACATGTCAGCCCTGAACTATCACCCTCATTGGTCACAGTGAAGTACTGATCCCTGGTAACCGCGTGCAGACTCATCCACTCTCACGCATGGGGGCGAGCTGGGAGTTTGGCCTTAGCCAACAGACTCAGATTAGCACTGTTTGTTTCGTATACACGTGAGATTTAAAAGGAAATCCCGCAATTATTGTTTCTAGGATGGTCCATCAACCGACCCTTCAGTTGACAGACGAAACCACGTTTTCTGTACCAGGTTGTGCAGAGACATGTATAATAATCACGCAGCGTTCAAGACAATATAAAATATTTCAGGATGTCTGTGTAGCTGTACAGCTCTGAACTTATATTTGGTTCGAGTTTTGAGGTTTTCAGGGAGGTCCGGTTGAGAATTCTGTTCGTCTGGGACGTAATGCTGCCTCACTGGTTATAGATATTCGGCGTTTGGAAGCAAAGTAATTCGTCGGGCTAGACGTCCGTGAAGACATTGACTGCAAAGAAAAACTCTACTCTACAGAGTGAATTATTTATTTGTTTAGTTATTTAGTCACATGCCTTAAGTCAGGGCTGTTCAAATCTCAGAGTGGTTTTTGTATAACAAAACTGAGGTTCAATTTCAATAAAAATCCAAACAGATGCAACAGTATGCAGATATTTATTTACTGCAAAGTCACTCTACATGTTTCGGGTGTCACAGCACCCATTATCAGGAGTACTAAAAACTGCAACCGCAGCCTCCGGTACAGCTACTTCCTTCCGACGTGGCCTGATCAGGCCACGTTGGAGGGAAGTAGCTGTACCGGTATTATGACCCGTACTGGAGGCTGCGGTAACAGTTTTTAGTACTCCTGATGATGGGTGCTGTGACACCCGAAACATGTAGAGTGACTTTGCAGTAAATAAATATCTGCATATTGTTGCATCTGGTTGGATTTTTATTAAAATTGAATTATGATGCACGGAATCATGAGCTTAAAAAGACAAATTTTTTTGGAAGTCTCATTCTCCTCAGACCTTTTCATGGACTCTTGATTTACGTAGGCCAAAACACCTTCGTATATAAAACAGGTGTTCATTTTCCCATTTCATTCGGTTTCTTGACCTGAAATAAAATTTTGTATGTGTATAACCAGGCACAGAATGTAGTAAGCTTTGACAAAGGTTTTACAATCTACCTTACATTTCACACGACACTAAACCGTGGCGATGCTGCCTTTGCAAGGGTCTTTATTGAGAAACTGCCAGTTGATCGTTTGGTTCGCAATGCGTGAGCCCCTTTAATGGAACTCAAAATTTCCATTACCATATTTACAAGGGGTCTTCTCTGCACGGTATCCTGAGTGAATGCACATATCCCTCACTTTATTAGAAACGAGAACTATCACAGAGTTTGTGCTGATGGAATGTCAAAAAAGTTTTGAAGTAAGACATGTTACCACTCGTTATTTCAGGTCTCTAACCTCTAAACACGAAAGGACTACGTGCAAGTACCTTTCTCTCCAGTGCTCCCCGATTTACGCAAGAACATTATTATTTGAAAAGTTCCCATGCTTTTCCCAGTTGTCCTTCAAGGGCACAATGTAGATAAAGATGAAAGCGGAATATTGATAGAAAGATGGGAACATGGGAAAACAGAAGTTCTGGGAGAACTATCTGCCCCACTGCCATTTTGTCCATATTTCAGTTCGTACAGAGCAGTAAGCATTCCGTTGCCGTTATAAAAATGTAGCAGTTAAGTAGGGAAATAATTGTTGTTTGTTCTTAGATCCATACAAAAGCGTAGAAGTACAAACATATGGATAGTACAGAACGTTCAATTCTTTATGTTAAACCTGGCGGTACATAGTAAGTTACCACTGGGCTTCAGAAAGTCGTGAGTTGCTCATATACAACAAGTCCGATGATCAGTCGCCAGGTCTGTATTACTTTAGCACACAAGAATTGTGAAAATCTAGTAGCTTCTGGTGGATGGGTGTTTCGTACACACCCATGGACTCATACATAAACATATCGTAGATCGTTCTTTCCTTGTGACATAAGAGGGATGAAAACAGCACCTGAAATGTAGATTCGCGTAATAAATCTGTGACAACTACGAAGACAGCGAAACAGATGAAAATCAATGGCAGTGATATGAGCAAAACAGGACGATGTTGATGTGCGAGGAAGAGGGACGGTCAGTGTTTGACGTTAAACATAGGCCACTGTGCAGTAACTGCATGTAAACAAGGCTTCAAATGACAGACAGCCTGGTGATTCACCGGTGCCCTACTGCTGAGCACAAAATGCAAGCATGGCTGGCTCGCCTAATAATAATAATCTGTCACATGGATTGGATTGCAGCACTCAAAGGAACATAATCGTTTTTACTCTGTTATCTATGCGCCGAAGCTGATATCAAATTTTGAATTAGTTGATCAGTATTCATCCTTTAACTATACTGCATACTGTAGACCGTTGTTCGTTCATATCCTATAAAACGGATTCACTTCAACCCGTAAATAGTCAGTTTTAATTATTTAAAATATGTATGTACCTAGCAAGTACTATTAGACGTGCTGTGATTTCCAGCATTTTGATAGATTGTGCAGCAAGCGTCATTATAGCCAGAGCAGATAATTGTTCTTGTAGAATGTTAGTTGTGGTAGTGTAAATATCAGTTTTTACAAATTTGAAATTTTACCTCCCTTATCTAATACCTTAATAATATTATGAAATGCAGAAGAGCTGAAGTTGATCTATAAAAATTAATATATGAATTGAGGATAGATTTAATATTGTACATTTTCCATGCAACTATATTACATACATCATGTTTAACACCAACTTTTTGCACGGAGATTTTATTTGTTAATTACTGCTCCTACATGTTTCGGCCTCAGTTTTAGATCATCTTCAGGGAGATCTCAATTTTTTCGACATGTGCAGCTTATGTTTCAACTTACGAGGTAGTCTGAACACGAGGTACCTAAAACTTTATTCCAGGACTTATTTCATTTGAAGAAAGGCTAATACACAGATGTTCTGACACAAAAAATTACATCAATGTTTAATTTAAATTATTTTATATTGTATTGAACCATAAACGTATTTCAATGGTTTTAATACTTTAATTTTAATTATAATTGTAATCATGTATGTAGAATCTGTGTCACACAAGTTGACTCATAAGCTGCACACGTCGAAAAATTTGTGACCTTCCTGAAGATGACCCATGAGCTGAGGTCGAAACATGTCGGAGCAGTAGTTAAAAAATAAAAATCTTTGTGCAAGAAGTTGGTGTTAAATATTATGTAAGTGAGGCTAGAGTTAGACCAGGAAAAACCTGTTGTATAAAAACAATAATACACAACATTCACATTCTGTTTTATTTTCCCGATTCTGGTGTTCCCATCTGAATTCAAACCGACACTCCGACACTGCCAAATAATTGCCGGCCTACATAAGGAATTAAATATCAGTAATCGTTAATGTGTCCAGATCTTTCTAGCATGAAATAACCCACTGTTTTCGACCATTTTAGGATGAAAAGAAGGATAATTCCAGATGTCCAGTACCTGATTTCATGTTATTTGAAAATCCCCCAGAATAAAACAACGCTATAGTGAAATTTTCAGAGAAAATGCTTTATAATTTTGTTATTGTTTATTGGTCATAATTTCAGTTTCTGCTCTCAATGTAATATACTGTGCTTTCTTTACATTTTGTTTTGTTCAGGATAAGCCACACCCAGCTGACTCACAAAAAGTAGCTCCACCATACCCAGAAGAACTTTGAACCTTATTATCCCGCTGAATCCAGTGCGCGATTTAAACTAATCACAAACCTTCCCATATTTTTAAAGTCGCTCTTATCTAACTTGAACAGGTTCCGTGCTAATTTTCTGTTGTATAATGAGTGGCAGTGGAAAGTATAATCTTATTAAAGGCAATGCTGTTTGCTGTTTTTCTCTTTTAGTTTGGCAGTAACTGTCATGGCATAGAGGGTGTTCCTACAAGAGTGCACTCAGTACTAAGGCGGTGAACTGTCGAACTAATTTTCAATTAATTGCAAGTAGGCTACTTGAAATTAAAAGTACAAAATTGGGGATGTTTAGAAAGAGAGTGCCACTGCACAGCACATTCTTTCTTGCATAGCAAAAAAAAAGTTATCGAAATATAATTGGACTTTTTCTTCCCCTGGGAGAGAAAATATTCTGATTAATTTTGAAGTTTAATTACCAACAGACGTAACGTTAAAATATATCTAAGTCTCTATATCGAAAACATATATTTGTGAATTAAGGAAAATGAGGTAAATTTCCTCCAGTAATTTTCTGAATGGTTGTACAGATTTAAATTATTCAGTTCGATTTGTATGCGTAAAGACGACTGTCCTGATATTGCCACTGCAAACAAATATACGCCTTGGAAATTTGTGTCACATTGGTTGTAGCGGTCTAGTAGGAGACTACGGAAAAACGTGATTATAATAGAATGCATACAGACTTGGTAACGAACATTAATTACGCATGTAGAATGTGAGACGAAAACTAAAGACCAGTGTTTAATGGAACATTCTCGGGCTATCAACCAATTTATAGTCCTTTCGACCTTAGATATTTCAGGATCTACTTCTCCGAAGTGTTATGTTTTTTCCCACCTCTAATGCAGTGGATACGGCAGGAAATTTTCCTGTGTTTGTGAGTCGTGAAGTCGTTTTAGGCATGTTCGCAAAATTGCGAAATGCGACTGTTAGCTTCGTCATGTCTATCTGTCTGTCCGTCCGTCCCTGTGAAGCATATCGGCTCCCATTGGTCGGATTGCCATGAAATTTGATGTTTGGGTGTCATTTGGAAATCTGCCCATAAATTTCGCTTTAAATTAAAATCTGACACAATAATGGGTGTTATAGATGAAGCTCTATGTACATGCGTGATAATATCTCGCCGAATTCTTCTTAGAACGAGAAATGTTTCAGACAAACTTGTGGGAATCAAAACACACATTTTATGTTCTGGAACTTTTTTTCCTAAAAGAGGGCCATTTATGAGATAATGTGGAAATATATACTAGAATCAGAAAGGCCGCAATTGACAATACAATATGACGCATGCGCTTTACATGCCGAATAATTAAGGCTAAAGAGACACACTCAGAATATGTAATACGCGCTGCCACAATGGTTAGGTGAAAGTTTTCATTCGTTGTTGTAAACAGTAGAGGAATTTTTGTGATAACACGTGTTAATGCAGTAAATCCAAGAGTGCTGAGCAAGCAGGCCTTCTGAAATATGACATTGTGCCTGTATGTTAGAAAAATCAAATTCCAGAATATCTGAATCCTTTGAAACAAGATCATGAGGACCTTTAATCTTCAATATTAAAGTGGCTGTGTTTAAGTAATGTTGTGGGTGTTAAAAGAACAGGAAATATGAATTTGAGTATTTCAGTAATACATTAAACTTGGGTATGCAAAGAAATGTGAAAAGTATTAATCCAACTTTCTAACACACAAATAATACCATTTACACATTATTGTCGAAAAAATATCCACCAGAATTATTTGTTTCAAATTATAAAATTTGTTAGTTTTTTTTGTTTTGTTTTTATAGGCACGAAAATATTTTCTCTTCTTACGGTAAGAATGTAGCGTGAGGGTGACTGAAAAGAAGTGATAATTTTAGGATATAAACACACTATGTAGCATGTACTAGATAATCCATAATTGAACACAAATTGTTAGTAGGAAAACATGAGAGAAGAAACTGTATTGTCGGACTAGTCAATCAGAGAAGAATAATAAAACATATACTGAAAATAGTTTTCCTGAATCCGATGTTTGTTGGACCGTGCATCATTGTGATAACTGAAGAATAAAAAACCAACTAAATGCCACTGATTATTTTATTGTACTTCTTATAGGCTCAACGTGTTTCGGGCACTACTATGTCTGTCATCAGGTGCTCGCGATTATGATGTTGATTACCACATTGGTCATTTCGTTCTTGGTTTGCTGTATGTTGGATGTTAGGAACGGTTAGGCTAGAATAGTGTCTGGGCTGCAGGTTATAGCCTGCAACCCAGACACTACTCCAACCTAACCGCTACTAACTTCCAACATACAGCAAACCAAGAACGAAACGACCAATGTGGTAATCAACATTATAGTCGCGAGCTCT
>Ga0123353_10012134_pt1 | contig 12213 bp, 7 predicted proteins | sample TergutLab28metaG_3_FD_92763 | JGI IMG/M metagenome (GOLD analysis project Ga0123353, IMG submission 92763) | Labiotermes labralis P3 segment gut microbial communities from Petit-Saut dam, French Guiana - Lab288 P3 | ecosystem: Host-associated > Arthropoda: Insects > Digestive system > Gut ... | reverse complement strand
TTTTTGTTATATCGGTATACTTTAACATAAGGAACACCCTCCCGAAATCTGGCACATTCCTCCTGGGACACCCTGTATATATATATATATATATATATATATATATATATGAGAGCGTCACTGCAACTTCCATGTTGAGACACCTCGTTAACGTAGACAGCATAAGCTTTCTTCAAGAACAGCCTTTCCTTCTCTGACCTCACTTCTGTTTCTTTGTCGAACCTCGCCTGTTTGGGTGTGTAGTTCAAATTGGACCAAAGTACTTTTATACTGTACAATTTTCGTATTTTTCATTCCATGCATTGTAAATGATACACAAATATTTACAGGTTATAGTTAAAATTTACTCTGTAAAAGGTAAAGCAGTCCCATTACAGGCCTGGACAGGCCCAGAGGGTTCCAGGAAGTTAAGGTTCAAAGATTTCGTAACAGTGGCACAGGATGATGGTAGGTTGTCAGCCTTACGCACCGGCAGCCTTTACCCCCAAGAAATGCTCCTGGTACTCATTTCAGTTAGAGGCTGAGTCGACCCCAGGACCATAGTGCGATCGGGAGGATTTTATGTCAATGAAAAATCCACTGACACTAGCTAGGATCGAACCAGCGACCTTCCGATTTGTAGCACAGCACCTTAACCACTGTGCTATCGCGGTCCCCAAAATTTACTCTGTAAGCTACATAAGTTCACACACCAACAAATGCACTAGTTATTAACTTTGTTAAATAAAAAAGTTATAGTGATCCCGTCGCAGGCCCGGTGTGGCCCAGAGGGTTGGTAGAAGTATAGCTCTACTCTTCCATGAACGCGGCACTAGAAGAGGGTGAGTGGTCAGCAGCACTCCCCGTCCGCAATTTACCCCCGGGAAAGACTGGTACCCATTTTATAGGAGTCTGGGTGGGCCCCAGGGCCGGTCTGAACGGGCGGAAAATCTCGTCCCCACCGTTATTAGATCCCGGACCGTCCAGCCCGTAGTCAGTCACTATACCGACTGAGCTACCCGGCCCACTTATTAACTTGGTTAAAAGTTTTAAATTTACATTATATATATTAGGTGATGTAATGGCGTAATTTTACCGAGTGTTTTAACATAAATATAACTTTAGTTAGGCACAGATAAAGCTCCCTGATGATAGTCATTAAAGACCGAGACATGTAGGAGCGATATTATTGTGTATTTTAATGTAAATTTAAAAATTTTAACCAAGTTGATAAATAGTGCATTTGTTGGTGAGTGAGCTGCGTGGATTTCAAAATGCACAGTGCGACGATAAAAATTCACACTGTTAGTTACATTTGATATACATAAGCACTGTAAGAATATTTTATTGCTGTAAAATTAAATTAAAGTATATTTCACCCCTAGTATAAGCCACAATGGCCCATAGGGGAGTAGAAGTATAACTGTACACTTTCTTTAACTTCGGCGCTAGGTGGGGTGGTTGGTCAACTACACGCATCAGTCGCTTTACTTCCGGGAATGACCCGGTACCCATTCTAACTTTATTGGTGTAAGTTTCAGTAATATAGGTGTTTGTTCCCAGCTGATGTCAGTTAAGCCGAAACATGTAGGAGCTAAGTAAGGGTGTAGTAGACACTAGTGAAACTGTGCATTTTTTTGTACTGTGACGATTTGTAAGTACTTTTGTATAAGTGTCAGTGCACGAGGAAATGAAACATTATTGTATCTTATATACTGTGTGTCACTGTAATATCATTGTCAGTTGCCATAATATTGGTTGCGGCTGACAGTGGCGATGTGACTGTCTTTTTATTGGTCGTCAACATTCAGTAACCTGTCTTACAAGTCCAAAACCTCTTCCAAAGTCAGCTCTCCACATAGTGCGATCTAAAGCTTCTTCTTTCAAATGAGAGTGTTCTCTCGTTTCCTTAAGGTCATCCAGTAGCTTCCTACGTCTTCTTTCTCGTCTTCCTGTCACATCTATCTCCCCTTTTATCTTTCCTTCAATTACCTGTTGTAGACGGAAGGTCGCTGGTTCGATCCCAGATGGTGTCATTGGAATTTTTCATTGATGTAAAATCCTTCAGATCGTACTATGACCCTGGGGTCGACTCAGTCTCTAACATAAATGAGTACCAGGAGTATTTCCTAAGGGTAAAAGCGGTCGGTGCATAAGGTTGACAACCTTATCACCATCCTGTGCCGTTGTCACGAAATCTGGGAACCTTAACTTCCTGGAACCCTCTGGGCCACTGCAGGCCTGTAACGGGACTTCTTTACCTTTTTACCTATCAGTATTAACCATGGGGACGACGTGAAACTTGCAAAACGCTTGCTACCTGAGTTTGCGTGAGGGATGCTTTCCTTGGAACTTCAGTTCTATAATGAAAATTGACTGTACTACAATGAATCTGCTATTTAATGTGGTAATATATAGTAGGCTATGCACAGGGCGACCGGTGATTATAGGACAGGGTAATGTACTGTTCATGTAATCCTACGTGCATATTTATTTATGACAATGAAATGTACCTAATTTTAACTGGACTGTATTATTTAAACCCGACATATTTAATGAATAGTGGAGGATAGGTAACAAAAACTGAATAGGTGCACAACACCGCCAAATGCTCATACACTAACTGGTGGAATTTTATGACTGATATTCCGGTTTGGAGCGTTTTCATTGTAGCATGCTTTCATTGAAGAGAAAATTCATTATGTGTTTCGAAGAAGCGAAAAATCTCTTTTTTTCGAAATAGTCACTGTTACGAGTAAAAATTGATGGGCTTTTGTGAATGCGGTAATGAGCTTTCTGCTTGTATAAAAGGCCTAGAATTGCTTGATTATCTGGCAAATAATAGTTTCTCAAGGTTTAGACTGCTTAACGGACTTGTTAATCTCAGCGACAATTCTTTGGCCCACCTTTCATATAATTTGCCTTTCAGGTCATTGGTGTTTTTATGCTGGCGTATCGTTGATAAATTACACAAAAGAAGTCCTTCGATGTCAAGTTCGGTGAACGGGAAGACCAAACTTTTTTTTTAATACAACTGAATCCCTTATCCAAGGAACCGAAAACTTAGACTTTTTTTGACAGAAGGCAGTTTTGTGGGAATTTTACAGCTTCTTTTCTTTCTCTTATCGGAAATCAAATCTTTTAAAATTCTGCACTCATTAAATTGGGGCACCCGGTGGCGCAGTTGGTTGAGCCACTGCGCTACAAGTCGTAAGGTCGCGGGTTCGATTCCCGATGGTGTCATTGGAATTTTTCATTGACATAATCCTTCCGGTCGCACTATGACCCTGGGGTTGAATCAGCCTCTAACAAATATGAGTACCAGGAATATTTCCTACGGGGTAAAGGCAGCCGGTGCGTAGGGCTGACAACCTTACCACCTTCATGTGCCAACTGTCTTGAAATCTGGGAGCCTCAACCTCCTGGAACTCTCTGGTCCTCTCTAGGCCTGTAATGGGATTTACTTTATCTTTTTTTACTCTTTAAATTGCCAGAGTACCATGGTATCTGGGGACTGCAGTGGCACAGTGGTTAAGGCACTGCGCTACAAATTGTAAGGTTGGTAGTTCGATTCCAGATGGTGTCAATGGAATTTTTAATTGACATAATCCTTGAGATCGCACTATGGCCTTGGGGTCGACTCAACATCTAACAGAAATGAGTACCAGGAGTATTTCCTGGGGATAAAAACGGCCAGTGCCTAAGGCTGACAACCTTACCACCATTCTGGGCCATTATCACGTAATCTGGGAACCTTAACTTCCTGGAACCCTCTGGGCACCTCGGGGCCTGCAATGGGACAGACTTACGTTTACCAGGGTATCTGGCAGTTATTCTTAAATGTAATCTCAAAAAATTTTGTCTGTCCCTGTGGAACATAATATTTCTTGAAATTTGTATGGTTTACATTTACATTTTAAACAACGTCTGGAAAGAGACATTGACCCAGTTGTTAAAACTGCAGAGAAATAAATACAAAGTTGTAATATCATATTAACTTCTTTTATGGTCGTTATAAGTTGATAACATAATGCAGTCAAGCGGAAACGTGTAATACAAGAAGGCTTCACTTAAACGGAATACTGGCAATACGTGATCTGCAACTTTAAATGAACCATAACAACGAAGGTACCAGCCAGTCACAATTCGGGGCGAAAATTCACATCTGCGACACAGCACACATAGCTGCCCATAAAACTGTTCAGGTATTACTCAACATGGATAAAACCATGCTCTGTTTCTAAGCCTACTTAAAAATTATCAAATTACTTGTCTGTCCCAGCTGTAATACTAAACCCTTACGTCACGTCTGTAAGATGCTTATCCTCTTTTAGAATTTCTTACTAAATAGCTTATAACTTCATCATTAGCAAACGAAATAACTTAATGGAGCAGAGCCCCCCTTGAAACACAAAGAGTCCCTCAACTTGGTCACAACATTTTCCGTGTATTAATGAATTCGAATGTTTATTTCCCTACGTACACAAGCCCTCTGCTTGTACCTAGTCTAAGACAGATGAATCCAATCCATACATTCCCGTTCTATTTATTTAAAGTCCGTTTTAATATCCCGGGTATTCTTTGGCGCAATTGGTTGGGGCACTGCCCTACAAGCCGGAAGGTTGCGGGTTCGATTTCCAATAGTTTTCAATTGACATAATCCTTCTTGCTGCACTATGGCCGTGGGGTAGACTCAGTCTTGAGCAGAGATGAGCATCAGGAATATTTCCAGGGGAGTAAAGACATCGGTTGCATAAGACTGAAAACCGTACCACGTCAGGTATGTTTCGTCTAGAAATCTGGGAGTCTCGACCTCCTGAAACCCCCAGGGCCTGTCGAGGCCTGTACAGGGATTGCTTTACCTTTACATTTATAATTTTAACATGCTACCCTCTTCACCTAGATCTTGTAAATGGACCCTTTCTTCCAGGTTTATCTATCAAAATTCTGCATGCATTTCTGTTCTCCCCCATTATAGCCACATTTCACTCATTTGACATCTTCCCTGATGTGACCGTCTTAGTAATATTTGGTGACAGGTGCGCATCATGAAGCTCTTCGCTGTGGTAATTCTCTGACATCATATTACATCATTTCGAGTCTATCGCGGCACAGATGAAAACAACATTTTCTTTATGGTATTCTAAAATTCATATTTATGAAAGGCGGAGTTTTACTAAGTTACATAAAATTCTGAAAAGCTTAAACGAAAGCATCATAATTTTTTTACGAAGTGGCAACGCTGTACAAAATAAACGAAAATCACGTTTTTATTCTGCTTTAATTTGCATGTCTACTGTAATGCCTCGTGTGTAATTAAAACCTGAAACTTCACAGCATGTTGATATTGAGTGTAAAAGAGTGGAGAGTTGGGTACTTGGAAAAAAAAAGTGACAATTTTGTAGATAATGAAGTACTTCTACGACAGACGGTAGGAAAAATGTGTATCTGAAGTCGTTCTATAGTCTTTGGAAGGCTGTTAAGCATTTTTTTTATGTATACAATATGTTATACAGTCATAGTCATCAGATGGTGACGCGTAGTGTTACGCCATCTTTATAATATTGTTTTATATTTTGAGCGCAATGTTTTATTCAAACGCGATGACTATTTCACATTCACTGGTTTAATATTGTTTCACAAAATTTAACATTCATATGTCCGTACATTGTTAATAGATTCTCAAAGTACAACGAAGAAGATGCGAACTTTCTCAATTTATTTATTTCTGTAAGACGCTGTACATGTTTCAGACGGTTTTTCCGTCCATCATCAGGAGCTCAAAACTGCACGTACAGCGTCAGGTATTTGTCAGACCGATACTGCTACCTGCTGCTAGCCGTCCAGGTTCGCAGCAAGTAACGGTAATGGTCTGACAAATACCTGACGCTGTATGTGCAGTTTGGAGCTCCTGATGATGGACGGAAAAACCGCCTGAAACATGTAGAGTGTCTTACAGAAATAAATAAATTGAGAAAGTTCTTAGCTTGTTGGTTGTATTTGAGAATATTCTTTCACCGCTTGGTAAATGAGATGCTTGGACGGTTATGGAGGTACGCAGAAAAATGACTTTATGATCTAAATTTAGTTATTCTGTGTCGTTTGCACTGCGAACTGCCTTATTCCGTGGTATAGAAACAATTTTCTGATCCCTTCAATTCCATTGTATATTTCGGGTCCGTTCTAACTTGTTTTCAGACTATTTACTTGCTAACGTCACACCAACTTCCGCAAGTCTGTAACCTCTGCTACATAATTATTTTCCCTAATCCACCGTTTTGCAGTAATTGCCCCAGTTGTTTGATCGACTGTTTCCGTTAGCATGTGAACTGCTCATGTCTCCCTAGGAAATTAGATGTTTTTTGATATCGTCATTAGTGACACTAATTGGTGACTGTGCGTGTTCTTTTCAACAGCCCTGCATTGTATTGCGATTGTTTGTTCCCGTGCGCAGAACTTATTTGTCTAAGGAAAATAATAGTGACGGAAATTGACATACAAAACAAATCAACCTCCACTACATTCCCAATTCCAAAACAACCGCTATTTCTTCTTCCAGCGTTGCCTTTACATCAATATAATGGAAGGGGTTGTAACTGAGGAACACCAAGGCCTTCTTGTGAGCTTGATGGAAAAAATTTTATCTTTTATGCAGCAGATAGCTTCTCCAAAATGCGAACATAAAAACAATTTATCTTTCAGGCAGCAGATAGCTTCTCCAAAATGCGAATATAAAAAAAATTTATCTTTTAGGCAAAAGATAGCTTCTCCAAAATGCGAATATAAAAAGATATCGAAATTTTCTCTAAGATTAACTGTACTATTTTAAAAACTGTACATAACACATAGCTGCTTCTGCAAGACTGTCGGTAGCGAAGTTAACTAACGTGTTCTTCAGTTGAGGCATCCCGTTGTGTCGGTAACAATGAAGTAAAAGGCAAAGGAAGTCAAAACACAACTAGTTTTATTGGTGTTAGTGAAACGACATGTTTCGACGTACTCGGAGGCCATCAGCAGGTTTGGAAATTTCTAAGAGACTAAATATTGTTTGTCTGTGGCGGATGTTGAGATCTCATCATCTGGCTAGATGATGAGATCTCAACATCCGCCACACACAAATAATATTTAGTCTCTTAGAACTTTACAAACCTGCTGATGGCCTCCGAGTAAGTCGAAACATGTCGTTTCATTAACACCAATAAAACTAGTTGTGTTTTGCCTTACTTTGCCTTTTACTTCATTAACTCACGTGTTTTTCTTAATTCATAAGCATTATATATACCGTAAAATGAGGTTTTACAGCACTGTTGATGAAGCTTACAGTCTTCTGGGATACGACGCCGTGTTGGTGGTAATATATTGGCAACGTTTCGGAGCAGGTTGCCTACATATTTAATGTAGGCAGAATAAAAATATATTTCAGTGACTACCGTCAAGGTTACTAAAACATGTTCTTCGGTGTACATTACCATTCAACACGGCGTTATGTCCAAGAAGACAGTAATCGTCATAAATTCAAATACAAGTAAACAGAATCTGATTTTTTCATCGAATATAAGGTGAAAGTGAAAATCAGATTGAGAATTTGTCTAATTTTTAATACAGCATTTAACATTCGTCGAACTCTTCTTCACTTTGCCCCCCACTAAAGTCCCCTGACGAAAACCTTTACACGTCGTTTGTTCCCCTTTAAATTAATTAAAAGCTATTAATTAAGGTAAATTTTTAGTTATCGTTACTTAAGCCATTTTACTGCTAAGGTGTTTTTAAAAGTGATGGTAATGGCACCGGAAGCAAGAGGAGGGAAGTGAGTAGAAACATTGTCCCTTTAATTAAACTAGATAATTGATATCGCAAAATCCAACTTAGATCTACTTGTGGTCTCTTCGGACTCGAGGATCTGCCTCAAGAGGAAACTTCTCATCCCCGGTTTAGCTTCCTAAATTTGCACGCTTTCATTCCTCCAGAGGTTTCCCTTTCGCCCCTGCCAAAGACTTAGGATATGTTTGTGCTAAACCTTATTAGTCATTATCAGCGTCGATATTTTAATGAAGCCGTCCTCCTCTCCACTTCTCTCTGTTTGTCACCTCGTTAGTTCTGATGAAAGACATCCGGTAGCAGCTCTTTGTCGGGGGATGCGCAGCGGAGCATTTGAGCAAAAACTGTTTTACTGATTAAAGTTATCGCCCGTCTCACAGGCAGGTTATTTCTTGTTAATAATTACTGTACTTCCAATTAAAACACGTTCAGCTGTGTAAAAGCTTGCTGCGATTATTACAGAATCATTGCCCACCCCTCTCTTATCTATAAATGAAGTATCAAAACTTATTATTCTTTCTCTTCCCGAAATGTGTGGTACATGGACCCTCGTTTCGGAAGCTTTTAGTAACAGGGTGCTGAGAGAATATTTGGGCCTAAGACAGTGGCAAGTAATGGGAGCCTGGAGATAACTGCATAGTGAGAGCCGTCATTTACCTTCTAAACCACGTTACTGAAGGAAAGATATCAGAGACGAGAAGACCAGGAAAAACACTCGCAGCCGCTGGACGACCTTAAGGAAAAGAGAAGTAATGGAATTTGAAAGCGGAAGCACTAGATCGCACTGTTTAAAGAACTCGCTTGGAAGAGGGTACGAACCTGTCGTGAGACAGCCTGCGTCATGAATGAATGAATATATGAGTGAATGTAGCGCATACGGGAGAGAGGGAGGTGATAAATTCACATGAATTTTTGGTCCGGAATTGGAAGGAGGTTTAGGACTAGACGGTAGGTTAATATTTAAAAAAGCTTGAATAAAGGGAGTGTGGATATAAGAACTTAACTGGCATCACGTCCTAAAGAACAGGAATTCTCCGAAACACATTCACTGCTGAAAATCGTACTGTTTGATTTAAGTTCGTTGACTATTGGTAAATTTGCAGATACAGTGGTGCTGATAAGTCCTTAGTCCGACCAGGAAGGAACCAAGCTAATATTTCTGTCAGAATGGCGTGAATTTCTTTCGGCGCCTTGTCTTGCAGGAAAAAAAAAAACTCGATGACAGCTCGCGTCTGGATGTTGTGAAATCGCGGGCGTCCCTGAAATGCTTCCGAGCTTGTTTCCTTCCTGGTCGGGCAAAGGACTTATCATCACCCTGGTACAATTTAGAGTTGAGGAAATACATAAAAGAAACATTCTCTTCTGAATGTTACGCCTATAGTATGATAGAAAAATGCTGATATTTCGCAGTAGCATGCTGTCGCCATTTTGATGGTCGAAGAATGATAGACAAAACTGTAGTCCCTCCGAAACGTTGGTAATTATCTAGCCGACTCCACAGTGTAACAGAAAAACAGTCAGCTCCATAATTACTGTCAGTAGGGCCTCAAACCTCAAGCACCTAGGACTTTCTTATTATGTGTTATGTTGACCGTGCATCTTATTGCAGTCTTTGAGAATAACCAACTTGACGCACAATTCTTTTTCTTATATTTGTTTATTCCAATTCCCTACATGTTTCGATCAACCAAGTGTTCATCATCAGGAGAGTCTATTGTATCAATACGACTTCTGGTATATGTCACTCTATGTAGGTGACCGTGTGGTATGCAGGTTTGTATGCTTGTGAAAGTAAACCCTCTATTATATCGATTATGGACATTCACGAACGTTTTATTTGATATCGGATAATGATAGTCGCACCTGGACTTTATAATTCCCAAATTCCTCGCCTACCGTTACTGTCAGCACATAATTTAAGGCCAAGAATGGAACGTTGATAAAACTGAAACGTTCAATATCAATTGCAAATAAAATTCGCTTATGATATTTTGGAGGAAAACTTTTCATCTTATGATTAGATGATCCGTGGAATTTCATCAGTAAAGAGTAGAGGATTTTGAAGTCTTTGAGACAGTGTAGATCTGTGAAATTTCTCTTGTGAGAAGTAACTTTTCAGTGTATGCGAGCAGCAATAATATGAGGTAACCTCGCATTTTTCCACTTTGCAATTTTTGCGTGTCCCGTACGGTACAGTAAATCCTAATGCTTTCCGCAAAATCTGCAACCGGTTGGTATTTCTAATGTGGACAAGTTGCTTTCCCTTTTAGGTAGAATCTGAAGCTTTGTGTGTGAGTATAAATTGGATCAATGTGGGCATTTAAAGGTTCGCTTGAGACAGTTTTACAAGTTACAAATTTTAAACCTTTTAAAGCCTAGCAGTTACCTGTGTAAGTGAAAGGTAAACTGCACCCTTGTACTGGCACTGAGTCTCTGTACAGGCCGTACAGTCTGTATTCTTTCTTGACCACTGCACTAGAAGGGGGTGAGGGGTCAGCGTCACGCCCCGGTCGCTCTTTACCCCCTGGAAAGACCCGGTAACCATTGTAGTTACTCTATGTACCACCAAGTTTATCCCTCAACCCGCTAACGTGGAAAATATGGTGAGCTCTTAATAATGCCAGCAGATGGCAGAAGGGATTTAACTCGGCGTTTAAAGGGTTAACATTCAACAATACAGGCAATGTACGTATAAATGTAACATCGATGCACGTTCGTGTAGCCATTGTTGTCTTGGAAAATAAATATTACATATTCTGAGCGTGCTTCTGTGACAGTAGTTATCCAGCATGCAGTGCTCTTGCGCTGTATTATCATCTGTGGCCTGTCCGACTGTACCGTATTTCTTCACTTTATCTCATAGAAGGCGAAATTTTCGGGAAAACGTTATTGAACCAAAAACGTGTGTTTTGATTTGCTCTCGACTTTTGCTGAAATATGTCTTATACTAAGAAGAATTCCGCGAGATATTGTTGTAAATTTATACAGTTCTTCATGTCAGATTTTAATGAAAATTGAATTTGTTGCACGTAGTTGTTTAAAAGTAACGTAAAATACCAAATTTCATTAAAATCTGTCCAGTGGGAGTCGTCTTGTTCCATGCGAACAGAGGAGCGGACAGACGAACAGATAAGGTGAAGCCAACAGCCGCTTTTCATAGTTATACGGACACGTTTACAAATTCTACATTCTACCTACAGGGTAGGGGGACCGCGGTGGCACAGTGGTTAAGGTGCTGTGTTACAAATCGGAAGGTCGCTGGTTCGATCCCAGCTAGTGTCACTGGACTTTTCATTGACATAAAACCCTCCGATCGCACTATGGCCCTGGGGTCGACTGAGCCTCTAACAGAAACGAGTACCAGAAATGAGTAAAGGCTGACAAACTACCACCATCCTGTGCCGTTGTCACGGAATCTGGAAACCTTAAGTTCCTGGAACCCTTTCGGCCTGTTCAGGCCTGTAATGGGACTGCTTTACCTTTACCTACAGGGCGTATTTATGCGTTTTGTTTGGTTCTCAGAACAAATCACAATTATCTGCCTATAAAGCAATAACTGATTTGTTTTTATAACCGAAATGGGAAGTTCTTACTGCGTGGTACGGGCTAAATTTTCAAAATAAAATGCAGGTTTATTTTAGTTTCTAAATAATAATAATAATAATAATAATAAACTGCAATTGGGTTGTCACCCGGTGGCAGTGGTTATTTTACGTGTATACAAAATATGAAATTGGTTACTAATAATTTAAGTTGGGAGGGCTACATGAGAAGCATGTAGTGGCAACTTGGAATCTTGGGAACCATCTCAGCATTTGTTTATAGACACAGGGAAACCAAGAAAAACCTGTGACGGGATGGCCAGTCGCAGGACCTTCCGAATACTGACTTCAAGCCAGCAGTCCGGCATCTAAAGTAAAAACAGCATAGACACATAGCACAACAAATACACATAAGATGACAACAATACACACAAGACCACTACAACAATACACACAAGACGACTAACAAGTAACAACAATACACACAAATGTTTAAACGTGTTGTAGAAATTGGCGGGTGGGTGCGCAAGATAGAGGCGCTGCCGACATTTGCTTGAGAATGCCAAAGACCACCCAGGGCTGTAGAGCCGATGATGATAATTATGATGATGATAATGAAATGTTTAAAGGTAAATATCCGAAATGTCTTTGAAATAAATGGAGGGTTTAGAATGTCTTGACGGCTCTAATGAAGAAGTATTCATTAACGACGTTGGTCTTATGTATTTTGGTTCGTAATTAATTTTCTTTTAATCATTTTAGATTTCGGTTAGATAAGTTACAACCACATCTCTCGAGGCTGTTCAGTCTGTAGACACTTACATTACAGTCAGACATATCTGATCACCAGTACAGCAGGTGCACGTACTGAGTA
>Ga0123353_10012133_pt1 | contig 12214 bp, 13 predicted proteins | sample TergutLab28metaG_3_FD_92763 | JGI IMG/M metagenome (GOLD analysis project Ga0123353, IMG submission 92763) | Labiotermes labralis P3 segment gut microbial communities from Petit-Saut dam, French Guiana - Lab288 P3 | ecosystem: Host-associated > Arthropoda: Insects > Digestive system > Gut ... | reverse complement strand
TATCTTACAACAATACTATCAGTGGTCTCAATTCATTCAACGTACAGAATGCGATTGATGAAGTAGATGATGATCTTCGATTCAATGCAATACATCCATTTGATGCAACCGTCAGAAGTGCTCCTGGAAATACTCCTAGAGATCGAGGCTGGCATGTTGATATCAATGAACCGTTGGAATTTGATCATCAGTACAGTAGGTATTTCTATCTATCCTCATACGATTCTGAGTTGGACCAGGTTGGTGCTCCTAACATCAATGATGCTGTAGCTCACTGGGTGATTGATGGGAAACACATCTATTTCGAGTATCTTGAGAATGGATTAGTTCATACGATAGTCGAACTTACTACCATCACTGGAGAAGTAAAAATACCTTCATTCTACCCTGTACCGAGTAAAACTATTTGGTTTTTCGGAAGAAATCAGTTGGATGAATTTCCTGACAATGATACAGTCAGATCGATGGTCAACATAAATGTTCCAGTTTTGAACATGATGGTTGGTGACACATTTGATCTCAGTACTGTCAACAAACAAATCGTTGGAGCTATCAATGAGCTCAATGAAAAGGTGGGTATCCAGATACACGAAGAACAATCTCCTAGTGAGGCTTTACAATATTCTATCGAGCATCCTAATGTGTTCGTATATGTAGCCAAAGGGAGTTGATTAGATGGCTTCCGTAACCCTTACTAATCTAATTGTAAATGGTAGCTTCGAATCAAATGTGAATAGTTGGAATGGGTATTACACAGATAACAAAGATGCTCAGGGTACTGTGAATCCAACTAGACAAACTGTCTCACCTTCGCATGGGGAAACAGGTGGATATTGCCTTCAAATAGGAAATAAGACCCAGGGTGTTGTGTACACGAATCCATCTGCCGCGATTAACACGATCGTGGGTCATAAATATTACATCAAAGCCCAGGTGAAATTACGTGGTGTAACTGCAGGTGTTGTATCCGTGTGCACAGCTATCAATGGGACAAGTGTTCCACTGAGAGGAGCAGCTCCACCTCCATTGGCTGAGGGACTCCAGACAACTAATACATCTGGATGGGATCTAATTGATGCCATATGGACTGCAGATATTACATCATTGAACTTGAGGTTTATATTTCAAACCACAGCTAATCAGGGCAATAACGATGTGTATGGTCAAGTGGACAATGTTGTGATGATTGATCTCACTCAATCATTCGGAGTTGGATTAGAACCTCCGTTATTTGGTATCAGAGACGGTATAGCTAATTACACCACCAAAGGATGGTTCGATAGTACAACTGGGGTTACGATGCCAGTAGCTCCAATAATCACAACTCAGTCACTAAATCCTGCACTGAAGGGAAGGAATTATTCCTCTCAGATATCATTGGAAACAGATACCGGCAGTGCTCCATTCTCATTTATCATATCTGGGTTACCGGTAGGACATGGATTGTCAGTAGACGGAAATGGAACAATGTCTGGGGTATGTAATCTGAGTGAAGGTAATTACAACATGACGATTACCGTCACAGACAATATTGGTTACCAGGTTGGCAAATCATTTCAACTTGTTGTTGCAGAACCCCCGGTAATAAATGACACATTCATTCCTGGTGCAATACTAAATGTTCCATATTCGTTTACTCCAGATGTGAGTGGGTCAAATGGGAATCTAGTAGTATCAATGGCTGTAACTAGTGGAAGTCTACCTACTGGGTTATCAATATCTGGAGGATCTATAACAGGTACTCCAACGGTAGATGGACAGATATGTCAGGTTACAATAACAGCCTACAACGATTATGATTCAAATGGTGTTACCAGAGTATTGACGTTGGGTGTGTATTCAGCTCCTAATATCAGTACGCAATCTCCTCTGAAAAACGCTACTCTGAATGCAGCATATTCTCTTCAATTCGTCGCTGCTGGTGTTACACCAATAACATGGGAACATCTGACAGGAAGTCTTCCTCCCGGGTTGGAATTGAGTGAACAAGGGTTGCTCTCTGGTACTACAAGTCAGGTTGGGTTGTATTCCTTCTCGATAAAAGCCACAAATACACTTGGTAGCGATACTCAGTTATTCTCATTGAATGTCTATGAACTTCCAATAATAACAACCGATTCATTTGGTTACGCTAGACTTGGTAGCTCATACTCAGCTCAACTTAGTGCTACTGGTAGTACTCCAATAACATGGGCAATCACAAGTGGAGGTCTACCGACAGGTTTGTCGTTGAATCAAACTACTGGTCAGATCACAGGCACTCCGATGGCAACTGGCACATTCATCTTCACAGTGGTTGCCACGAATGTAGCAGGAAATTCGGTTCCAGTACAACTGACAATCGATGCTGGTCTTGCACTATCAATCACAACAACTTCTCCATTACCATCTGGAACTCTGAATTCTACATATACTCCAGTAACATTCAGAGCAGAAGGTGTTGATGGTTCATACACAACAACATGGGGATGGGCTGCACAAGCTGGTTCATCATTACCCCCAGGATTAACCTTCAACACTACTACTGGAGTTTTATCTGGAACACCTAGTAGTGCTGGTGTGTACAACATAATCGTCACTGTGACAAATGGGTCTACAAATTCTACAACACCATTCACAATCACCATTGGAGCTCCCCCAGTTATTACTACCAGTCCATCATTGACTGGTGGGGTAAATAGACCTTTCACTGCAGTGCTATCTGCTAGTGGTACTGCTCCGATAACATGGAATATGGTGGGTTCTCCAGTATGGATATCTGGACCTGGTGGTCCTCCACAGAATATTGACATAACCATATCAAGTACTGGCGTAGTGTCATGGTTAGTTGCAATTGAAAGTTATTACGAGTTCACTGCAGTTGCTACAAATACATTTGGAAATTCAGTCCCAGTTGTGTTCTCTCTCACAATTACTACTCCATCTATCATTGATGTATTATTGGACAACGGTATACTCGGAGATCCATATTACCATCAGTTCAGTGCAGGTGGAGAACCTCCATTCACTTGGAGTCTAATGAGTGGAAGTATCCCAACTGGATTGATTTTCAATCCAACTACAGCTGTGTTGTCAGGAACGCCAAGTGCTACTGGTACATTCAACTTCCAACTCAGGGTAACCAACCTTGGTGGATTTGCTCAAGAACCATTCACAATCACTGTACAAGCTAAACCAATCATCACCAACATATCTCTGAACAGTGGTAACGTGAGTGCAGCATATTCCCAATCAATACAGACTACTGGAACAACACCAATCACATTATCAGTAGTAACTCCTTCTGGAAGTGAAACCGGATTACCTCCTGGGCTATCATTATCAGGATCGACTATATCAGGTACACCATCAACAGCTGGAGTATATACATTCTCTCTGAAAGCATCCAACGTTACAGGATCCTCATATGATCACATCAAGGAGTTTTCAATAACGATAGGATCTGCCGGATCTCCTGTAATTACTACCGGATCTAGTCTATCTGCCAGTAAAGACGTACCATACTCATTGCAATTGAATGCAACTGGTAATACTCCTATCACTTGGAGTCTTGATAATTCCTCATTACCAACAGGACTACAATTGGTGGATGATACGATATCTGGTACTCCAACTGGATCAGGAACATATCAATTTACAATAGCTGCAACCAACAATGTGGGAACAGACTACAGAACATTCACGATGATAATACCTGTTCCTCCTGCAATAATAACATACACTCTACCATTTGGAGTTGAGAATCTCCCATACTCGGAACTAGTAGAGGCTATTGGGGATCCTCCAATTACATGGAGTATTGTAGCTATCAGTGGAAGTGAAACAGGATTACCAATTGGATTATCATTGAACTCAAATACAGGATTAATATCTGGGATACCAACAGAACCTGGGACATTTACCTTCACAATCAAAGCTACTAATACTTTTGGTAGTAACACATTCCCTCTTGAAATATTCATTCTGAACAACGACAAAACCTTCCTGGATGGTAATGAAGTAAAAGCTCTCTGGGTTGAAGGTAATGAAGTTGAAGAAGGATACGTAAATGGAATAAGAGTGTACAAGGCTATTGAAGAGATTGTCTACGAATATGAGACAGTCAAATCAGTAACTCTGAGTCAAGTAGAACTGAGTAGTGAAGGTGGAGAAGTGGAAATAGTAGTGCAGATGTAATTACAACTGAAATACAGAGGAGTCCTCGAGGACTCCTCTGTATTCTATTATTTCATCAAGCTCTCAACTAATTTCTCCATGTAGGTAAGCTGTGCAATCTTCACGATATTTATTTCTTCCCACTCAGGAGGATTGATGCTACCAGGAGCATGAACAACTTCTCTCCTCTCATTGGTGGAAGAAATGTAGATAGTGTAGTCTTCCCCAACTTCAGAAATCTGTCCTAATTCATCCTGAGTTCTGATTCTGCTGGTTTTGCTTTTATCCATGAAGACAGTACGAAGACCTTCGGTATTTGCTACGGTAGGATCTACTTCGATTGTCAACATATCTCTGTCGGCATTCTGAACCCTGCACGGTGAACCAAAGATTGTTTTTACTTCGATCTCGCTGTTGTCGGCAAAAATTATTTTCATGTAATAATTCCCTCTCTTCTATTATTATCTATATCAAGTCCATGAAATTTTCACATATGGTCCTCCACCGGTTTTAGAATAGTTATACCAGTATAGTCCAGTATCACCAGTTCCACCTTTCCCGTAGGTCCCAGTGATAAGACTTCCACCTCCGCCTCCTCCGCCTCCTCCGTAGCCAGATCCACTTTGGCCATTAGTAGCTCCACCACCCCCAGGCGGGTTTGTGCCTGAGCTACCACTGGCTGGACCATATGAACTGCCTCCATTACCACCTCTACCACCAGTAGTTCCATGAGTTCCGCCAGAACCACCATTACCGCCTGTACCAGCCCCATTCAGCCATCCATTTGTTCCACTAACTCCAACACTTAGCAGAATCTGGGTAAAACTGGCCTGAGCACAGGTAATGGTTACATCAGCACTAAGTACTATGGTGAGTACTTCTCCTGCTTTTATCCCACTGAAGGCTTTGGCGGCAATAAAACCTCCACCGCCACCTCCGCCACCACCATTGGCACGTTCCACATCTATATTACCTTCGGTACTATACCAACTACCTGCTCCTCCACCGCCTCCACCTCTTGCGCACGCATCTATGGTTAATGTAGTCTTTCCAGCAGGTACGGTGAAGGTATAGGTTCCAAATTCTGTATATGTTTGAGATCCAGCTGGAATTACATGGGCCCTCCACGTACCACCTATATTAACCCAATGGGAATCACTAGATCTCCATGTTCCAGCTAGATTACTCTCAGTAGATGTTCTCCAGGTACCATTAATGTTAGTATACATGGTACCCCCCCCCCTGATATTACATATTTATGTCCAAGTTATCCTTACTATACCACTAGCTCCTGATGATGGTTCATATATCCAGCTATCACTAGAGTTATAGTAACCTCCACTCCCAGCACCGCCTCCATATAGACCTACTACTGGACCTGTTCCACCACTTCCCCCAGAATCTCCACTACCATTTTTCCCCGCTACTCCATTAGGTGTTCCACCTTTACCACCAGTGCCGCTAAGGCCATAACCTCCATTATTGCCACCTATTCCTCCAGTGGCGGAGGTTATTCCGGAAACGGAACTTGATCCACCGTCTCCACCTTTGGTACTGTTGGTAATTGCACCAGCAGCTCCAATAATAATTGTTAAGGTTTGACCAGGAGTTACAGAAGAAGAATTTATTGTTATTCCGCCTCCTCCTCCTCCGCCTCCTCCTCCACCCCAACCGCTACTGAATTTCCCTCCAGCTCCTCCACCGGCAGCAAGTTCAGTTTTTATTGAGTATATTCCAGATGGAATTACAAAGCTAAAAGTTCCAGCGTAGTTCCACACTCTATTTCCGGCTGGAGTTTTATAGTCTCTCCAGGTACCACCTATATTCACATGGTAGGTATTGGCATTTCTCCAAGCTCCACCTATATTGGCATGATGACTACTAAAGGTTCTCCAAGTTCCATTAATGTTGGCATGTATTGACGTTGGGTCCCCCCCCTTCTGTATAATATATGCTATGCCCAGCTTATTTCAACTCTTCCAGGTCTACCAGAACCCCCAGAAGTAGCTTGACAATATCCATCTACGTCAAAGTAACCCTGTCCACCTGTTCCACCTAAACCATAGTTGGTGGCCAGACTGGCACCTCCGCCGCCACCACCACCAGCATACATAGAGTTGCCCATTAGATGTCCTTCCCACCAAAAAGTATAGGATCTTCCATTTTCTCCATTCAGGTGTATTCCTTGGGACACTCCAACACGAGATGGATTCCCATTCTGACCGTTATTCGATCCACCTCCACCATTTCCTCCTGCACCTGGCGAGGAAATATTGGTTATTGTTCCTCCACCTGCACCACCAAGACTATTATTAAATCCACGAGCTCCTCCTCCACCGCCATTCAGAGAAATCGATAATTCTGCAATAGTGGTGACTCCTCCTTTATTGCCATCTAACCCTAGCACACCAGTGCCACCAGCTCCTATAATAAGATTGAGAATCTGTCCAGGAGTGACGGTGTACTGTTGGTTGAATAAGAACTGACCTCCACCACCACCTCCAGCACCGTAAGGTCCAGTACCGCTAGCCATAGATCCTCCGCCCGCACCTCCGCCCGCACAAGCGTTAATGATTATTCTAGTAATACCAGAGGGGACTGTAAATTGATGTGTACCGGTGTTGTAGGCAAGAGTTCCGGCTGGAGCTTTTTGAGATCGCCAGGTACCGTTGACATTCTGATATATTGCAATTGTGTGGAGTGTTCTCCACACACCGTCTATATTAGTACGTTCTGTACCAGATCCTTCTCGCCAAGTACCACCTATATTAGAGAGCATAACGCCCCCCCCCCGGTTTTTATGTTATATTTTTAGGTCCATGATATTTTCACATATGGTCCTCCGTTAGGATATGCACCTGTAAAAGTATCACTTGCATTTCCTTTACCATACGTTCCCACATTTAGACTACCCCCGCCGCCACCATCACCTCCATTACACCAACTCGGGTAAGACCCAGTTGTGGCACCTCCGCCTCCTGGCGGATTGACACCAGCAGTTCCATTAGATCCTAAAGATCCACCATTACCACCTTTTCCTCCAGCGGTTCCATGTGTTCCACCAGTACCACCATTACCTCCACCGCCTCCATTTACTCCATCTTGTCCTGCTGCCCCAGCACCTAGACTAATCTGGGTAAAACTAGCTTGAGCACATGTAAGAGTTGTATAGGCATTCCAGTTGCCACCTAGAACTACAGTAATTACTTCACCTGCTTTTATCCCACTGAAGGCTTTGGCGGCAATAAAACCTCCACCTCCGCCACCTCCTCCTCCATATCCCATATTGTCGTTGGCCATCGCACAAGCACCGCCTCTGGCACAAGCTTCTATTGTCAGAGAGGTCTTTCCACTAGGTACATTGAAGGTATATGTACCTGGTGCAGTCCAGGTTTGTGATGTAACAGGAGGTGGAGCAACATACTTAGCTCTCCATGTACCACCTATATTCACATGGTAGTTGCTTGATGTTCTCCATGTGCCAGCTTCGGCGTGTACAGTTGATGATGTTCTCCAGGTACCATTGATGTTAGTAGCATACATAATACCACTCCTCTATTATGTATATCTTATCCATACATCACCATTGGCACCACCAGCAGGAGCAGTAGTTGCAGATATCACATTACGTAACTGCCGAGTAGTATAGTTAGCATTTGTTTGAGCGATAGCTGCTCCGGTAAATGTTCCACCTACTAATGGCATTGCACTAACCTCAGCAGCTGTGTACGCAGGTTTTGCAGAAGCCTTTGCCCATGCATATACATCAGATGCTGGCATGCTGCTTGGAAAATTGGTGATATCTGATGTGGGATGCTTATGTTCACCCACTTCTCCTCCACCTTGATCCATTACGATCCAATCGGTTCCATCCCATACTTTCTTCAGGTATTTCTTCTCCATTATTCTCACTTCCTCCTTTTGAATTACTATTTGGTGGAATCACATCAGACTATTGAAGAATGAAAATTGGGTAGGGAGAACCCCTACCCAATTTACTTTTTGTATTGACTATTGATATTTGGTGGAGTGTTGACAGAACACTCTCGCAGAAACTCTCTAAGATCTTCTTCGCTAATTTGGTATTTTCCTCCTGATTGTAACTGGGTAGCTTTCAGTCTACCATTTCTAATCCAAGTACGTACAGTTTCTCTTGACAACTGTAATTTTTTGGATACCTCACGTACAGAGAGCATATGTTTCCTCCCAAGATTATAATCGTGTAATGAAGGTAGTCAGCTGTTCTATTTCATCTCTCCATTCTTGACGTTGATCATATATTTCATCAATGTCATGTGGAGTAGTATGTCCTACCAATTGGAACTCAAGTATCTCAACAACAACCCAGTCTGTCTCCCTGAGCTTATCCTTCAATTCTTCTATCCTTTGCCTGGCTTCGGCTTCGGTTGTGAAGATGTCCATCTTATACCTCCTCGTTAGGGTAGAGTGAATTCAACTCTATTACCTTCAGGAACTTCTATCATCTTAGCCAATGGATGGATCAAATTTTTTACAGCATTGGTAGATATTCTATTTCGGATAAATAGATCTCCGGTATTATCGGTGTTCAAAACATATTTCATGCTCAATGGGTTATTGATGACAGACTTCAGTCTGATGGCTTCCAAGCTCAACAATACTTCTCCTACTTCTTCCCCATTGATGAATCGGAATAATATATTTTCGCAACCAGCATATCGAAGTCGATCAACAACATCCTGTAGTCTTTCTTCGTCGTTCGATCCATATGATTTGAATAACCTACCAACAGACAGTAATGTAGAGTATTCACTAACCCATGGGGTAATATCATTGTACAATTCGATGTATGCCCCATCATGCCATTTTAGTATCCCATCATGAATGGCTTTTTCGAATCGGCGTTTTCCAAACCAATATGTCATGTCACGAGAATAACTTTCAAAATATTTGTCAATACCGATACCGGTATTCGATGACACATGATACTCAACATGATCGATATCATCTAAAAATATTCGATACAAGTCAGATCCTTCTAATCCACTAGGAGTTGTGAATAATAATCTTCTTTCGGATCCACTTGGATTCAATATCACAACTTTACCCTTTGGACCGAACACGATGTTTTCCGATTCAAATGTTTTGATCTGTGACATGTTGTCAACTACCAACCGTCCATTGATGAACAACACTTCAGTATCTTCATTGTGGGTGCATCTCATTACTGCTCCGGCCTTTAGTTGTAATTCTCCCCCTTCTTCGATATGTAGTGTTGCACCCCTATCCACGGTAATCAATGAACGAATTCCATCAGCAATTATTTTCCCATTGACAACACAATTAGCAGGTACATTGGTATTTCCAATGATAACTCCCAAGTACAACTCAGGTCGTATGTACGTATGTTTACCAAATGATTCACTGATGTACAGTGTTGAATTCTTTCGAATATGTAGATCACTCACGGTCTGCATCAATGGATATGTTTCATTTGGTAGTCCGAGTATAGGTAGGCGGAAATCTCCCAGTGGGCATTCACCAAGCTGTAGATTTATTCCGATTACTTGGGATGGTTCATGTGGACTACCCTGTCTCCAGATATGTCCAACCCTACCCTCTGGAAAATTCCTCTCTCCTTGAGTATTGATGTTGATGTATCTTTCTCTCAATTCATGATCATAATCAGTCAAACTAAATGTACGATCAGGGTATTCTATCCCAGAGACATTCAGTACAGCGGCACTATCAACTATTACATGAGGAGCATTCAATATGAAGTCAATGGAACTGACATGAATATCAATCCTACCATATATTGTCAGTAATGACCCACTCTCAACTTTCAAGTTGGTATTGTCATTGATAACAATTACTGAATTAGGATGACATACTACATTCCCACCATCAACAATCAATTGAGAATATGGTAGTAACTCAAGTGTCCCATATATATCTAATTCTCCACCATTGACAGTAAGCATCTGATTCACAATCAAGGAAGTATTTGGAATAACGCTCATGTTGCGATATGGGTTATTGGTATCAAGAATATCTCCAGATACCGTAAAATTCCCAGGACCAGTATACACTTTTCCTTGATCGGTAAACAGATCAAATCGATAATCATCCACATTATCTCTGACAGTAAATAGGTTTATTTGTCCACTACCAACAGTAAAAAAAGAATTTGATTCAAGATATGGAATAATTTCTTGTTGTTTTCGAACAGTTTCAAATTGTACTAAGGTTGGTTGATTGATGCTCATTCTCTATCCCCCTCGAACACTGATCATTATTAAGTCGGTTCCATATCGTATGTCCTACCAATTCAATGATATATTCTAATTATGCAACAAAAATAAAATATACCATGGAGGTATAATATGGAAAAAGAAAAATTATTTGTCGTACCGTGGAAACAGGCAACAAAAGAATTTGCATTTGGTTTATTGGTATCGGCAAGTGGTGTATCGCTGTTCATACTACTAGGACATCTGGGAAGAGTCTATCTGGGGTGGTAAGTTGAAGCAAAGGAGGATTATGAGTGAGAGATAATTATTTATTCGAAATGGCCAATTTGCATAAATCCGGTTCTGGCCTCCCGGTAAATCTTTATTTCACATGTAATGGGGATTCCAATATCACCAATCATAACTCGTTGAGAATAAAAGTTCAACGAACACGTGGAGATGCGGTAGATCCTAATAATTTGAGCCCATTGGTGTTTCATACTACTCCTGGCTATGCAACTATCACCGACGTTAAATGGGTGGAACAAGAACCCAAACAATCAGAGATATCTTCTTCTGATCTCAATAGGATTATCCGGTATGTGAAGCACAACTGGAAACTGGTAGTAGATCACTGGTGTGGAAAAATAACAGATAAACAATTCCTGCTATCAATGCCAGAAGAAAGAATCATGATATAAAAAAGGAAGGGGATAGCCTCCCCTTCCTTTTTTGTTTATCTGTCACTAAATATTGCAATACTCACATTCTCAAGGGCACTACAGTCCAACCGTATTGTCTCTGAAGTTCTATCTAGCAACATATTTGTTGGACTAAACCCATGAAAGAATTCTTCAAGTTCCTCCAGGTTCAGTGCTATCTGATTTATTTCATCGCCATCCTCCTCAGATAGCTGTCATAATTTTCATCATGACATGGACTATATCATCACTGCACCACTATTACCATGATATCAGTGCTCCCCGTTTCCAGTTACCCTCTACCCTTCCAAGGTTTAGAGCCCGCATTAGCTTTTGGGTGTACTCTACTGACTACATTGTGAGGTCTTTCTCCATCACTGTAGTTGGTCGATAGTCTCTGAGCACACATCTACGTGAGATGCTTCGCTGCTGATTCTCCAATCTCTGCAATTGTTACTATACCCACCATCCCAAAGTGGCTCATGTAATATTACTACGACATGATTAGTATGCAGAGCTCTAAGGCGATTCCAGCAATTAGAGGAGTTTTAAATTTTATTAAACGCCGACTTCGATGGCCTTTTCAAAGTCCAATAGCGTTCAGTCCGGGAAGTATAGCACTAGGTATTGCAAGTGTTACATCACTTGGATCAGGTTTTATTCTTCTGATCCTCATGAGCAGTATACTGCCCAGGCATATTGTCGGATTTCTATTCAAAATAATTTGTAACTGTTGTTCTTGTATACATTCATTCATCATATTGTAAATTTCTTCATCGTACTGGAATTTGCTTTTCAGATGATTATGAGCTCTAGTAATCGTCCATCCATATTTCTTCCGTAGCTTTTTGATCAGCTGACCAGAAAACGCCACCAGGAATGACTTGTAACTCATATCAACTTCATCGATTTTCAATGTTGGATCTAGTACTATTACATTCCTCGATGTGTTCATACAGCTCGCAAAGCTGCACAGTTCTCAGTGAACTTCCCTAGTTCTCACTAGGATACCAGACTATATCATCACTAGTACCACTATTACCATGATATCAGTGCTTCTCGTTTCGAAGTGCCATCAGCTTGCACCTCTACGTCATTTCTGACTAGTCGTTGAACATGGTACTACTAGAGTACCTTAGCTGCCTA
>Ga0123353_10012131_pt1 | contig 12215 bp, 7 predicted proteins | sample TergutLab28metaG_3_FD_92763 | JGI IMG/M metagenome (GOLD analysis project Ga0123353, IMG submission 92763) | Labiotermes labralis P3 segment gut microbial communities from Petit-Saut dam, French Guiana - Lab288 P3 | ecosystem: Host-associated > Arthropoda: Insects > Digestive system > Gut ... | reverse complement strand
TAACCGGGGTGGCGTAGTGTTGGTTCCACGAATAGCGTGCGCCGGTACCAATTTGACCATTTCTAGCAGATCCCCATGCCCAAAGACTTCCGTCTGTTTTGGTCGCTAGAGTATGCCCGTAACCGGCGGATACGGCGGCAACGCCGTCCATCACCTTAACTGGGGTGCGGCGATGATTATTTTCAATAAGGTGACCATTCCCACCATATATACTTGCTGTGCCGTCGCCAATCTTGCCCCATCTATTATATCCCCAAGCCCAAAGGCTGCCGTCGGTTCTAATAGCCATTGCATAAGCTTCGTCGCGGGTTAAGGTTACCACATTGCCCGCTGTAAGACCAGTTGCTGTATTTCCGCCGCCAACAGATATTGCTATCACACCGTCCATCACCTTGACGGGGATATCGCGTTTGTCGAGACTGTCCATTATATTATTTCCAATATTATTCCCCCAAGCCCAAAGGCTACTGTCAGTTTTTATTGCCATTGTATAAGAGTAACCGGCGTATACAGCAGATACTCCATCCATCACCTTAGCTGGGATAACGCGAAAACCTGCTGTATTGCCTGTGCCTTCTCCAAGTTTGCCGAAAAACGCACACCCCCACGCCCAAAGACTGCCGTCGGTTTTTATTGCCATGGTATGATTCGAGCCAGCAGATACGGCGACTACATCATCCATGACCTTGACTGGGGCGAGTCGACGGGTTGTTGTTCCATCACCAAGCTGACCGAACTCATTATGCCCCCAAGCCCAAAGACTGCCGTCGGTTTTTATTGCCATGGTATGACTCCAACCCGTGGATACGGCGGTCACGTCGTCCATCACCTTAACAGGAGCGGGGCTATTGGTTGTTGTCCCGTCGCCAAGTTCACCGCTAGTATTACGCCCCCAAGCCCAAAGGCTACCGTCGGTCTTAATCGCCATGCTAGTACCTTCGCTGGCGGATATCGTGCCGGTTCCTTGAGTAGCCGCTAAGGCGGCTGTGTTCGGCGAGATCGCCGGAACGAGTGCAAAGATCATTACTGCCGTAAAGATTGTGTTTAATACTCTCTTCTTCATAGTTATTGTTACTCCCTTCTTTATTCTACTGTTGTTTTTGACATGCAACAAAACGGAGGCTATTTGATAAAGGTATAGGTTTCTATAGCTGTCACTATAAAAACCTGCTATCGGAAATTTCCCTAAATATTTTGTTGCATTGCGACGTTTTTTGTGATATCTTTAACAGTAAATCGAAGGTTTGGCGCACAAATAAACGAGCTATAAAAAGGTATACTTTCTTATAGCTCGTTTTTTCATCCCCGCCGCCGCGTTTTAAGTGACAATTGAAATTTCCCCTTCCCGTCTTTCCCCAAATATCAACCTTTCTCTCAACTTCCACCGAATTGGATTAGAAGTTGGAATGGGTAGTATTACCCGCGTAGCGGCGCGCAAGAGCCAAAACCTCTGCCCCGACGGCGACAAACATGACTATCTCAACTTCCCACTTCCCACTTCCCGCGAAACATGGTAAACTATGCTAAATCGAGATAGAAAGGGAAGTGACTGTTTATGAGCAAAATGATCACCGCACAGGCGGCGGCGGAGCATATCAAGGACGGGATGACCTTGTTTATCGGCGGGTTTATGACCGTCGGCACGCCCGAGGCGCTGATGGACGCGATAGTTGCGCGCGGCACGGGTAATCTGACGGTAATCGCCAACGACGGCGGTTATGAGGCAAAGGGTATAGGCAAGCTTATCGCCGCGGGGTTGGTAAAGAAGCTGGTCGCGTCGCATATCGGGCTTAACCCTTTGGCGGGAAAGAAGATGAACGACGGCTCTATGGAGGTTGAGCTCGTGCCGCAGGGGACGCTCGTGGAGCAGATCCGCGCGGGCGGCGCGGGTCTTGGCGGCGTGCTTACGCCGACGGGGCTTGGCACTGCCGTTGCGGACGGCAAGGAGGTCTTGACGATAGACGGCAAGGAATTTCTTCTTGAAAAGCCGATCCGCGCGGATGTCGCGCTGCTGTTGGGCTCGGTCGTAGATAAAGAGGGTAATATATTCTACAAGGGGACGACGCGCAATTTTAACCCGATCATCGCGACGGCGGCGGATATCGTGATAGTCGAGGCGCGGGAGCTGGTCGAGGTGGACGGAATAACGCCGGAAACCGTAATGACGCCGGGTATCTTCGTGGATTATATAGTTGGGGGGGACGCCTGATGGACGACAAGGAACGCATTGCCAGACGCGTGGCGAAAGAGCTGAACAACGGCGACGTTGTTAATTTAGGTATAGGACTGCCGACCTTGGTCGCGAATTACGCGCCCGAGGGCGTGAAATTCGTGCTGCAATCCGAAAACGGGATGCTGGGCATGGGACCCGCGCCCAAAGGCGAGCCGGACATGAACATAACAAACGCGGGCGGCAATCCGGTCACGGCAATGCCGGGGGCGTGTTTCTTCGACAGCGCGACGTCGTTTGTGATAATCCGCGGGGGTCATGTGCATCTGACGGTATTGGGCGCTCTGCAGGTGGACGAAACGGGCAGTCTCGCCAGCCATATGGTGCCGGGTAAGATGGTTCCCGGTATGGGCGGCGCGATGGACTTAGTCGTCGGCTCGCGAAAAGTAGTAATCGCCATGACGCACACGGCGAAGGGCGCGCCGAAAATCTTAAAGAAGTTAACGCTTCCGACCACGGCTGTGAGTAAGGTAAACATGATAGTGACCGAGCTTGCGGTCATAGAGGTAACGCCCGAAGGACTGCTGGTTAAGGAACTGGCGGAGGGCGTAACGATCGACGACGTACGCGCTCAGACCGAGGCGGAGCTGTTGGTTTGTGAAACGGTGGGAACGTTTTAGACGGGTTATCAACATTATCCACAGTGTTATTAACATATGCGATAAACACGCCATGTCAAATTTTGACTTATGAACATAGGGCTGTGAGTAAAAAGTCGAAAAAAATGTAACTATTCAACCCTATTGAATCAGAGACGGTATTTTGCCTGATTAGACACAGATTTTCACAGATTAAACGGATTTACACAGATTAAAAACAAGATTTAGTCAAATGAAATTTTAAAATCTGTGTGAATCTGTGTCTAATTCACAATTAAAGCCTTGTATCTGACAGAGGGTTGAATAGCAAAAAAATCACTTCGCCTTCGGGCTGAACGCCAGCGCCCCCAAAAACCCAAAAAACACAGCCGCGGATATCCCCGCGGCGGCGGCTTTCATCCCGCCGGAAAGTATCCCCGCCGCGCCGGCGCTGTCCACGCCCTCTTTTACCCCTTTTGCAAGCAAATACCCGAACCCGGGTAACGGCACCGTCGCGCCGGCGCCCCCGAACTCAACAAGCCTTTCGTATATACCAAGCCCGCCGAGCACACATCCGGCAACAACAAAAAGCACCAGTATCCGCGCCGGGGTGAGTTTTGTTTTGTCAATCAAAACCTGTCCGATCACGCAGATAATGCCGCCGACTATAAACGCGTTTATATAATCCATGTTAATACCTCGCTTTTGTGGGCGGCAAAACGCCGCCATATTTTCACGAGGTTATTTTCCCGTCCCCTAATCCTTACTATACCTTGAAATATTTAACAAAACACCCATCAGGAACATAGTAACCATCAGCGATGTGCCGCCGTAGCTGATAAACGGCAGCGTAAGCCCGGTGTTGGGCATAGAGTTCGTTACGACCGCGATATTTATTATCGCCTGCCCGCCGATCATCAATACTATCCCGGACGCGGTCAGCGAGCTGAATATATCGGGCGCTTTTGAGGCGACCGATATGCCGCGCCAAATGAGCACGGAAAACAGGAAGATTATAAGCCCCGCGCCTACTAAGCCCAATTCTTCGCAAATGATCGCGAAAATAAAATCGTTATGCGCTTCGGGCAGGAAGCTTTTCTGCCGGCTCTGACCGATGCCGAGCCCGAACATACCGCCGGACGCTATGGCGTAGAGCGATTGATTTATCTGAAAGCCTACCCCAAGCGGGCTTATGGACGGGTCGAGCCAGGCGTCGATGCGCTCGGCGCGGAACCGCTCGGGCGAGAACAGTATGTAGGCGAAAACAGCCAGCGCTCCGCCGAGAGCGACCGTTACAAACCTCATGATATGCGGGCTTGCGATAAATATTATACCCATGCCGATAAGCGCGATCATAAGCGCGTTGCTCAGTCCGCCCAGCAGGACTAAAAACGTGGTCGCCAAAACTATCCCGCAGCAGACAAAGAACCCGGTTAAGGTTTTGAGCGTGTCTTTATTCCGGTCGATCATATACGCAAGCATAATGATTATGGCGATCTTAGCCAGCTCGGACGGCTGGAACTGAAACTCCCCGATGCGGATCCAACGCCGGGCGCCGTTTATCTCCTCGCCGATTATAGGGACTAACGCACACAGAAAGTTCGCGCCGGCATATGCCATAAAGCTGAACTTCATCAGTACACGATAAGGGAAGTTCGCCATAAAAATCATTATGGCGACGCCCATCGTCACCCATATCAACTGCCGCCGCAGGAAATAGAACTCGTCAAAGCCGTGCGCCGCGCTGACCGCCGTTCGATAGAAGCCCACCGAAAACACCATGACCACACCGATCGAGCACAGCACAAGCGCGATCAAAAGCATGGCATAGTCCATATGCCCTCTGTTGACCTTGATCGGCTCGTCGCCAAGCCGTTGCTTCAGCGAATTGGTTTCTGCCTGTTCGCTCTCCCGTCTGCGGTCGTACGCTCTCTCCGGCATGGGTTACAGCTCCTTCACAAACTGCTTGAACATATTTCCGCGCTGTTCAAAGCCGTCAAACATATCATAACTCGCGCAGGCGGGAGAAAGCAAGACGCAATCTCCGGGAATCGCCTTCGCGTACGCGAGCTCTACCGAGCTGCGCAGTGAGTTTGCGCGGTCGAAGTTATCGTAATTATATGCTTTACAGCAATCGATGATCTTATTTGTCACTTCGCCTATGACTATCAAATGCTTTACCCTGCCGTCGAACGCGCGTACCCAATCGGAAAAATCGGCGTCTTTATCATAGCCGCCGCCGATAAGCACGATCTGTCTTGACATCGCCTCTATCGCCTTAATGGCGGCCTCCGGGTTTGTCGCCTTGGAATCGTTGTAAAACTCAACGCCGTTTATCTCGCCGACAAGCTCTGTTCTGTGTTCAACACCGCGGAAGCGCAGCAGCCCCTGCCGGATAATCCCCGGCGGGACGTTTGCACAAAGCGCGATCGCCGTCGCCGCCAAAGCGTTTTCGATATTATGCGCGCCGGGGATTATCAAATCCTCGGTATGCAGCAGCCGTTCATAAACGCCGTTCCAGCGATAGGTTATATGTCCGTCCTCGACATACACGCCCTCGTCCAACCGCGAGCGGCGGCTGAAATACACCGGCTTGCCGCGCACGGTCGCCGGGTTGTTATCGTCGTCGGCGTTTAAGACCGCGAAATCGTCCGGCTTCTGGTTCTCGAAAATACGGTGTTTGACGAATGAATAGTTTTCGAATGTCTTATGCCTGTTAAGATGATCCGGCGTTATATTCAACAGCGCGGCGATCTTAGGGCGAAAACACGAGACGCTCTCCAACTGAAAGCTGCTGGTCTCGACGACCGCGACGCTGTTCGCGGTAAGCCGGTCAAGCACACCGACAAACGGGATGCCGATGTTCCCGGCTATCACCGTTTCGGGGTTATGCAATTGCAATATCTCGCCCACAAGCGACGTTGTAGTCGTCTTGCCGTTAGTTCCGGTTATGGCTATGACCGGGCACGGGCACATGCGGTAGGCAAGCTCGATCTCGCTCCATACGGGGATGCCGAGCGTCCTTGCCGCTTCGATAAACGGCACGTCGCCGGGGATACCCGGGCTTACGATTATTATATCCTGCTCGGGAACGATCGCGTCGGGATTTTTTTCAAGGCACATCAACGCCTCCGAAATTTCGGATATATTCGGAATCCTGTCGCGTGCCTTCAGATCGCTGACCGTAACTGCCGCGCCCAGTTCGAGCAATTTTTTTGCCGCGGCTATCCCGCTCAGACCAAGACCGCACACGAGAATTTTTTTGTCTTTAAAATCCATTATATCACCTCAAAACAGTCTCTGCGCCGCCAAAAATCCGATCAGGCACGCGATCGCCGTCGTCACATAAAACAGCGTTACGATCTTTGTCTCCGACCAGCCCGAAAGCTCGAAGCTGTGGTGTATCGGCGCCATTTTGAAGAACCGCTGTTTTGTCAGCTTAAAATACCCGACCTGTATCATAACCGAAAGCGTTTCGATAACATAGATTATCCCCACGATCGGGATAAACAGCGGCATTCTTAAAAGCAGCGCGAGCGCCGCGATAAACCCGCCAAGCGCCAGCGACCCGGTGTCGCCCATAAACACCCGCGCGGGATGCGCGTTATAGAGCAGAAACCCAAGCAGGCTTCCGGCGGCTCCGGCGGCGATCGCGGTCACCGGACTGCCCGCCGCCCATGCCGCGAGCGCAAAGAACGTGGTCACCAGCAGCGTGACGCCGGCGGCAAGCCCGTCAAGCCCGTCGGTCAGGTTTACGCCGTTGACGGTCCCGCCCAGCGCGAGGAAGAAGAACGGTATATACAGAAACGCGAGGTCGATCATCATCCCGTCGGTAAACGGCACCAGCACGGCAGTCGGCATGTCGTCCCCGCGCATCAACAGTATGTACGCGAGAAGCACCACGCCCACGGCGAATTGCCCCAAAAGCTTCTGCCATGCCCGCAGTCCGAGCGAGCGGCGCTTGACGACCTTGATATAATCGTCGCAAAACCCGATCGCGCCGAAGCCGAGCGTAACGAACAGCAGCACCAGCCCGTCGGTATTATCACGCAGGAACAGCAGCGCCACAACGAAGAAGCTTAACAGTATCATAACGCCGCCCATAGTCGGCGTGCCTTTCTTGCTAAGATGCGACTGAGGACCGTCCGAGCGCACGTTCTGCCCCACCTTCAGGCGGGTCAAATGCGGGATTATTATCGGACAAAGCGCGATGTTCAGCGTGAACGCCATCAGCACCGCGTATACTGCCGTGTTGATCGATAGCGGGTCAAAAAGCATATACGGCTCCTTTCGTTATAACCGAAGTTTGGAAAAAGCTTGCCGCGGATTTAACGGATTTCCGCAGATTCACGCGGATTAAAAGCATTCTTATTCCCTATTGTATCATTATCTTTTAAATCTGTGTTGATCCGCGATAATCCGTTAAATCCGCGTCAAGTTTTTGTTCTTCCCGTAACATATCAGCGATCATATCCAATTTCATAGACCTCGATCCTTTAATAAGCACAGTCGAACCGGGTTCTAATATCCCGCGCAAGTCAGGCGCGAGCGCGTCTTTGCCGCTGTAATGGAACACGCCCTCGGCGGCTATTTCCCGTGCCGCGTTATACGCGCCGAGACTTAATTCCCCGACGAATATCATAATATCGATTTTCTTTCCGGCGGCATAGCTTCCAAGCTTGCGATGCTCGGCTTCCGTGAACTCACCCAGCTCCAGCATATCGCCGAGTATACACACTCTCCGCCCGGGTCTTGCGGCAAGAACATCCAGCGCGGCGGTCATCGACCCGGGGTTCGCGTTATAGCTGTCGTTGATAACCGTAACTCCCCACGGCGATTCAAAAACGTCCATACGGTTGCCGGACGGTGTAAATTCGGCTATCCCGCGCTGTATCTGCGAGAGACTTAACCCCAGCTTCATACCCACCGCGACGGCGGCAAGCGCGTTTGAAGCCATGTGTACCCCCTCGCATGGGACAGCTACAGGATAACTCTGCCCCGCGTATATGACGTCGATTTGCGAGCCCCCTGCGCAATTGGCACACAAGTTAAGCCCCCGAATCTCGCAGTTTTCGCCGAACCCGTAATAAATTCGCTCGCAAGGCGGGGCGACCCCGGCAAGCAGATCGTCGTCGCCGTTAAAAATCGCAAGCCCGTCGGGGTTTACATAATCGAGTATCTCGGTCTTAGCCCTCAGCACATCCAAACGCCCGCGATTACCCAGGTTCCCCGCGTGCGCCATACCGATATTTGTGATCAGGCAGATATCCGGTCTTGCCGCCTTGCTCATCCGGCTGATCTCAAAGAAATGGTTCATACCCAGCTCGAATACCGCGCACTCATGCTCGTGAGTCAGACGGAATATTGTAAGCGGCAGCCCGATTTCGTTGTTAAAGTTCTTCTCCGTCCATAACGTGTTATATTTTTGCGAAAGCACGGAGGCTATCATGTCCTTGGTCGTGGTCTTGCCCGAGCTTCCCGTGAGCGCGATTATGGGTATGTTAAATTTCCGCCTGTGGGCTTCGGCAAGGTCGAGCAGGGCCTGCGCGGTTGAGGGGACCTTTAAAACAGCGCCGCCGGATGCCGCGCCTGCGGTTACATCCCGTTCGACCATACACGCGGCCGCGCCCGCCGCGAATGCTTGCCCGATAAAATCATGCCCGTCAAAATTCTCGCCCTTTACAGCTATAAATAAACTCCCGCGCGATATTTTGCGCGAGTCTATGGAAATATCAAACAAAATTTTGTCTTCTCCTGTATAGGGTCCATATTCATATGACGCGCCTGTGACGGCGACCGCCTCTTTCAGCGTAAACACAGCGAGCCGCCGTTTTCTAAGCGCTTCCTCCGCTTCCTCGCGGTCGTCGAAATGTATTGTACCATCCGCGAATACTTGATAATCCTCATGCCCCTTGCCCGCTATTATGACCGAATCGCATGTCGTGGCAAGCGCCACCGCGCGTGTTATCGCCAATCGGCGGTCGGGCTGTTTTTCATACTCACATTTTGTTTCCGCTGTTCCGGTCTCAACCTCGCCGATTATCGTCTCCGGCAACTCGTTGCGCGGATTATCCGATGTAATTATACAATAATCCGAAAGCTCGCCCGCGATGCGCCCCATTACCGGACGCTTTTCTCTATCGCGGTCGCCGCCGCAGCCGAACACCGTTATCACTTTACCGGGCGTGGTCTCGCGCACCGCGGATATTATATTTTGCAGTCCGTCGGGCGTGTGCGCATAGTCGATCACCACATCAAACCCAAGCTCGTTTTTAACCGACTGTATGCGCCCCGGAACCCCGCCCAAGGCGGCAAGCCCCGAGCGTATATCCTTAACCGGGATATCAAGACACAATGCCGCGCCTATCACCCCAAGGCTGTTATAAACCGAAAACCGCCCGCGCACGGGCACGAAGAAGTCCTCATGCCTGTCGTTTATATTGATAGAAAAACTGCATCCGGTTTCGGACAGTTGAACGCCCTCCGCTTTGAGATCGCATTCGCTATTTATACCGAAGGTCAGAACCTTACCCGCCGCGAAGCGCGACATATACTCCGTATTTTCATCGTCGGCATTCAACACGCTGTACTCACACTGGCTGAAAAGCTTTGCCTTCGCGTCCCGGTAATCCCCCATTGTTTTATGAAAATCAAGATGATCCCGCGTCAGATTCGTGAATATGCCGACCTTATATTTAAGACCGTCCGTTTTCTTCAAGGCAAGCGCATGGGAGGATACCTCCATCACCACGTTGTCCGCTTCCGCGTCAAGCATACGCCGTAATATCTGCTGAAGCTCGATAGCATCCGGCGTCGTGCTTGTCTCAACATACACCGGCAGCTTTTCGCCGCCGACACGGAACTCAACCGTGCCTATCAACCCCGTCTTTTTCCGATGCGCGTTAAGCACGGATTCCATAAAATATGTCGTGCTCGTCTTGCCGTTGGTGCCCGTCACACCGATCAATGTCATTTCATCCGCCGGATTGCCGTAAAAATTCGCCGCCGCGTACGCCAGCGCCTCGCGCGTGTCCTTGACCTTAACCACGGCAATGCCCTCGGGCGCGAGGATATCGTCCTGCGCCACAATAGCCGCCGCTTGCCTCTCTATAACATCCGGCACGAATAAATGCCCGTCGCTCCGTAACCCCTTAATACAAAAAAACATCGCCCCGCGCTCAACCCGCCGCGAGTCGATCGTGAGAGATTCTATTTCGGGGTTCCCGCCTTGGATCAGCTCATAAGGCGAGTTTTTCAGTACATCAACGAGTTTCATATTCAACTCCTGTTAAAAAAACTTGACGCGGATTTAACGGATGTACGCAGATTCACGCGGATTAAAGACATTCCAATAATATTTCAACGTTTACACATACACAGTTTTTTATCCGCGAAAATCCGTTAAATCCGCGTCAAGTTTTTTCAATCCGCATATATAATGATTTTAGTATCCCGATTCACAACTTCCCCCGGCATAGGCAGCTGTCGTGTTATCATTTCACCCTCGCCGACAAGCTCATGCTCTATATCCTGTTCCTTTAAAAATATCGCCGCTTCCTCGGGCGTAAGCCCGCGCAGCTCGGGCACTATGGCGTTCGCGACATCCGGGCGCTCGGCTTCCTTCTCGTCATAGACCGGCTCGATATTCAAAAGCGGCAGCGCCGTTTCAAGAAGCTCTCTCATTACCGGTCCCGCGACCTGCCCGCCGTAATACGCGCCCACCGGCTCGTCGATCAAAACCAGCGCTATCACCTGCGGGTCCTCCGCCGGGGCAAACGCCATAAACGAAGAAATATATTTCCCGCTGCGCCGGGGCAGCTTTTCGCTGGTCGCGGTCTTCCCGCCGACACGGTAACCGGGGATATACGTCCTGTTCCCGGTGCCGGTATATACCACACCCTCAAGTATTTCCCGGAGAATATCCGACGTCTCCAGCGATAATATCCTCTCGCCCTGGGGCGGTGAGAACTCGTTTGTGATCCTCCCATCCTCGGCGATAGTCCTGAGCGCGATATGCGGGGTTATTTTATATCCGCCGTTTATACACGCCGACGCCGCGGCAAGCAGTTGTATCGGCGTTATCTGAAAGCTTTGACCGAAGCTTATCGTGGCAAGCTCCACCGTGCCGATGTTCTCCGGCTTATGCATTATCCCCGACGCCTCGCCCGGAAGGTCTACGCCGGTTTTCCGCATAATCCCGAATAATTCCAAATATCTGTAAAAGGTCTCCGCGCCCAAACGCGCGGCGGTCTCCATAAACACCGGGTTACAGGAATTATACACGCCCTCAACAAATGTCCCTGATCCGTGCGCCCGCGGATACCGCCAGCACCTTATCTTATGCCCGCCGACGGCAACCGAGCCGCCGCAGTTGAACATACTCGCGGGCGTCACCACGCCCTCTTCAAGCCCCGCCGCCGACGTCACCACCTTAAACGACGACCCCGGCTCATAAGTATCGTTTATCGTAAAATTGCGCCACATCCGGTTAAGCGCGTCGTGCCGCTCCTCAGAGGTTAAATGTGCCCACATAGCCGCAAGCTCGGGGTCGTTTATCGTAAACGGATCGTTAAGGTCAAAGTCCGGCATGTTCGCCATCGCGAGGATCTCGCCGCTCCGCGGATCCATAACTATAATACTGCCGCGCTTGGCGCTCGTGGTCATAAGCGCCTTCTGTAATGTCTGCTCGGCATATTGCTGTAAAACCGCGTCAAGGGTCAGAACCAAATGGTCGCCCTGCACGGGGCTTAACCGAATCTCCGGCGAGCCGGGGGTCCTGCGCCCGCGGACGTCCGTCTCGGTCAAAAGCTTCCCGCTTTCGCCTTTAAGAAAACTGTCATATCTGGCTTCAAGCCCGATTATCCCTTGATTATCGCGCCCGACAAAGCCTATCACCTGCGCCGCCAGCGTAGAGAACGGATATATACGCCTTACGTCCTCGTCGATCATCACTCCCGGCAGATTAAACCCGCGTATACGGTCGGCAGTCTCTTTATCGACCTTTGTCTGTATCCGCTGCAGGGCAACGCGCCGGCTTACTCTATCAAGTGTTTCCTCATAATCAAGGTCTAATACCGAGGCGAGCACCCGCGCCGTCATTTCCCTGTCCCGCAGTTGACTGTGGATCACGCTTACCGAAGCGACTGATTCCGTTTTAGCGATCCCGACCATGTTACGGTCGAATATCGAGCCGCGGTTTGGCGTTATCAGCCGGTCGCGGGTCTGCTGTTCATAGGCTCGCGTCTGCAATTCCTCCGCGCGGAAAAATTGCAGATACGCTATTCGCGCGAACAGCAGCAGCGCTACGATTTGAAACACCGCAAGCACCAACAGCAGTTTTTTCTTAACAAATATCGCGGGTCGCGTCATAAAGAAATCCTCTGCGTCATGGAAGTCTTTATAATTTT
>Ga0123353_10012130_pt1 | contig 12215 bp, 8 predicted proteins | sample TergutLab28metaG_3_FD_92763 | JGI IMG/M metagenome (GOLD analysis project Ga0123353, IMG submission 92763) | Labiotermes labralis P3 segment gut microbial communities from Petit-Saut dam, French Guiana - Lab288 P3 | ecosystem: Host-associated > Arthropoda: Insects > Digestive system > Gut ... | reverse complement strand
TACAGCGCTAAAATGGAGATATAAGCGAATGGGGAAATATACGGATATACCCGCGTATCCAGCATAGATCAGAATGAAAACCGCCAGCGTATGGCGATGTGCGAACAGGCCATTGCCGGTATGAGAGGTAATGTTTACGCGGCGCCCTGCTTATGGGACTGCCGGCATGCGGATGGGTACCGCAGGGCAATCGAATGAAGCGATACAACCAGCCACCGTTATTTGTCCACAAAACAAAGTATAAAAAATCTATAGTTTAAAAATATTACGATGTTTGGCCTGTTGCTCTTCCAGTCTCCCGCCTACGCGGGGGTGGTGTTTGGGAACGCGAAAACGCATCAAATATGAATCCGTAAGCATGAATCAGCCATCCCCGCGCAGACGGGAATCCTGAAGCAGTCATAGCGGGCGTAGAGATTGGAAGACAAAAGTTTCATTCGATTGCCTTGATGGGTACCGCAGGCGGCATTGACAACGCTGCCGCTTGTGCCATACCCTTCAATCTATTCGGAGGCTTGAATGGCGGAGATATCCTTTGAAACGCTTGGTTCATGCCCGGTGCCCGGAGAAAGCCCGGCCGGTGATGATGCGCGCTACGAGCCGGAATATGCCGCCGTGCTTGAAGAGATCGAAAAACTGAGCTTTTCGGGACAGGGAATGGCCGTCTCCTGGTCGGCAGTCGAAAAAAATGCGGTGATAGTCCTTTCCGAAAAATCGAAGGATCTGCAGATTGCCGCCTACCTGGGCGTTGCCCTGTGGCAGAACAGAGGGCTTGACGGCGTGCTGGACGGCGTGCGCGTGCTTGTCGGACTTTTGGAAAACTTCTGGGAAACAGGTTGGCCCGCTCTCAAGCGCATGCGCGGCAGAGTAAACGCCATCGACTGGTGGCACGAACGCACCTATGCCTTTCTCCAGAACGCCGCCGGTCAAGCTTCCCCTCTCAGCGCCGAACAGCAGAAAGAATTGCTGCACGGGTTTGCCAAGCTGGACGAGCTCGTTGCCGCGCTTATGCCCGACGCATCGCCTTTGCGTGATCTGACCGCCGCTGTCCGGCGTTTTCCCGTTACCCCCGTTACCGGGGAAGAACAGCCGGCCGATAAGCCGTCCGCGGCGCAAGAGCCTGTGGCGCCGGAAGCCGTGGTGCAGGAGGCGCCGGACAAAAACATCCCGCTGCCCTCTGCCGAGCCGGTTCAAACCGTGCCCGCCATTCCTGAAACGGACGACACCACCGTCCTGCGCCGCCATTTTGCCGCCGCAGGGCAGGCCTACATCGCAGCAGCCCGTCGCGTCGAGCCGGGCAACGCCTCCCTTTGGCAATTTTCGCGCCTGATCATCTGGGGAGCTATTGCCGCCCTGCCCGCATCCGAAGACGGGCAAAGCCTTTTGCCTGCTCCCGATATGGATGCGCTTACGCGGGCACGCCAAAAGCTGCATGCGGGCAATGCTCTGGAAGCGGCCTTTGAAGCTGAAGATTTTTTTGCCGCCGCCCCCTTTTGTCTGGACGCTCAGGAAGCCGTGCACGAGGCCCTGGCTGCCCTTGGCCCGGAATTTGCCGATGCGGCCCGTTGCGTCCGGGAGGAGAGCGTCAAGTTTTTCTCCCGCCTTCCAGGAATGGAAAAACTGTCATTTATCGACGGCACGCCCTTTGCTTCGCCCGGCACGGTCACCTGGCTCCGCAAGGCGGCTTCGGGAGCATCCGCGCCCAAGGCCGGGGAGGACGAGTCCCGCATACCTGCAGACACCCCCCATGAAACCGCCTTTGCCGCAGCCAGGGAGCTGATGGCCCAAAATAGACTCGCCGATGCCCTGGCCACTCTTGATACGGCAAAAACCGCATCCCCGGCGGCAAACCTGCGTCTTTGCACGTATCAGTTGCGCCTGCTCCGGGAGGGGGGCGAAGCCGAAGGAGCCCAAGCCCTGGCTGAGGCCTTGCTGCAGGAAATAACGGCGCGGGATCTGGACAACTGGGATCATCCTCTCGCCCTCGAAACACTCATAGCCGCACGGAACGCCTTTGCTCTGAACGAGTCCCGCTACGAACAGGAATTGCGCGATGTGCGGCGGCGCATTGCCCGGTTGCGTCCCGGCGCCGCCCTGGGTTGACCCATGCCGACGGTTCTGGATGACATACTGGCAACGGCGCGGACTGACGAGTATCCCACGGACCCCGCGACCGTAATCAATGGGCTGCGCGCAATGCTGCGGCTGTCCGGCCCGGACGCCGCGAACCTGTCTCCGGCCCTGGCGGATTATCTGATATTGCTCATTGACGGCAAAATTTCCGAGCAAGTCAACGTCATCCTGCACCATCCGGATTTCATGGCCTTGGAGTCCGCATGGCGGGGTCTGCTCTTCCTTGCGGACAGGTTGGATTTCAATCAGAATATCTTGCTGGAATACATCAGCATATCAAAGGACGACTTGCTGCGGGACTTTCAGGATTCCCCGGAAGTGGTGACATCCGGGCTGTACCGGCACATCTACACCGCGGAGTTCGGCCAATTCGGCGGCGTCCCGGTGGCGGCCGTCATTGCGGACTATACCTTTACGCCAAGCCACCAGGATATGCAGTTGCTGCACTATGTCGCTTCCGTTGCCTCCATGGCCCATGCGCCTTTTTTTGCGGCGGCCGGCAAAGAGTTTTTTGGCTTGGAGGAGTGGCGCGGCCTGCCTGACATCAAGGATTTGCCCGGTATTTTTGACGCCCCCCGCTACGCCCGCTGGAACAGCTTCCGCGAAAACCCCAATGCGCGCTATATCGGCCTGACGCTGCCGGGCTTTCTCCTGCGCCTGCCCTATGGCGAGGACGGCGGGCACTGCGCGTCATCGTTCAATTTCGTCGAGGAAATGACCCACGAGGATGCTTTCTGTTGGGGAAACACGGCCTTCGTCCTGGCGGCCAAGCTGGGCGACAGTTTCGCCAAGTATCGCTGGTGTGTGAACATTATCGGTCCAGACGGGGGCGGACGGGTGGAAAAGCTTCCCTGCTGCCGCCATGAAGCCATGTGGGGCATACAGGACAAGATTCCGACACGGGCCGTCATCACCGAGCGCCGTGAGTCCGAATTGGCCGAACTCGGTTTCATTCCCCTGGCCATAGGCAAAATGCCCCACGAAGCGGTTTATTTTTCCGCCAATTCCGTCTTGAAGCCCAAAATATTTCCCAAAACGACGGAGGGCGCCGCAGCGGAAATCAGCTTCCGCCTGTCCACGCAATTTCCCTACATGATGCTCATGAACAGGCTCGCTCACTATATCAAGGTGCTGCAACGGGAGAACATGGGAGCTTGGCGGGAAAAAAACGAACTTGCCCAGGAGTTGAACAAATGGATACACCAGTATGTCACCGCCATGGACACGCCCGACGCCCTTACCCGCAGCAGGCGGCCCTTGCGCATGGCCCATGTAGATGTTAGTGAGGTCGGCTATGGGGCAAGCTGGTATGCCGTCACCTTGCGAGCCCGTCCGCACTTCAAATACATGGGCGTCAACTTTACCTTGTCCCTGGAAGGCAGACTGGAAAGACGAACGCCCGACGAGCCGGAGATAATTACGCGGGAACCATGATCATTTTGTATTCGAGAAAAGCGCAGCTTGTGCTGCTGCTCTGCTGGCTTGCCGGTATGACCTATGTGTATGCCCGGATAACCGGCGAACATCCTTTCCGGCTACATGACAACGAACAGATTGCCGCACCTGCCCAGGAGGCGCGGCTTGGTCAGGTGCCGGAACTGTCCGTTCCGCCCGAACCGGTAGAGCGGTCCGAACTGGCAGAACAGCCCGTTCCGGTTCACGTCGTACAGCCCGCCCCGGATCCGGAACTGAACCGCGGTCTCGCCTTGCGGGTCAGCCTGGACATCGGCGAACACACGGACATGCTGATAGTGGAACTGGACTACATTGCCGCGTACAAAGGGGGATTCACCATCGAAAAAGCGCGCAGCTATTATCTTGCTGACGCGCCCACCTTTGTCGTCGCCTTGGGCGCGCCCTGGGTGTCGGACATCGAAAATACTTCGTTTCCAGGCATCATGCCGCAAGTTACGAGGTTAAATCTGATCCTTTCCGAGTCGCGAAATCTGCGCCTGCTCGTTCATACCACGTCCATGAGCATTGCGCGGGGCGCGAAGTCTCACATAACGTCCACGGACACGGGGATACGAATGGAAATACAGCTTCCCCGTCAGTAATGCATTTGGGTTGACACTTTTTAAGACAAGCTGTTAGATTATCTTAATACTAAATTTCGGTACAATACCCTAGAATATCATTGGCCAAAAATGTGACGTTGAAGCCCTGTAGTTTTAGTTTGGCGTTAGATAGAGAATTTAGGGACTGTTAACGCTATACCGGTCGAACAAGGCAAGTACGCGAGCCACGTAGTTTTGCGTTTCCGTATAGGGCGGCAGACCGCCGTGCCGTCGGACGGCGGCAGGCCCGGCATTGTATGCCGCAAGGGCCAGCTCCAGGTGGGAAAATTCCCGCAGGAGAGAAGCAAGGTACCTCGTGCCCGCATCAAGGTTCGCCTCGTGGTCGAAAAAGTCCCGCAGGCCGAGGCCGAGTTCCTTGCCGGTGGCCGGCATGATTTGCATGGCCCCCAAGGCTCCCTTGGGTGACACGGCGTATGGGTTGAAGTTGGACTCGGACTTCAGAACAGCAGCCAGAAGGGCTTCCGGCACCCCATGCCGACTGCTCGCGCGGCTGATGCGCTCACGCCATTCCTGAGGCACTTCGTCCGTGTGCCTCATGCGGGCAGGCCGTGCCCGAGCTGTCCCGCCGCCCGGGAGCGTTGCCCGTGACGCGGAAACAGTGGGACTCGTGAGCGCGGAGATGCGCAATGGAGGAACTTTTTTCGAATCGTTGTCCTGCAGCAGGGCGACCTGTTTTTTCCAGGCCGCTGTGCGGTTCATGGGAACTTCCCTGACTGTCATCTGCCCGCGCGCGTCGTCCGCAGCACCAAGAATTGTTGCGCACCAGACAAGGGCAATCAGAAACACGAAACGCTGAGACATAATTACCCACTGCATAAATTATTCAGCAATCCGAAAAACCCAACAATAGCATGCACTGGTTACTGTTATGAAAGTATATACAAACTTTTGCAGCCTGTCCACGGAGCGGTCGAACCGGAGCCTTGCGCCTCTCGCGCTCTTGCTGTTTGTCGCGCTGGCCTGCGTTCTTCTGGCCGCCTGCGGCTCTTCCAGGCCGCCGAAAGCCACCCTGGAAGCCGAGGAGCCGGACCTGGTTCTCTGGCCTCACGCCGAGAAGGCCATACGCTTGCGTTTCATCGCGGACCAGGACCTCAATACGCACGACTCCAGGCCGCACAGCATCCAGGTCTGCGTCTACCAGTTGGATTCACCGGAAGCCTTTCGGGAACTCGCCAGAACCCGTGACGGCATCAACACGCTGCTCAAGGCCGAAATGTTCGACAAGTCCGTCAAAAGTGTCGTCCGCCTCTTTGTCCAGCCTCGGGAGGACGTCGTCTTTGAACTGAACAGAGTGGAAAACGCGACCTTTGTCGGCATTGTAAGCGGTTTTTTCGATTCCACGCCGGAGAATTCCGCCAAAATCCGGGAGATCAGACCCAAAGAGACCACACCCGGCTTTTTGTTCTGGAAACCGACGATTTACAGCGCCGGAACCCTGGATCTCACGCTACGCCTCACAGCCCGGGCCATGATGGAAGATATCGAGCCGAGACGGGAACGGCAAGCCGCCGAGGACCCCGCCCAAATCAACGGAAGTGACGGCGCTCCGGACTCTATCGTCGAAAATGACGCCAAGGCCGGGGATGACAAAAAAGCTGAATGAGCGATGACTCCATGTTGTTTCGTGCGGACGGCATTTACAGGCGTCGTTGCTTGTAGTATCCGTCAAGGACGCGACTGGGGCCTGTTAACGCTATGGCCCTTTTGCCTCCTGCCTTCGTCAGAAAAGCTTTTTATTCCGGTCGAGTACCATAAGAGTACACTCCCTCCATAAAAAGCTTTTCTTCCTTGGCAGGAGCCAAAATTGCCTGTAGCGTTAACAGGCCCTAAATGGCGTCAGCAACGATTGCCCATAAGCGACAATCCCAAGCGTAAACTGCCATAGGTGACCGCAGTGAAAGGACACAGGCCTGTATTCTGGAGTCAGGGGCTTTTTTTACACCCGCAGCATTTCCAGGCTGCGGACGAGGCCACGGCCGGACAGATCGACCTGTTGCGCCTGTATGGCCTGCCCTACTTCTGGGGCGTGCGTCGCCTCGCCTTCACCGGATCCGCTCCGGACCACGCCGTTTCCGTCGAGCGGCTTGAAGCCGTTTTTCCCAGCGGAGCCGTGGTCAACGTGCCCTTTGACGCCCCTCTGGCTCCCCTGGCCCTGAGAAGCGACTGGCCGGCGCCAGACAAAGCGGGAACGCTCTATCTCGGCCTCGCGCTGCCCAAAAGCGGCGGCGCCAACGCCGCCCCGGAAGCAACGGGCGAGTTCGCCGGGACACGCTTCGTCTACGCCGAGGAACTTGAGGCCATGCCGGATATATACGGCGCTTCTCCGCCCTCGCCTGTGCAGCGTCTCAAGTACGCGCCCATCCTTATCCGTGACGTGGACCTTGAGCGCTATGGGGACTTTGAATGCCTGCCCATAGCCGTGTTGCGGCGCATGGGAGAACATATTGAGTTTGACCCGCTCTTTCTGCCCCCGCTCCTCTGCCTGGACGGGAGCCCTCAACTGACAGCCATGATCCAGGAAGTGCGGGGCGCGGCCCTTTCCTGTGCCGGACGCCTTGCCGGATACAAGACAACGGTCAGCGCCGAAGCGCCGGACATGCGCTTCACGCTCCACTTTACCGCACTGGGCATCCTGAACAGGCACATTCCGCTCCTGGCCCATCTCCAATCCGCGCCGAACACCCATCCCTGGCACATCTACGGGGCGCTGCGCGTCTTTGCGGGCGAACTTTCCGGTTTTTACGACGATATGGACTGTCTCGGCCGTAGCGCTACCAACCCGGACGGCATTCCGGACTACAATCATGATGATCCGAGGGCATGTTTCGAGCCCCTTTGCGAGCTGCTTGCCAAACTCCTGGCGAGCCTCGGCATTGATGAGTCCAGAATCCTGTACCTTGTGCCGGAACCGCCCTATTTCGCCGCCGACATCCCGGAAAATTTCATTTCCCCTTCGTGCCGTTACTGGCTGTGGGTGCGCGGCGATGCGCTGACGGAAAGCATGGCCGAGAATTTGCCGCGCTTCGCCAAACTGAGCGCGCGGGACAGCATGAATCTCATCATCGCCAAAGCCGTATCCGGCATCCCGTTGACCAGAATTCCCTCGGCTCCGCCGGGATTCCTGAAGCGCTCCGACGCCGCCTGGTACAGTGTGGATACCGCCCACCCCCTGTGGCAGAGCATCGTGACCCAAGGGAAAATCAGCCTGTTTTGGGAAGGGGCTCCCCAGGGCGTGGAAGCGCGACTCGTGGCCACGGGACGCTAAGCCATGAGAGCGGACTTTTTCAACGAAGCCATCGTCACGGCCATGCTGGCCGCCTCTTCCGGCGAAGGGGAAGAGGCAACGGCGTCCGGGCCGGGCGGTGAGGATCTGACAAGGGCCGAAACCCTGCGGACCCATTTGCTCGCGCTTTTGGATCGGGCGAACAGGGCCGCCATCCATGCCGGCATATCGGCTGACCTGGTTGAAGCCGCGGATTTCGCCGCTTGCGCTTTCATTGACGAGCTATTGCTTTCTTCCGCCGTCTGGCGCGGCCGGATGGACTGGCAGCAAAAGCCGCTCCAATTCTCGCGGCACGGCACGGCGACGGCCGGGGAGGATTTTTACCGGCTGTTGGACGCGCTACTTGAACAGGCCGATACAAAGGCCCCCATAGCGCCCTCGAACGAAGTTCGGGAGATTGGCGTAGGCGGGCTTGCGGCAGCCGTTGGGCGAGGCTTTGCGAGTTCTACGGATGGCGACAGCAGCGATTGCCCGCCGTCAAGCGACAATCTCAAGCGTAAAATGCCACGAAACGAAGCCGGGCAGCCGGTTCGGGAGATCGCCGAGACCTGGAGCCCCCTCTCTGCCGTTCTGGAAGTTTTTGCCCTCTGTCTCGCCCAGGGCTTCACCGGCATGTTCTACGACAACCCCGGAGCCATCCGTGAAAGATTGGACAAAATCGGCCGTTTCGTCCCGGCTGTGAACCGCCGCGCCGAACCGATCTTTTTCGCCCCTGCCGAAAAGGTGGAAAAACCAAGAGCATTGTGGAACGGGGCCGGCCTGATCCGGCGCTTTGACCTGTTGGATTTGCTGCTCTGGATCATCCCGCCCGTGGTGACATTGCTGCTTTACTACCTCTGCCGGACACGGCTTGATCGCTTGCTTCAGGCCTTTTTGCAGGGAAGCGCTCTGCCATGAAAAACATACTGAAAATATTCTTCAGCATCCTGGGCTGGACCCTTGGCATCGTCATCGTCAGCGGCGGGCTGTACCTGCTTGCCAACCATCTGGATCTGCCCCGGAGCGTCGCCTTTGCCGCCGCCGCCCTGATTTTCGCTTTACTGCTCGGAATCGCGCTGGCGCGCAGAGTATTCATCCGCCACCGCCGCCGTTTGCAAATTCAAAAAATCGTGACCCTGGATTACGACAGCGTCCAGAGCGACGCGCCAAACCAGCGCCTGCTCGACAACCGCTGGAACAGGGCAGTATCCATCATGCGCGAGTCCTATCTCGGACGGTGGGGCAATCCCCTCTATGCGCTGCCCTGGTATATGGTCATTGGCAAAACCGGCGCGGGCAAATCGTCGTCCATCGGACATTCCGGCCTGAACGCCATGCAAACGGATCTTGGCCCGGAAGACGGCGGCGTGAACACGCGCAACTGCGACTGGCATTTTTTCCGTGATGCCGTGGTCATGGATACGGCGGGCCGCTATGCCGTGCCCCTGAACGAAGCCGAGGACAGCGTCGAATGGCGCGAATTCCTCACCAAACTGGCCCGGTACCGGCGCAGGGAACCGCTGAACGGTCTGGTGGTGGCCGTTGCCGCGGACAGCCTTTACGGCGAGGGAGAACATCTTCTGTCCGAAGCGCGCTGCCTGCGCCGCCGGATTGACGAAATCATGCGCACTCTGGGCGCGAGTTTCCCTGTCTACCTGATGGTTACCAAAATCGACCTGCTGGCCGGGATGGCCCGGGTTTTGGAAAGCTTGCCGGAAGCGGCCAAAAAACACAGCGTAGGCATTCTTATCCAATCTCCGGAGAAAAAAAACCTTCTGCCGGTCGATGCGCAAATCGGAAATGCGCTTCAGGCCCTGGGAGAACGGCTGAAAAGCTTCTGCCTTTACGCCGGGAATCCGGACGGCGACGCCCCCACCCCGCACCGCATCCTCGCCTGGGCCGAGCTTCAGGCCATGATGCCGGCGCTGCGCGCCTATGCGGAAGAAGTCTTTGCCTCGAACCCCTATCAGGAAAGCCCGCTGCTGCGGGGCATCTTCCTTTCCAGCGCCTTGCGCGGCCGGCAGGAGGACAGCCGCGCCTTTCCCGCCTTGCGCGAGCTGGGACGGCGCATTCTCCGCATCCGGGAAAATGCCGGGGGAGTCTTCCTGCACGGCTTTTACGGCAGCGTGCTGCCCGCGGACCGGAGCCTGCACCGGCCGATCGCCGAATATCTGCGCTGGCGCTCCTCTGTGCGGACAGTGGCTTACGGGATGATGCTGCTCGCCACATTCGGCCTGAGCCTGCTGTTTGCCCTCGCCTACCAGGACAACGCCGGCTTGCTGGACCGTCTGAGTTACTCCAGGAGTGTGCCGGCAGATACGGGCACAATATGGCACCTGCTGGAATTCGAGCGGCTGTTCCGAAGCCAGGAGCAGCTTGAAAGGGAAATCAACCGGGGAATCCTTCCCTCCATGGGCTTTGATCATGCAATGACCGCGCTCCACAAGCGCGACTACGCGATCAATACATCCTTTTACCAGCATTTTTTCGGACCAGCCATGGACAATCTGCGCGAGAGACGCAGTCGCCTCACGGCGGACACGGATGATGTGGAGTTTTTTATTCTGATGTCGGATCTCGTCTGGCGTTACGATCTGGCGAAGGCAGTGGATCAAGGCAAAAGCTTTGAAGAGGCGCTGGAAATTCCAGCCATGCCCCAGGGCATCCTCCAGGCCCTCGGCCTTGGCGATTCGCCGCAGGCTGCCCCGTCCGTAGCTTACAGCGTGGCCCGAGGCATATATTTAGCGTTGCGGCGTGACCCGGATTACAGGAAGCAGTCATTGCGCAACCTGAGCACCGGGCTGGCACAGCTTCCGGAAATCAAATCCCATTCGTTCAAATGGATCGTGCACCGCGCCACCATGCTGTCAACGCTCGCGCCGATACGGGGAGACGCATTCTGGATCGGCCACCAGAGCAGCCTGCTGCGCGAGGTCATGCTCGATCCCTTATATACCAAAGAGAGCCTGGCCGTTATTCTGGACTATCTGGACAATCTGAACTTGCTTCTGACCGACGTGGCCGGCGACGTGCTGAAGCCCTCGACAGAGGGGTTTTTGCGCTGGTACGCTACGGAATATTACCGCGCCTGGCAGCAATTCGCTCTTGACTTTGCTGAAAAAGCCGCCACGCTGGCGCATTTGCCCGCAAGGGACGAGGCCATCTCGCTGATGAGTACGGATAACGACCCCTATTTCACCCTTCTCCTGCGCATGGACGACGAGCTGCAAGCCATCCGCGGCTATCTTGATCCCGCGCCCGCCTGGATGGAAGACCTTGCTCTCTTTGCAGACAGCTTGCGCCTGCTCGCCAACTCCCAATCCGCAAGGACAACGCTGCCCCTCCCACAGCGGCTGAAAGCCGGCGTGCGGGATCTTTACGGCGACCTCAGCGGAATGGTGGACAGCCAGGCGCGCGCGAGGGATGAAAAAGCCCGGATGCTCGCCAAGGACGTCCAGGCCTACCTTGACGCGTTGCGCGACCTTGTTCCTTTCACCATGAGCAACGACTCCGCCTTCAAGGCGGTCAAGGAGGCCATGCCGAACGAGAACAACCAGCAGGCGATGCAGGCGCCCCTTACCCTTGCCATCACGGCCACACAGATCATGAACGCCAGACTCAACCCGAATCCGGCCCAGGATTCTCCGGTATACGCGCTGACCCGCGGTCCCATGGACTTTTTCAAACAACGGCTGATGAACGGAGCCGCCTGCCAGATTCAATTCATGTGGGAGGGGAATGTGCTTGCCAGGGCCGGCCGGCTCGCGCCGTCACAGTTGCAGCAAAATCTTTTCGCGGCTCAGGGCGGCATTGTCCGGGATTTTGCCGATAACACTCTGGAGTATATTCTCCACCATACCCTGAGCGGATACGCGCCGGAAGAACTGGCCGGCAGTTCCATACCGTTTACCGAGGATTTTCTCGCCTTTCTCAATTCCGGCATAGACGGATACAGACCCATGCGCGACGAGTACGGGGTGACGTTCGCGGCACTTCCGACCGGGGTCAACGACGGCGCGACGGAAAAGCCCTATGCCGTGGAGTTGACGTTGAACTGCACACGAGAAAAGCAGACGCTGGTCAACTTCAACAGCCCGGCCTCCACCCGGTTCATCTGGCGACCGGATTCCTGCGGCGATACGGCCCTGACCATCCACTTCAGAAACATCACCCTGAACGTGCTGTACGTTGGCGAAAACGGCTTCATCAACTTTTTGAACGATTTCCAGTACGGGTCAAAAGTTTTCAGGGCCAGTGACTTCCCGGACCAGAGGGCCATGCTCGACAAACTGGGCGTCACCGACATTACCTTGCGGTACAGGATATCAGGCGCGGAAGAACTGTTGAGCGCCCACCGCTTCGCGCCGGGGGAACTGCCCTTTGTCGCTACGGAATGCAGGCGGTAGGGGCTGTCTCCAAATGGTTCTTTTGTCCAAATAGCTGCGTCACCCGGCCCTTTTTTCTCCGGTCGAGTACCATAAGAGTACACTCCCTTCGCAAAAAGGGCCGGGTTCCTTGCTCTTGGAGCAAAAGCCCTTATTTGGAAACAGCCCCTGGAGCATTTTAACAAGGACGCGCCATGCATGACCTCACTCTTCTGGAACGCATCGACGCCATGGAAAACGCCCGCGACAAGGGAACAAGGCGGCAGCGCCTTGAAGCTTCACTGGCGCGTCATCTCACTTCCCTGCTCAATACGCGGCGGGGGAGCGTTCCCATAGCGCCGGACTACGGCATAGCCG
>Ga0123353_10012129_pt1 | contig 12215 bp, 13 predicted proteins | sample TergutLab28metaG_3_FD_92763 | JGI IMG/M metagenome (GOLD analysis project Ga0123353, IMG submission 92763) | Labiotermes labralis P3 segment gut microbial communities from Petit-Saut dam, French Guiana - Lab288 P3 | ecosystem: Host-associated > Arthropoda: Insects > Digestive system > Gut ... | reverse complement strand
CGATATTGAGGCGTGGCTATATAGACAATTGTCCTGAAAAAAGCAGTCGCCGGTGATTGTGAAAAACAATTGCCGGTGATATAATATATACATGACCAATTCTAGCACAAGAAAATTTTATCGTAAAAACAGGTGGGCGGATGTGCTGGCAGCCTTAATTTTGCTGGGCGCCTTGGCGCTCTCCGCGCTCACTTTACGCGATTATGTGCGTAGCAGAATGCTGAACTTCTCTTATGCGCATGAAGGTTCTATCTCCATAACGCTGCCGGGGGAAGTATTGGTGCTACGTAATGAGTATATATTGGAAGCGCCTGCTTCCGGCGAATTTATTCCTGTGGCAGAGGAAGGCGAGCGCGTTAAGGAAGGCGGATTAATAGGATATTGCGGCGATGTGGCGCTGACCGCCCGCAAAGGCGGCGCGGTTTCCTATGAACTGGACGGCTGGGAGCAAAAGCTGCAAATAGCCGCCATATATGATTTGGATTGGCGGCAGATTTTTCAATCGTTACGAGAGGAAGCGGTTCAGGCGGCGCAAGCGCCGGCCAAGGCTGAGGAGATGCATACAAGCGCCGGTCGTCCCGTGACGCGCCTGGTGGATAACCTGCTGGAATACAAAGTGGTATTACTATTGCAAGACCCACGCGAATTACTGGCGGAGGAGAAAAAAATCACCTTCAGCCTGCCCGAAGGCAAGCTGTTCACCAATGCTTACAGTGAACGCTGGCAAACTGTGAACGGCGATATTTACTATATCTTCACCTTTTCTTCCAGAGAGGATGTATTTTTCAGCTTGCGTTACAGTAAGGCGGAAATCATCGTCAGGGAGGTATATGGTATTATCATACCATCTGCCGCGGTGATTGTTGATGAAGAGGGAAGGACCGGCGTTTTCATACAAAAAAAGCGCAAGTTAGCCTTCACTGAGATAACGGAATTATCAAGTAAGGATGGTTTTTCTGTGGTCGATGGTCTGGGTAGCACGGCGGTGGTCGTTTCCAATCCGGCTAAAGCTACCGATGGCCAGCGCATCTATTTGGGGAGGTAAATCTATGCAAATAGCCCAAGCCTTGGCGGAAGTGCGCGATAATATCCGGCGAGCCCAAGCAGCGAGCCGGTATGCGGCGCAAGAGGTGCGGCTTTTGGCCGTGAGTAAAACACAGCCTGTGGAACGCATTGCAGAAGCGGCGGCAGCCGGGCAGCAGGTGTTCGCAGAGAACCGTGTGCAGGAGTTATTGGAAAAACACCAGGCCCTGCCGCATCTGGAATGGCATTTGATAGGTCATTTGCAGACCAATAAGGTAAAATATATGGTGGATAAGGTAAAGTTGCTGCACTCGTTGGACAGTTTTAGCCTGGCTCAGGAGCTGCAAAAACGCGCCGAAGCCATTAAATTTGTGTTGCCGGTGCTGGTGCAGGTGAATATTGCCGAAGAGGAAAGCAAATTCGGCCTTTCCACCGCGGAGTTAGCCGATTTTTTGGATGCCATGAGCAGTTTTACCGCCTTGAGTGTGCGGGGCTTGATGACTATCGGCCCTTTTGTGGAAAAAGCGGAGGAAATACGCCCTGTATTTCGTGAGTTGCGGCGCATTTTGAATTACGAGCAAGCGCGATGCCGGCCTTATGTGGATTTGCGCCATCTCTCCATGGGCATGAGTAATGATTATATGGTGGCGGTGGAAGAAGGCGCGGATATGGTGCGCGTGGGCAGCAGTATATTCGGCAGTCGGTAAAGCCTAAATTCTATTTAGATATCTAACTTCTATTTTTATTGCAGGAAATCATGCCTCAACAGCGAAGTAATAATTTTATGGTAATAATATTCTTTGTCACTTATGTAAACACTGATTGAATGCTATTTTCCGCTTATGGCCTATTATAATGCTCGGAAAAAGTTTTTGTGCGGGGAGTAAACATGGATTGATCAGCATTTACCTGAGGAAGGAGCGATGGAATTTGAACGGTTTTTTTGATAAAATGGGCAGTTTCTTCTTTAAGGATGTGGATGATACCACGGAAGAAATAACGGAACAAAACGACGGAGGACGTTTGCCACTCGCGCCGCTGCCGGAACGCAATATCTGGCAGGAGCAGGGCGAAAAAAAGAAAAATAAGCCTAATTTGGTCAGCGTTCCTGGTAAAGGCGGAGCAAAGGGGCATGATTTTATGGAAATGGTATTGGTGAAAGCCACTTCTTACGACGATATGCAAGAAATCGCCAACCATATTAAAGCCAAGAAGGTCGCCGTGGTGAACTTTGAGGATATGGATAAGGACGTGGCTCAACGCATGGTAGATTTCCTTTCCGGCGCGGCTTTCGCTTTAGACGGCGTACCGCGTAAGGTATCCGGCGGCACCTTTATTTTCAGTTCAGCCAATGTGGATTTAAGCGGGCAGATTATGGAGAAGGATGGTTCTTTAACCGATTTCAACCGTGATGAGCGCTTTTCTTCCACGCAATGGCTGCGTAAATAAGCCGGTTTAAGGAGGATTTCCCATAAACATCAATATAAGCGTGTACGCGATTATAAGTACCATAATCCGCGTGTATTATGTTCTGATCATAGCAAATGTGCTGATGAGCTGGTTTCGCTTTGGCAATAATATTATTACGCGCTTTATATACGAGATGACCGAGCCGGTGCTGGGGTTTTTTCGCCGGCTTATACCTATACGCTCCAATATGCCTTTTGATTTTTCACCATTTATTGCCATTTTAGCCTTGAAATTGTTAGAGACTTTGCTTAGGTCGGTTATACGCTTCTAGCGGCGTTAAGCGATGGATTTTGGGTAGCTGCGCGGTTATTGCGTTAGCGACCCTTTTTTTATTGATAAAGCCGACTTATTCCTGCCCTACGGCCCGGGCTTCCTTACGCAGTTGCAGCAGCATATCGATAGCCGCATAATAGACCACCGCTACCACCAGCCATTGCAGCATTGAAACATCAAGGGATTTTACTACAAACACAGCCGCCGCGGCGCCAGCCAGGCCAAAGGTAGAGGCCAGTAATGTCAACCGGCGCATATAAGCGTCCATGCGCACATATCGCATCATTACTATAGGCGCTGCCAGCGCGCCGCCGCCCATCATCAAAGGATAACTTACCAGAGGATGCAGGCCCAATAAATAGGCCAAAGACATTGTAAGCGGATATGAACCTATGCCCAATGCTTTCAACGCGCCGATAACAAAAAAGCATACAGGGGCTATAAACAGTTTTATTCCGCTAAGCCCCATTTCCTCGCCGCTCAATTGCAGCAATTGTAGTTTGCCGGCTAGGATAAAGGAGCCGGCGAACAGTAGCCCGGCCACCAGTATTTGCCGTATACGCCGCGCCGGCAGGCGCACGGTAATGCGCGGAGAAAGGTAAGCTCCCAGCGTTAGGGCTACAATGCAAGGCAACAGCGTGGCTAAAGCTACTTTTACTCCTGTAAGATAAGAGATACCGTAAATCAATACCGGCATCGCGCACTGCGTGTTTAGAGTGCCGGGAAGCTTACGCGGCTCGGCCCAACCGGTTTTGTGGTATAAAGCAGTACAGATAGCAAAGTCGGAAATACCGAAAGCGGAAAGAAAATAAATCAGCGTGGAATTAAGCGCCTGCAGGGGCAGGCAGCCCGGTTCCCGCGATATATCCGGCCAATGCGCCTTTAAATCCCGCGCCAGCACCGGAACCGCGTATATATATAACAATATAACTATTATAATAATAACCGCTATCATATACCCTCTTTTTGCATGCTTTTTTAAACCGCGCCGTTGCATTATAAGCACGGCGCTTTATGCTTTACATCCTAAACCGCCGACGGATAAAAGTCAACCTATTATTTTGTGCGTATGAAAAAATTTTACATATTTTACATACATTTTACAAATACGGTATTAGTATTTTACTTTGCCTATTTAAAATATAATTTGAGGTTGAAATCAAATATAAAATCAATTTAAAGGAGAATTAAGAATATGAAAAAATCTATGACCTGTGTTTTAATGCTACTGCTGGCTATATCATTATTGGCCGCTTGCGCATCAAACCCAGACTACTCCGCGCCTGCCCCTGTTTCATTAGCGTCCAACGCCCCTGTTCCCACTACATCCGCACCCAACGCCCCTGCTTCCAATAATTTCAAAGTCGCCAGCGAGATCACCGTGGTATCCCGTGAGGATGGCAGCGGTACCCGCGGAGCTTTTATTGAGTTATTTGGTGTTGAAGTGAAGGATGCGGACGGCAATAAAAAAGATATGACCACCAAGGAAGCTGTAATCGCCAATAAAACCGGCGTGATGATGACCAATATAGCCAATGATCCTTACGCTATCGGCTATATTTCGCTGGGCTCTTTAGATAATACCGTTAAAGCGCTGGATATCGATGGTGTTAAAGCCAGTACTGATAATGTGAAGAACGGCAGCTACAAGATATCGCGCCCCTTTATGATCGCTACTAAGGGCCAGCCCGCAGGCTTAGCTAAAGATTTCGTTGATTTTATACTCTCCAAAGAAGGGCAGGAAATCGTGGCGGCGGGCGGTTACATCGCCATAGATGATAATGCGCCGGCTTATGCGGGCAATAAACCGTCCGGAAAAATCACCGTGGGCGGCTCCTCCTCCGTTACGCCGATCATGGAAAAATTGCAGGAAGCTTACCTTGCCCTGAATCCGGCGGCGGTTATAGAAATACAGCTCTCCGATTCTACCAATGGCATGAACGGCGCCATGGACGGTACTTTCGATATCGGTATGGCCAGCCGCGAACTTAAGGACAGCGAGAAAGAACAGCTTGCCGATTTGGCCATCGCTTTGGATGGTATCGCCGTGATCGTTAATTTGGAAAATCCGCTTGCAGGCGTCGCCGGCGAACAGGTGCGCGGGATATTTACAGGAGAAATCGATAAGTGGAACGGAATATAATAACGCGGTTCGCTAAAGAAACAATTATGAAATACTTGTTTTTGATTGCAGCGCTTACTTCTATTTTTGCTGTGGCATTGATTTGTTTTTTCCTGTTTGCCAACGGTTTGCCGGCGCTTTTTAAGATAGGCATGAGCGATTTTTTGCTGGGACGCGATTGGTCGCCCAGCAATATACCGCCGGCCTTCGGGATATTCCCTATGATTTTAGGCAGTATCTGCGTCACGATGGGCGCTATTGTGGTCGGCTTGCCCTTGGGCATATTAACGGCGGTGTTTATGGCCCGTATGTGCCCCAAAAGCATTTATAGCATATTGAAACCGGCGGTGGATCTATTAGCCGGCATACCTTCCGTGGTATATGGATTTTTTGGTATTGTGGTGCTTATTCCTTTGGTAAGGAATATGTTCGGCGGCAATGGCTCCAGCATACTTACGGCATCGTTGTTGCTGGGCGTCATGATATTGCCCACCATTATCGGCGTAACCGAAAGCTCGCTACGCGCGATACCGGAAGAATTATATGATGGCGCGCTGGCTTTGGGCGCCAGCCATGAGCGGGCCGTGTTCGGCATAATCCTGCCGGCCGCTAAATCCGGCGTACTGGCCGCCGTGGTGCTTGGTATTGGCCGGGCTATCGGTGAAACCATGGCCGTGATCATGGTGGCCGGTAATCAAGCGCGCATGCCGGCCGGTATATTGAAAGGCGTGCGCACGCTCACCGCTAATATAGTGCTGGAAATGGGTTATGCGGCCGATCTGCACCGCGAGGCGCTAATTGCCACCGGCATGGTCTTGTTCATCTTCATTTTGCTGATAAACTTGCTGTTCTCACTGTTAAGAAGAGGGGGCGCGAAATGATCAAATTGACCGCTTCCCTGTTAAAGCGGATGCGAACACGAAAAAATCCGCTGGATTTGGCGCTTTCTATATTAGTGTGGTTGTCCGCCGCCATTACTTTTGTTACTCTCTTCTATTTAGTGGGATACATACTGGTTAAAGGCATTCCTTACCTAAAACCCTCGCTGTTTGCCATTCGTTATACCTCGGAAAACGTTTCCCTGTTTCCGGCGCTTATCACCACGGTCTTTATGGTAGCCCTCTCTTTGCTCATTGCCGTACCATTAGGTATGTTTACCGCTATTTATCTGGTGGAATACGCCAAGCGCGGCAATAAGCTGGTGCAATTGGTGCGCGTTACGGCGGAGACGCTCTCCGGCATACCTTCCATAGTCTATGGGCTGTTCGGCGCGCTGCTCTTCGTCAGCGCGCTGGGATGGGGCCTTTCATTGCTGGCCGGAAGCTTTACGCTGGCCATAATGATATTACCTTTGATAATGCGCACCAGTGAAGAAAGCCTCAAATCTGTGCCGGATACCTATCGCGAAGGTTCCTTCAGCTTAGGCGCGGGGCGGTTGCGCACGGTGTTCCGCGTCGTGCTACCAGCGGCGGTCCCCGGCATATTGACCGGCATAATATTGGCCATCGGCCGCATTGTCGGTGAAACCGCGGCCCTTATTTACACCGCCGGCGCTGTGGCCAAAATACCGGAAAATTTGCTGGCATCCGGCCGTACACTGGCTGTACATATGTATGCTTTATCCGGCGAAGGAATGAATACCGGGCAGGCCTATGCCACAGCGGTGATATTGCTGGCGGTGGTCATAGGTATCAACGCTCTTTCCGCCGCCATGGCAAAAAAAATAGCGAGGGGCAATAATAGTGTATAAATATGAGCTGAAACATTTAGAATTATGGTATAATGATTTTAAAGCGCTACAAAACATCAATATGGATATTGAGGCCAACGCCATAACCGCTTTTATCGGCCCTTCCGGCTGTGGCAAATCTACTCTGATAAAAAGCCTCAACCGTATGAACGACCTTATTGAAGGCTGCAAAATCACCGGCGATATATTGCTGGATGGCGTGGATATATACGGTGATATTGATATCAACCTGCTGCGCAAGCGCGCGGGCATGGTTTTTCAAAAGCCGAACCCCTTCCCCATGAGCGTATACGATAATATTGCCTTCGGCCCGCGCACGCATGGCATAAAATCGCGGGGAAAGTTGGACGAGATAGTGGAAAAAGCTTTGTGTGATGCTGCCATTTGGGGAGAAGTTAAGGACAGATTGAAAAAAAGCGCCCTGGGCCTTTCCGGCGGGCAGCAGCAACGGCTGTGCATTGCCCGAGCGCTGGCCGTGGCTCCCGACGTATTGCTGCTGGACGAACCCACCTCCGCACTCGACCCTATTTCTACCTCAAAAATAGAGGATTTGTTAATGGAGTTGAAGAAGGAATATACAGTTATTATCGTCACTCATAATATGCAGCAAGCGACGAGAATATCTGATAAAACAGCCTTTTTTCTGTTGGGAGAAATGATTGAATACGGCGGTACAGAGCAGATTTTCTCCCTGCCTAAGGATAAACGCTGTGAAGATTATATTACGGGGAGGTTTGGATGATGCGCAATAAATTTGATGAGCAACTTGAAATGCTGAATAATATGTTGATAGAGATGGGGGCGCTTATTGAGTCGGCTATTGCTTCAGCAGTGGAAGCACTGCAAAAACAGGATGTGGATCTGGCCAGGCAAGTTATCGCCGCGGATAATGAAGTGGACCAAAAAGAGCGGGATATTGAGGCGCTGTGCCTTAAGTTACTGTTGCAGCAACAGCCGGTAGCCCGTGATTTACGTCTAATTTCGGCGGCGCTGAAAATGATTACCGACATGGAGCGTATCGGCGATCAGGCAGCGGATATTGCTGAAATCTCCATTATGCTGTCCGGTACGCCGTACATCAAAAAGCTGGAGCATATCCCGCAAATGGCCGCGGCCACGGTGAAAATGGTCACGCAAAGCATTGACGCCTTCGTGAATAGAGATTTGCTCATGGCCAAAAAGGTAGTAAAGCATGATGAGGTGGTGGACAGTCTATTCGATGAGGTAAAAAACGAATTAATAGAGCTGATACAGGCCGATCGTACCCATGGCGAGCAGGCTATAGATTTGTTGATGATAGCCAAGTATTTTGAGCGTATAGGGGATCATGCGGAAAACATCGCGGAATGGGTGGCCTTTTCCATTACCGGTAGCCATAATAAGGAAGATTTGGGCTAACAGTAGGCTTCGCTTATACTGGTGGAGAGGTAAAAAAAGATGAGCATGATATATGTGGTGGAAGACGACGAAAATATACGTGAATTGGTATTGTATGCTTTACAAAACAGCGGTTTTACGGCAATGGGCTTTGAAGACGGCGGGGATTTTTGGACGGAATTAGATAGAAACCCAATGCCGCCCAGCGCGGTATTGCTGGATATTATGCTACCGCTGGAAGATGGTCTGGCCATACTAAAAAAAATACGCGCTAATGCACGGTATAATGATATCCCTGTGATCATGCTTACTGCTAAAGGCAGCGAATTCGATAAGATAAAAGGGCTGGATTTGGGCGCGGACGATTACGTTGCCAAACCCTTCAGCGTGTTGGAGCTTATCTCACGTATAAATGCCGTGTTACGCCGCAGCCAGCCGTTTCCGGTTTCTACCGCCAAGCTGGTTTACAAGAGTATTTCTTTTGACAATGATAGGCATGAAGTGGCAATAGATGGGGAAAAAGTGAATCTTACTTTTAAGGAGTATGAATTGCTGCATTATCTATTGCTTAATATAAATATCGTTTTAAGTAGGGATAAAATTATGGAAATGGTATGGGGATACGATTTTGAGGGCGAAAGCCGCACCGTGGACATGCATATCAAGACCTTACGGCAAAAGCTGGGCCCGGTAGCCGGCGAATATATAAGGACAATCAGAAGTGTTGGCTACAAGATAGGGGATTAACGGCGTGCGTAAGATAATTTTAATATATATAAGCGCCATTTTGTTGATAACAGTGGCTGCGGTAGCCGTTTTAGTTATATTGTACATAGGCGGCGTGGCTGGATTGGGCATGTATTCGCGGCGTTTTTTGTCTATATTGCCGCTTTGCTTAGCCGCTATTATATTCGCTGCCTTTGTGCTTTCCCGGCGCATGGCCGCGCGTATTGCCGCCCCTTTAAACAGTTTGGATGTAGATAGCGCGGATATCAGTATGTACGACGAATTGACGCCGCTGGCGCATAATTTGGCGCGTTTGCGCCGGGAAACAACGGCGCGCCTAGCCGCGCTACAGCAGCGCGCCGATACCGTGCAGGTTATCACCGGGCATATGAAGGAAGGTTTGATACTGGTCGACCAAAAGGGCATGATACTTTCAGCCAATAATAGCGCTTTGGAAATTTTTGGCCTATTAGACGCAAGCAATAAAAATTTGCTGCAATTATGCCGCGATATGAAGCTGTGGCAAAAGATGCGGCGCTGCTTGAACGGCGCCGGTACGCAAATGCTGTTTGAACGGGAAGGCCGTACCTATAATATTTATTTAAATCCGGTGTACCATGGCGAAACGACCGACGGCGCTATTATATTGTTTTTGGATGTTACGGAAATACATCAGGCGGAGCAGCAGCGTAAGGAGTTTTCGGCTAATGTTTCCCATGAGTTAAAAACACCGCTGACCACTATTTCCGCCTTGGCGGAGATGATACGCGGCGGCATGGCCCATGATGAAGATATTCAGGGGTTTGCGCATAAAATCAGCGTGCAGGCGCGGCGGCTTATCGACATCATTGAGGATGTGATACGGCTCTCTGAATTCGATGAAGGCGGTCTGCGCAATGCATTTACCAGCTTCAGTTTGTGTGGGCTGTGTGGCGCGGTGATAGCCGGCTTGCGGGATAAAGCGCTGGAAAAAGAAGTGTCGCTGGAAATTTTTGATGGTTCCGATATTTTGCTAACCGCCAATGAGCTAATGATAGACGAGATGATTTATAATTTAGTGGAGAATGGTATAAAATATAATGTGGCAGGCGGTAGTGTCAGGGTTTCTTGGCGGCAGGAAGATAGCTTTACAATAATTACTGTGGCCGATACCGGTATTGGCATAATGTCCGAGCATTTGCCTCGCATATTCGAACGTTTTTATCGTGTGGATAAATCACGTTCACAGAAAACGGGCGGCACGGGGTTAGGGCTTTCCATCGTTAAGCATATTGCCGAATATCATAAAGGGCGGGTCGAAATAGAGAGTGTGGAAAACGTGGGTACCACCATCAACTGTTTTATCAGGAATCAGTAAATATTTTGAGGATGTTGTGGTGAATGCGCAAAGATTTGTAGATCAAAGGATGCTGCGCTGCGGTTATACCACCGGCATTTGTGCGGCGGCGGCTGCCAAAGCGGCGGCGCGTATGCTGCTGCTGGGCGAAGATCCGCTTAGCGTGAGTATTTGCACCGCGCATGGCGCACCGTTGACGCTGCCGGTATTAGATAAAAAGCTGGATAATGGCGTGGCTATTTGCGCTGTGCAAAAAGACAGCGGCGATGATCCCGACATAACCGACGGCGTATTGGTTTATGCCGCCTTACGGCGCGCGCATGCAGGTATCAGTATTGATGGCGGCAAGGGTGTGGGCCGCGTGAGCAAGCCGGGCCTGGATCAGCCGGTGGGGGAGGCAGCCATCAATTCCGCGCCGCGCCGTATGATAAAGCAAGCATTGGAAGAAATCATCTTATCAAGCGGATATGTGGGCGGTCTTGCCGTGGAGATATCGATTCCTGCGGGCGTGGCGCTGGCCGAACATACTTTCAACAGCCGTTTGGGCATAGTGGGCGGGCTTTCGGTATTGGGCACCAGCGGCATTGTGGAGCCTATGAGTGAAGCGGCGCTCCTTGATACCATTCGCGCGGAGCTTTCGGTGCTGGCCGCCGCGGGTAAACATGCGGTTTTATTTACGCCGGGCAATTACGGTGAGGATTTCTGCCGCCATAAGCTGGGTCTTGGACTTAACGAACACATAAAATGCGGAAATTTTATCGGCGCGTCTGTTGCCGCTGCGGTAGAGCGTGGATTTAAGCGTATTCTGCTGGTAGGGCATATCGGCAAGCTGGTCAAGTTAGGTATCGGATCAACTAATACCCATTCGCGCCACGGCGACGGGCGTTTGGAAACGCTGCTGGCTTGCGCGCTGGCCGTGGGCGCTGAACTGCCCCTATTACGCGAACTGGCCGCCTGCCTAACTACCGACGCTGCGTTATCGCTATTACGGGAATATGGGCTGTTACAGGCCGCCATGGAGGAATTGGGTAGCCGTATCGGTTATCATCTGCGCGCTTGGGCGCCGCCTGATGTAGAAATAGGCTTTATCTGTTTCAGCAATGCGCCGGAACCGGATATGCTATGCCGCAGCGCCAATGCCTTGGATTTAGCGGATATATGGAGGGTATACTGATGCTGCATTTTGTGGGCGCGGGTTGCGGCGCTGCCGATTTGATCACCCTGCGCGGTAAATCCCTGCTGGAGCAGGCAGATGTCATAATATACGCAGGCTCTCTGGTCAATCCGGATTTGCTGGCTTATGCCAAAGCAGATTGCGTTATACATAACAGCGCCCATATGACACTGGACGAGGTGATAGAGGTAGTGCGGCAAGCGGAGATGCAGCATAAAAGCACGGTACGCCTGCATTCCGGCGATCCGTCGCTATACGGAGCTATCCGCGAACAAATGGACAGACTTAGCGAGCTGGGTATAGAATACGACATCTGCCCCGGCGTTTCCAGCTTGGGTGGTGCGGCGGCGGCGCTAAAAATCGAATATACGCTGCCCGGCGTTTCCCAAACCGTGATTTTAACGCGCATGGCCGGCAAAACACCCGTGCCGGAGCGCGAAGCTATCCGTTCCATGGCCGCGCATGGCGCTACCATGGTAGTATTTTTAAGCGCGGGGCTACTGGAGGAGTTGTCAAAGGAATTGATAGCCGGCGGTTATGCGCCGGATACTCCGGCTGCTCTAGTTTATAAAGCCACTTGGCCCGAGGAAAAAGTGGTACGCGGCATGGTGGCTGATGTGGCGCATATGGCGGCTGAACATGGCATAGAAAAAACCGCGCTGGTGGTGGTAGGCGGTTGTTTGGGAGATAAATACGAACTTTCCCGCCTGTACGCGGAGGATTTTTCCACCGGTTTTCGAGAATGTAGAATGTAAAATGTAGAATGTAAAATGTGGAATTTGGAATTTGGGAGTGCTGAGGGTTATATATGGGGATAGCGGGTATAGCTTTTTCGGATAAAGGTATGGAGCTGGGCGCCACGCTTAAAACATACTTTGACGAGGATTTTACTTTAACTCGCTGCACACAAGGCGCTCTGGGCGCTTGGGTAGAGGAGCGGTATACGGCGTCGCAGGCGCTGCTT
>Ga0123353_10012127_pt1 | contig 12216 bp, 8 predicted proteins | sample TergutLab28metaG_3_FD_92763 | JGI IMG/M metagenome (GOLD analysis project Ga0123353, IMG submission 92763) | Labiotermes labralis P3 segment gut microbial communities from Petit-Saut dam, French Guiana - Lab288 P3 | ecosystem: Host-associated > Arthropoda: Insects > Digestive system > Gut ... | reverse complement strand
TAAAAAAAAAGTAATTTCTTCAAAAAAAAAAAAATCTGGGAAAAAAAAAAAAAAAAAAAAAAAAAAAAAAAAAAAGCTTACCACGCGTATCAGCCAGTTGAGAACAAAAGCTGCTGTGGAGTAGTGTGTGCCATAATGGAAGGGTGGTATGCTGTCATGTTCCCAGCTGTTGTAGCGCTCTTCAAAGTAAGCACGCCGACTTGGATTCAGCGCACCGATTGGCTACAAAAATAATTAACACAAGATTATTACACACAGTGCAACATCAGTAGCTGGGTTTTGTATAACTGGCCTCCAGCAGTGGTTGTTGGCAATCAGTTAAAGTTTGCTTGCAGAAGTAAGCAGGCCTCTGTGTTTAACTTCCACTGTACAAATTAATTGTACTGACAAATTATGGATGCACAGCCCCCCTCTATGCATAAACTTGCAATCGGTTGCTGCCTTCCCTACTTGGTCAGCCACAAAGCAGGCAGCCAGTGGCATGGCAAGGTTTTTAATGCCCAGAGCCAGCATCACAACAGCTGCCCCTAACAGAAATTATGAACTTCAAAAAATCAAATACTTTACCCAATTCCCTTTCATTTGTCTCAGTAATCTGAAAATTTCTGGAGTGCAGAAAATCAGTTTTTTTTAAGTTCAAAATATTCATTTTGCCAGGCACTGGACTCTGCTGCCCAGGAGAGCCACACCACTCGCCTCACTCCAGCTATGCCCCTGATGGCAGCATCATCATCACCACCACCACCACCACACAGTGAAGGTTACTGAACTGTGTTGGAAGTAAAGCTCTAAATGTCTGCCATATGCCTCACGCTCGCCACACAGCCTCACAAATTGTAGTTGTCAAGAACACTCACATTCTGAATAGTGACTGTTCCCCTATGCAGGCTGGTTCACCATACTTCCACAAGACAACACATGGAGTAATGTCAATAAAAGGGGGTTGCCATGAACTCATTCAACAAATATAACACTCAAGGTCTGAATGCAATTCTCAGCAGCATACACAGGCAAATCATCTTAGCAATATCTGCATTATTTTACTGCATCTGCACATTTACTAAAGAGAGCTTTAGAATCTGCACCATACACCTCTCAGAATTAACAGTTTCTTCATCCAGTATTCTACCTTACATTCACTGCAAAACAAATACAAATGTTTGCATTACAGAGTTAAATGCCATGTGTAAGGTTTGGATTTTCTATTCTGCAATGTGTGTTACATTCTGCGTTTCTGTATCCATTTAAATAGCAAGATGCCCTGAGTGAGAAAATGTGAATTCAAAATCAAATTCAATCTAATGAACTGACAGATGACAGTAAATACTGCACAAACATCTGTGGCTATGATGTTTTTAAATTTATTTTTACTTTTGCTTTTAATTTTTATTTGTATCCTTATTATATTTTATTACACTAAACAATCTGTATTGTCCTATTTTATTATATTTATCATACTAAATAACCATGTGATTGTTGTACAAACTTGTATTGATGTCACCCCTTAATCCCACCAAATATGACGATTTCCATATCCATATGAACTATGTAATCCTGTACGGATTTACAGAAGGAAAATAAATGATATGATATGATATGATATATGATATGATATGGTCTGAATGCAAGAAGTTAACGAGGTCAATTTCAGTGAACTGTAACAGGTAAAAATCTCAAATAGGTTTGCAAGTTTGGAGAATTCAGATGATAGTAGGGAAGACAGCAGTGTTTGGGAAAATACTACAAACAATATATAAATTTCAGCTTAAGAGAGGCTAGCTGATTATGAATGGAAGCAGCGTATGTCATGGTTTGATGAAGAAAGTTCTGACACATCAAAGGAAGCTGGCCAAACTGCAGGGTAACAGGATCCAAGCCAAACTAGTGCAGATAATCTGAACAATGTAAGAAGTCAAACTAACAGACATTTCACGAAAAAAAAAAAAAAGGGAATATTTAAAAGGTAAAATGCACACATGCATAAATGAATTTAGAAAGGGTTATTAACCTACAACTAACTTGGGAAAGGATGATAACAAGGACGATCAGCTTTCAAATTCCCATGGTACTATAAACTTTGTCAGCTACTGAGTGTTCATTTGGATAATGATGTTGGCAAGACTGCAATACACACAGCTGAACCACTAGTGTCCAAGCACAGGGCCTTTCTGCTACTGAGAAGCTGATTGGATATAAATCATTACACACTGATCAAACTCCAGCAGAACTGACATATGCAGGAGGAAGAACAGTATGTTCTGAGATCTATGATATTATTATTAATTCTAGTTGGAATAAGGAAAAAATGCCTCAACAGTGGAAGGAGTTAATCACTGCACTTATTAGAAGAGTGGTGTATGTGCTAATTATTGATGCATGCTATTGTTACCAACTACACACCAAACTTTATCCAACATTTTTCACTCTAGGCAAAATCCATGTGCAGACAAAATTATTGTGGATCATCAGTATGAATTTTGACATAGCAGATCAACTATCCATCATGGCTCTGTGTTCATCAAATGGGCATACATGACAAAGAAATGGGAATACAAAGGGGCAGTGCAATGGCTATTTAAGACTTAAAGAAAGTCTATGATTCAATTACAAGGGATATTTTGTATAATATTTTCAATGAGTGTGACATACTCATCAACCTGGTGAGGTTGAACAGAATGTGTTTAAATGTAACCTACAACAAGGTTAAATCATGGAAATATTTGTCTGTTACATTTACTGTTCAGAATGGTCTAAAAGGAGGACATGTTTTATAGCTACTGCTTTGCAACTTTGGTTTTAAGTATATCAGAAGGGATGGACACTGAACAGGACAGATGGGCTTCTGGTTTGGTAATGTACTGGTCACACAATACGTTGGTGGTGGATAATCTGAAGTAACAGCCGTGTACTGGCAGAGAAACGGTAAAGTGGTTGGTTGAGTGTCAAATGAGTACCATACAGAAACTGTCAACAGTTGGTGGGTATCAAATTACAACCACATACTAGGTAGAGAAATTGTAAACAGCTGTTAGGTGTAATTGGACAGCCAAGCACCAAGTACAGAAATTGCAAACAGTAGCACTATGTCATGAAGCTCTACTGCTGTTTCAAAGTAATCAATTTATAAAGCGGGTTCCTCTGAAACATCGTATGTTTCAGAGTGCTGTGTTGAAACAGACTTAAATCTTCATACACTGTGCTCTGTATAATCTTAATATATATATATATACACACCACAAAATATGCAACCATGAATTGTGTATTTACCTTAGAGAGGTCACGGTAATTGCTGGGTAAGCTAAGATCCAGTTCTTTTGTGTCATAATTTGTAAGAACCCAAGGGAATACTGGATACTGGTTCAAGTCATTGTATGTCCGACCTGTAAGAAAAATAAACACTGTCAAAATAATGTCACAAAACGCACACCCCTTAAATTCCCTACCTCATTACCTATGATAGTATCACCACAGCCAGTGCAGCTGATGTCATAAATACTGTCTGATTAGCCTCAAAAAATAACTGGATGTCATAGCTCAGGATAGTTGCTGGTCCCCCACCTCAGAGCCCAGATTCAAACCTGGGCCAGTATCTTGTAAGACAAGTGGTGAACACAGTGGTGCAGAGATAGTTTTCTCCAAAAACGTTGATGTTTCCATCTTGGTATCATGCCACCAATACTACACACTCTTCTTCATCCTAATACTACTCCTAACAACAGCAGAAGAGGACGAAACCTGGGAACCTTCAAAGCATTCTCTTTCAGATAACGGGAAACACTGAACAGAACAGTAGTGTCACACTGTTTGTCGTCATCAAAGGGTTAACTTTAGCCTAGAAAATGTGTGGTTTATGTTAAAACAAATCAGCAAAAGAGGCCAACCTAATGCGATATAAAACGAATTTAACGATTATACGCCGGCTTCAGCTAACAACGCAAAATTTTGAGTGCTTTAACAGATGACTTAACCTCAATTGACGGAGATGGCGCAAGAAGGATGTAAGGCCAGATTCATGAAACACGTTGCGATCATTCACAGTGAAGCCCTGCCCTGGGAGGTTCTTTGAGATTTCACTTAAATTACTGGCCTTGACGCTTACACGGTATGCATGAACAAATGCACTATTACGAATTTAATACACAGCACAAAGTATCCCATATTTCTTTAAACTGAATTAGCTCGAAAAATGCTTTATAACAGTTGTATATTTAATTACCAACAAAGGAAAAGGATAAATCACGAGTCAAAACACAACTTACATTCTTTTTCTGTCGATTTCCAACATGTTTCGGATTGAATCAATCCATCATCCGGCCCCTATGCAAGGGTAAACAGCAGGTGTAATGTAATTACTTGTAGTGTGTGTGTGTGTGTGTGTGTAAACACACACACACACACACACACACACACAATAGAAAAGAAATATAAGTTGTGTTTCGACTGATGATTTATCCCTTTCCTTTATTCGGCTTCTAACACAACGGTAAGTGTTCTATCAAGTTAATTACCAACATAACAATAAGTCAATAAGTCCACAGACACACGAAACGCAACAAATCATTTAGGCCTCTAAAATTCCTTCTAGTATCACACAAAAATTCCACCTTCGGGTACTCGTCTACTGCACTGGTAGTTCGTATGCATGCGTGCGCCACACACTAACAGACCTTGATGGCATAGGATTCACAGACTAACGAATATACTGCGTAAGGATATAAATAACGCACCTTAAGGCCGGTCGATATGTATTAACACCACAGACAATACTGGATGATTAACGATAACGCATTCTGTTGCATATACTTCTGACAATATTGTTTGTACAGAATACTCCCATTACGGAGTAAATATACGGCCGCTAAAAACAGCTTTAAATAACGTGTAATAAGACTCGAAGATAGAGTACCTTTTAGAAATGCAATAACTCATTTGTCTTTCATGGTATCTTAATAATTACTTAATACACACAAAACTGGACGTCTTCCATTAAATAAACTGTTTTATAACTTAAGAAAATTCCCCTAAAATTAATTGTTCTCCGTGCACATGGTCATTCAGTGCTGAAACATGTAGCAAAGTACAGTAAATGGGCTTGTCCCAAATTTTAATACGTGTACTGTGCTCTTCTAATGAAGAAAACTTTCTGACAATTACAACAAAATAAGGTCGTATACGTCTCGTACACAATTTGAGTTATTTACATTAAACATGCAAACATACATACGCAGATAAAAGTTCGGAGAATGCTGCCAAACTAGAATCAACGGAAAATCGTTTCGGACGGACAGGTACACAAAAACGAAAGGTAAAATAACACAGGAAAAATAATTTTAACAGACGATGTCCCAATGTGACGTTGTAACTTAAAGTATCGAGAAACAGTGCAGCCAACACAACTATCTTCTTCGTGTAAGCAGGAAGAATTCTTCCTGCTTACACCGCCTATTAAGATGGAAAAGAGTGTTTCGAAACGTCGGCATACAAAATTCAGACGCCAGGGAATCACCCGAAAGGAAGAACACAACATTCAGAACAGGGCGCAAATATGAAATCAAGAACTATCTATGCAATATATAACTAACAAGTTATAACTACGGTTATATACTACACAATAAAAGAAAATAAATTGCGCGCATTTAGGGAGATAAGCCGTTTTTTCTTTAAACTCCTCAATTAAACCGTAATTAATAACGTTGTCAGGATAAGCTTAAAGCAAACCACTTTTTTGGGGGGGAGGGGGGGTTATTCCTAGCGCGCGACTCGCGTGTTTCCGATATTCCTCATACACTGCAGCAATGGGATTCCACAGCAACACCTCGGGGGAACACGCCTCCTGAGACATATTTATGATCACCAGCTTGCGTTGATTTACGTGAATGTAAGCACGGACATGCACTGTATCTCGGCCGCTGAGAGCACCTTTGAACGGGCCGACAGTTCACCTGCAGTACAAAGAGCATGCCGTCGGACCACATTACGATACGGGGTTATTACTTTCAGAACAGCCGCTCTTCAGCCCATTATATGTATCAGAGAGGCTGCTGGATTCCATGGCCTCACAGGAGGACACATCAGTAACTGCGGCTGTCCTGTTACTAGTTTGTTTAGCAACAACCTCAATGTATCATGTAACATCAAATGAATAATATGGGCTACAGAAGAAATGAAGTGGTCGTGGATCACTCCCACATATTAACACCAGAATCCGCCTGGAGTGACTGGGGAAGCTCACAAAATCCGCATCAGAACAGCCGGTGCCCGGACCGAGAATACAACTCAGGACCTCTATAAAATGAAGTGTAGAGGCGCTGCTTTATATGGCTAGTGGGATACATGCATCGGGGGCTCGGATCTGCTTAAAAGCCGCAGGTTTCGGAAAGAAAATTGACAGTGGCACTGGGAGCAACACGGCCACACATCAGGAATAGCCAGAACGTTCGTTGGTGCGCCTACACAGTCGAACCCAGTCATAGCGTCATGAAAGGGACTGAATACTTTGTGTCGTTATACACGGGTGTTGTCACAACCGAGCAATATAATGTTGTGGTTGACAGGGAAGAATTAATTGGTACCACAGAACATCTGACGCTGTAAACGAGGTATCGCATAAACCGATGTCGTTATAACCGGGTTTCACAATACGTACTCCCTTTTGGGACCGAACTCCTGTACAAGTGTCCCCACCGACTGCTTACAGCACCCTACTGCCTCCACCTTCAGGGTAGCAACTGACCCTAATGCTGGAGTACGAGGATCCTCCGAAACGCCGGCATACTTCTACCAGACCACACAGTGTCACATTCCGGCAGACGACAACCTTTACAGTCACTCAGAGCTCATGTTATCCGCAGAACCCGGAAGGCTAAACACGGCTCAAACCGAAGTCTGCCACTGAACGCGATCCTAAGGTGGTTCCTCCCTCTGGATTCATTCCCTTAACGCCAATTTGAAAAGCCCGATCGCACACAAGCACCGCACCTCCGTTGGCTGTTTGCGTGCGAAAGAACAGAAAGCAAGAATGCCTAGCCTCCTTTTGAACTGTCTTTAAAAGCCGATGGCCAAACGTTCGCCAACATCGAAATTTGCACCGTTACATACAGATGAAACGAAAGTGTCAAAATAAAACTTGAAACGTCAAATAACACCAAACATTAGTGCAGAACAAACTAAGACAGTCTCAAAACATTACAAGCTGCTGTTGGTTCTGATATGAACGAGCAAATTACCACCTCTGAAAGCTAAGGATTATATTCAGTAACTCGTTTTGTCCCCGGAGGGCCACATCTGACGTTCTCCATCACCCCAAACTGCAGAACATTTTCAAGTGACATTACCATTTACAAAACCATCTAATATCGTTCATCTCCTACTGTTACGATGCTCAAATCAATAATGAGAGGTGCACGTCGTATACGACAAACAATAATAAAAAATTTAGTCTCAAATTCTCAAGGAAACAACCTATGTGACAGATCCAGTGACAAATAAGAGGATTATTTTGCAAAGGACCTTACAGAAGCCGGGTGATTCAGTTTCTTCAAAATACGGTCAAATGGCAGGCTTCCGTCAGCAGGGTAATGAACCGTTGGCTTCCACTGCAGCAGAACACGTCTTCACCAACTACCACTGTTTGAAGGAAGACAAGGCACCACACCATTACTTGTTGCCTCCTTCCTAACTCGCCTCAGTAAACTGTATTTCGAAGTAGTCAGTACACGAATAAATGCATGAATGTATACGAGGATTAATTCCACAAAGCCCCTAATTGCTGGGGGAGGTAACGCTAGCGGGTCTAGGCTGGAGTCACGAGTGTGCGCAAAGTCGTGTGCGCGTGGATTATTGGTTTTTCGCAATCAGAGCGGAGGAGGTGCTAGTATTCGTCTCTTTAACGTAGTACGTGCAGTCATGTGACTGAGGCAGGAGGGCCGTAATGTTCGTGAAACTCGCACTGAAGGTTGTCATGCAAAATGACGGGAACTTTGTGGATGTAATCCTGCTATAGCTAATTCCGTATGCATAATGGCTGCCTGCGGACTCGTCCAATGGGTAAATTGAATGTTCTCCAAGCGAAGAGGCAATACAGCGCGCACTTGCCCACTCGCCTCCACTGATTCCTACTGAACATACCTTAAGGCGCCAAGTACACATCTAATTGGCCCATTCGTATTCACGGGCATCGTGCTGAAGCACAATTTCACTTCTCTTTAAGTGCGGAACATGCATTTAGACTTATAATGCAGTGTAACAGACTCCATTTTGTGTAACAGACACCATTTTGTGACATATCTTGCTGCATGGGCGCAGAAGACAAACAATGACTCTTTTACGTTTACGATACAAGAAAGCTGAGGACGGGGGAGACCAGAAACGTTATTTACAATCACTGTGGTGTGCTGCTGTGAGAATTAAGTACGTGGAACACGAAGATCCACTTAGGTAACGGACGATAACGGAATGACTGTGGGTGTGCGGACCTGCATATCTGACGGGGCAGAGATAGACAGGACTAATATTAATTGCTTCTGCACGTGTTATCGCAGCTGACACGCAGTACAGCAGTATGGGGGAGACTTCTTTATCAGTCTCAAAAATGACCAGCCGGGTGACTGACAACTCCCGTATGGCGTCCTGTGGCATGGCGTTATCTTTATAGCTGAACACTGCCAGTCATTCAACTGTTGCCTGATTTACTGCAGCGATTCCATGTGTGAAAGCGTCATGCCGAGAGCCACTCATGTCTATTTCACTTTACTATTTAGTCACAGAACCAGTCGGTGTCTCCAAACAGATATTCCTATATTAAACACGACAGGCAATGTGTACGTATAACGTAACATTGAGACGCGTTCGCATAACCATTTTTGTCACAGAACAGCAATAATGATTATATATTATGAGCTTGAGTCAGTACCCTTAGTTATCAAGCATGCAACGCGCATGCGCCGTGCTATATTGTCATCCGTGTCCTGCCCGGCTCCATCGTAGTTTTCCACGGTATCTCATAAACGATAAGATTTTCGGAAAATATTCACTGAATGCATAATGTATGTTTTAATTTTCTCTACAACTTTTGTCTGAAATATTTCTCATTCTAAGAAGAATTAAGGGAGATACTATCACAGATGTGCATCGGTCGTCACGTAAAGTACCCGCTATTCTTGTCAGATGTTAATGCAACTTGACTTTCCTCTACAGATTTTATAAAAATATTTCCAATGTAAAATTTCATGGAAATCCGTCCAGTGGGAGCAGCGTTGTACGATGCGGACAGACGGACAGACAGATATGACGAAGCTAATAGCCGCTTCTTACAATTTTGCAAAAGCGCGTAACAAGCAGAGCACGACACAGCGCTACTCTCCGCCTAATCTTCCTTCAGCACTGTAATGTCGCGGTGCGTAGGCGAACATTTTCAGATGTGACGTCAGAAATTTAGCTTCGATGTCACGTGTGCATTTCTCAAAGTCTAATCTACGTCCACATAAAATTCCACAGTTCTAACTTACACTGTTTAAATAACGACACACCACACTAAATGCTTAACACTTACCTTGCGTGGCCGTTACACATCGTCCTGTGTTACACAATTAAAAACAACACAGAAAAACTGTTAATGCTTGTTAAATAGATCAGTGCAGATAACTTTAGCATAAACTAATACGTTTATTCGGTTAACAGAACAGTGCAGATAACTTCAGCACAACTAATCAATTTATTCAGTTAAGAGAACAGTGCGTGTAAATTTCGCATAATTACTACGTTTATTCGGTTAACAGAACAGCGCAGGTAACTTTAGCATAAACTAATACGTTTACTCGGTTAAGAGAACAGTGAAGATAACTTTAGTATAAACTAATAAGGTTATTCGGTTAAGAGAATAGTGCAGATAACTTTAGCATAAACTATTAAGTTAATTCGGTTAAGAGAATAGTGCAGGTAACTTTAGCGTGAAACAATAAATTTATTCGGTTAAGTGAATAGTAGAGATAACCTTAGCAAAAACTATTAAGTTTATTCGGTTAAGGGAACAGCGCAGTTAACTTTAGCATAAACTAATAAGTTTATTCGGTTAACAGAACAATGCAAGTAACTAAATACTCGCCCCAGAGAAGCGTAAGAAAACCTACACATATCTCAACGCTTATCAACAGAACAGAACAGCAACCTTGCTCATTAACAGAATGACGTCTCCGTGTCTCTAGCCGGACGTTTGACCTCTGAAATAACTCAACGCGCCTGGATAAAATCTGGGGGGGGGGGGGGCTTCAGCTTGCACTATGTAAGTTACGACGAAGTTTGGAGCTTCGCAAGGGACGAATATAAACCGCAATTTACACGACAGGTAAGTGTAAAAGTTACAAGACATCTGAGCATAATAATAAGTACTAACGGTCGTACCATTCTCACTCTATCTACCACATTTATCAAAATTCTGTTGGATAAGTGAAACTCTAACCTTTAAGTAGGAAGGCAGGAATACGTTTGCGAGATCCAACAGATTTTTAACCTCGGCAGTAAACGCAGGCAAATGATCAGATTTGCGCTCCGGTCGCACTGACCGACGCCAGATCCCAGGTACCCACTGTATAAGAGGCTGGGCGGATCCTAGAATCGTTCTCGACCCTGTGGTGAATAGAAAAACGCCTTCTTCATCTCCAGGAAGTCGAACCTCGGTCCTTCAGCTGGAGGCCAGTCACTGTCCTGACTGCGCCATGACTTGGGCGCAACAAACACAACGAAACAGGATTTGGGATGTGCGTTGCACGTGATGTGTCCAGCTCTGGACTAGGGCATGTGTGTGTCGAGTGGGTATGCGAGAGCTAAATTTGGTAATTACGTGTCACGATATCGATGGCGTTTCTAAGAGCCGTTGTCTTGACGACCGTATGCCATAACTGTTCCCCGTATGTATGTACCTGCCGTTTAGGGCGGTACTGTACAATTACGCGAATCACATTATATACCACAAGCTACGACAAATTCCTGCATTTCGAATACCACAGTGTCTTGCGCCATTATAGTTGCCGCAATAGCGCTGTCTGGGGTTATAATCCCGGCAGATACACAAGATTCTTCTGTTCTCCTAACAGTCCGGATCGGCTTGGGGCCCAGCCGGCCTCCTATTCAGCCGATAACGCGAGTTCTTTCTGCACAGGTAAGACGTCCAGGGCGTAAAGCTGACGGCTCACCTCGTTCTAGTGCAGAGGTTACGAATGAGTGGAGCTGTACCTCCACTGCTCGTATATGCCTTTATGGCGCATACAGGGACGCTCACCTGTACTCAGCCCATTAGCAGCCCAGCATTCAGTGCTGCCGGTTTCTAGCCACAACGTGAGCTCTGCCATTTGTCCCTCACAACGTACAATTATTCTGTCTGCAGCTGCTATAGGTCATGTTAACCACGCGGACTCATTCTGTCCAGTGGCAGCGACTGTTTCCTTAACAGTCCCGTCTGACAGTATCCGCTTTGCCCACTGAGTCGCTTTTTTTCCCTCTTCCCCCCCCTCTTTCGCCCCCCCGAAAAGCCCCCCCCCCCCCCGAAACCCTTAAAGAGAACTCTGACGCCCGCCTGTCCGAAGCCCTAACTTTAGGGGAACTAACAGCTTTTTCTCGCGCGGAGTTGTGCGTGGCGGGGAGGAATGAAATTCCGTCGGTCTGACGACGTCTCAATAAGGACAAGACGCATGTCGACACGAAGACGCCTCTAAAAACCGAGTGACAAGAATGCTGCAGCACCATAACACCACACGTACAGCGTCAGGACGACTTGCAACGTCTCCAGGCAGCAGCAGCACATTTTAGCGCACGAACCTTGTTCGCAACAGGTAGCGAATGAATCTTCGATTATCTGAAGACATCTCAACTGCACAGGTTATGTTCATAAATGATGAATCAGTAAGAATGTGGTTGAAGTTGACCGTGATATTTTTAAGACGGGAAGCTCTCCTCTCGACAGTCTGAGGAAAAACACGTAACGCTTCGGTCGCGGCGCCCACATTTCCGAGTCCAATTTCGATCCGGTAATTGTGGATGTACAAAAAAGCTGTGTAAAATAAACCTGACACATCAAACGCGAATGTGAACAGGAACAGGTAAACTACCTGGTAAGATATTTAAGTAACACACCAACAAATGCGCATATATAGTCTTTAATAATCTAAAATTTACATTAAAATACTAAAACGCTCCTACACGTTTCGATCATACGATCATCCT
>Ga0123353_10012125_pt1 | contig 12216 bp, 5 predicted proteins | sample TergutLab28metaG_3_FD_92763 | JGI IMG/M metagenome (GOLD analysis project Ga0123353, IMG submission 92763) | Labiotermes labralis P3 segment gut microbial communities from Petit-Saut dam, French Guiana - Lab288 P3 | ecosystem: Host-associated > Arthropoda: Insects > Digestive system > Gut ... | reverse complement strand
CTGCTCCATGTCCTGCCGCCGGGGTTTACGAAGATCCGGCATTACGGGTTCCTTGCCTCCGCCGTGAAAAAGAAGAAGCTCGCGCTGTGCAAGAAGCTAACCGGCGCTGCGGCAACTGTTAAGGTAAAACTCTCCGCTGTTGACTTGATGAAAAGGCTCACGGGCAGGGACATCACCCTCTGCCCAGCCTGCGGTATCGGTCATTTTACTATAGTGTCCGGCCTCTCACCACCGAAAGCGGCGTAACTGCATATTTTTCTTTCAAAGCCCGTCGTGGGGAGGGGGGAGTTATGCCCTGCGCCGGGATTTTTCCGTACTTGTGCCTGCTCCGCCTCCCCGTTTGCCTCCTCCAACGCGCATCCCGGCTATTGGACGAGGGTATCATTACCCATAGAACATTCCGTTGATCCCCGCGCTCTCGTTCCGAGAATTATCTAACATTCGTCGCGCGGATTGTGCGAACTTGTGGCAGATGCTATAATTTTGGCATCTGCCCTACTTTCGCGCCGAACCTCAGATAATTGCTAAGAGTATAAAGTACGATTTTTTCGCGATTATTTGCGAAATAATCAGTTATAACATGCTTTATAAGAAAGAAATCGTACTTTGTGCGCGTTTTGTGCCAAAACCCTTGGGTTTTTTCCAAAATCACTATACTGTAGGGGCGGGTGCTATAGTCACTTATGATTCGAAAAATCATTTTGCGACAGCCCCAAGTCGGTTAGCCGGTCTTTTCATACTACATGCGTACTATGACCTATAGTGATTGCTTGTACTCCCGCAAACCATGGCGATTGCATCCATAGTATAGTTTTCCACTCTGCACTCTCGGAAATCGAAGTTCTCCGCCCTGCTCTGGGTATAATTTAAAGAATTGAACCCTATCGTCCCTTACAAGAGCAAAAAAACTGATGAAGTGTTTTTTACACATTTCATGTCCGAAGGTGATGTAGTAATCATCCTCAATGTTCTCTATCTGCAACATATGATCTTCATCGGCGGGCTGTACGACCAGCGCGTCGAGTTTACGTCCGCAGCATGACATGTCAGATTCTCCGATTGAGGTCAGGATATTTCCGCAGATTGGACACATATAGAACCTGATTTTCTTCATGTTCCCGATGTTGACGTCATTGGCGTGTATGCTCCCTGAGAGCAACTTTTCGACACTTACACCGAGCACATTAGAAAGATCATTCAGCAGCGAAACGTCTGGGCAACCTGCTCCACGCTCCCACTTTGAGATAGTCTTGTCGCTTATGTTCACAATATCCGCGAGCTGTTTTTGCGTCAAGCCCTTCTCCTTGCGCAACCGTTGAATAAGGTTTCCGATTCTCTTACAGTCCATAGCATTTGCCTCCAATTAACTCAATATGCCAGTATTGTAGCCGCATACAGACATTAAAGCAATAAACGCTCCGTAGAGTACATCGCTGGGCAGTCCTCGTAGAAGTCACAGATGTAAGAGGTCTTCTGTAAAACTTCGTCAAACTACTTGTGCATATCTGCCATTTGTGCTATTTTATCAATTATACGATTGACGTTTACAGCGAACAGTGCTATACTTGTATCTAGGGTGGCGCGAGTCTCCGCGCTCCCGGAAAGGAGGGACGTCGTTTTGACATACGAGCAAAAAATAAACATGGCCGCTGCCTACAAAGGAATCAGCCAAGCGGAGCTTGCCCGCCGGGTGAATGTGACGCCGCAAAACTTCAACAAAAAGGCAAAACGCGGGACGTTCACGCCGGACGAGATGGCTTTAGTCGCGGAGGCTCTGGGTGCAGTCTATCGGTTCGGGTTCGTTTTCCCGGACGGTAAAGAGATTTAAGGGGGGCGGCTCTAAATGGATCTGTTAGATCGTGTTGACTCGCTTAAAGCAGCGATTGACGCCACGCGCCCTTTTGAGGGTGAAATGCTAAAGCAGTTGAAGGCGTACTACCGCATCGGGTTGACGTGGACGTCTAACGCGCTGGAGGGCAACTCCCTGACTGAGCTTGAAACTAAAATACTGCTGGAGGACGGCTTGACGGTCGGTGGAAAGCCGCTCCGTGATACGTTCGAGGCTCTTGGGCATTCACTTGCATACGACTACATGTTCGGGTTGCTGGGCGAGCGGCGGGTTACCGTTGAAGATACAAAAACCCTGCATCGCCTGTTTTATAAAGGGATTGATGAATCAAACGCAGGCGTTTGGCGCGATGTCAGTATCGTCGTCACTGGTTCCGATTTTGTATTCCCTGCTCCAATTGACTTGGACAGGCTTATGGCTGATCTCGGTCACTGGGCTGAAACCGAGCGCAATGGACTACATCCAGTTATATTTGCTGCACTGCTTCACTTGAAGTTCGTCACGGTCCATCCGTTCATCGACGGTAACGGGCGCGTAGCACGTCTCCTCATGAATGCCGCGTTGATTCAGGACGGGTACCTGCTCGCGGTGATTCCTCCAATATTGCGGCAGGAGTATATGGCCGCAATTCGCGGCTACCAACAAAATGGATCTACAGTTCAGTTCTGCGACTTCATCGCTGAGAGGGTTATTGAATCCGAGAAGGAGGTAATGCGTCTTCTCCATATCCCTCCACTAGCAACGTAAAAGAGAAGCAGGCTCCAGAAAGCGAGTTGCCGTTGTATTTTCGTTAATTTCGCTCATTTAATACTGTTTTGTTGGATAAACATGCCATGTGTTTTGCCAACCGCTTTCGCCTGCTTTATAGTAAACCGTAAAATCTTTGTGGCTTTTTTCAAATGGATCGCCAAAGGTATTGTCGATATTTACACTGAGCGCAGATCCCTCAAAATAAGCGGCTTTCAAATTTTCACAAGAATAGAACGCCCCTCCCTGGATGTTTGAAACACTTTTGGGGATAGTTATGCTCTCTAAACTGCTGCAACCCATGAATGCGCCACGAAAAATCCCAAGGACTCCGTCTTGAATCGTTACATCGGATAGACTTTCACAACCCCTAAAAGCACTCCAGCTAATATTAGCTACGCTGCCTGGAATTGTCATACTTTTTATGCTTTTGCAATCCTCAAACGCGCTTTCGTTAAGGCTATGAAGATCCGATGGTAACGTAACGTCTGTCAAGTTTATGCAACGGGCAAATACGGATTTATCTATTATTGAAACACTTTCAGGTATCGTCACGCTAATCAGACTTGAACAATCGGCAAACGCTCTAAAGTCTATTCTAAAAACCCCTTCCGGTATAATAACGACTATTAAGTCGTCGCGTTCAAAGAACGCTTCTTTTCCGATTATGGTTACCGGGTGCCCATCGATTTCAGCAGGAATGGCAACAGCGGTATCGACCCCAATATACTTTGTTATAGTTACTTCATTAATATAACTAACCTCATATTCAAAATGGTTGGCAGGGTCAGTTATTGGCGTCGGCACGGGTAAATCCTTTATAGTGTCTTTGCTTTTGGGACTACTTGGTACGCTATCCTCTTCACCCTCTTCATCCTCTTCTTCCTCTTCAGATGACGTGTTTGTCGTATTGCTGCTTCCGCGCGGCGCACTCGTGTTACCGCCGCCTGTCATGTCCGTGACGTTTCCGCAAGCGGACAACAGCATAAGCACGGCGAGAATCGCCGCGAAGATTGCGATGGTTTTTTTCCTTGCGAAATACTTGTTCATTTTTGCCTCCAATTGTTTATATTGATTGAAGCATGAGCTTCTACCTTCCCTTTAGTATTATTTTGGAATCAAAACAGACCTATAACCAGTTTGCGCCGTTGTTGGCATAACTAAATAAGTTTGGTCTCTAGTGGAAATAACATTTCTGCATAACCCATGATTTGTATATTCAGATGGAATCGCATAATACGGCAACAGTTCCTTTGTATCGGTATCGACAACATAAACAGTAGCTTCTGCCACGGCGAAGGTCATATCATCTGTTTGAAATAACTCAAAATACACAAAGTAGCCAGAGTCGATCGAAGTTCCGGCGACCACCAGTTTTTTCGACATGTCAGTCTCTAAATCAAGTATAAACACAGTGTCATATATTCTGGTTGACCTGCGAAAATAGCAAATGTAATCGTCTGTAATGGCTGTAATTGCTAACACCTCTATAGTGTCATCAATAGTAAAACGCTCGAGTATTCTTGTTTCGTTCGTTGTCAGATTATATACTCTAAGCTCGGCATTACTGCTGTTTATTCTTTGAAAGTAAAAAACATTGTCACCGTTTATCCGGCAACTGTAAACATTATCAAACTTTGTAATAGTTTCAAGATTCCTGTCTGCAATATAACGGGATTCCAGTTTATTTCCGTCTTTTAACGCTTTGAAAATAAGCTTGCCGCTGTCTATACTGACATCGGAGTATTCCAGCAACGGCACAAACATATCGTTAAAGAAGTTCAGATACACTACGGCGCGCATTCCGTCATTCCAATCAAATCTAATGAATAGCCTCCGATCATCCGCCGCTGATATACTGGGGAATAAGCGCAGTCCGTTTTCATAATGCGCCGTATCAAGCTCGCCGGATGAATCGGTTTTCAAGCCGAGTAGGGGTATAAGCTCTTTCTCTGCAAGCTCCGCAATTAATCTGTGTTCGGACGACTCGACATCATACCTCCACAATGACATGTTGTTACCATCCGGCAATAAATAGATTACTACATTTCCATCAGTTATAAAGTGATGAATATCGCCCTGTATTGAAAGGGTATTTAGAACGATATTATCCAAGTCACGGATTTCGATTTTATTAGGCGATGCTTTGAGAAAAATATGGTTACCCACTTGCTCACCCGCAATCACTTTAACAAACGGGTTATCAAGCAACGCCCGTTCAACGGCGGCTTTCGCGTCAACAAGCGGTTTGATGATGATATCGCCGTTTTTATACTTCTGGCTGGGATAGGAGCCTGTCGCTGTATCTATAATGATTTCCTTTACTTTCGCGCCTGTCAAGCCGGGATTAACACCCCATACCATCGCCGCGACACCGGAAACATGCGGGGCGGCCATAGATGTACCGCTCCAATTTTTATTGTCGTAACCGCTGCCGCCATTTATGTATACGGTGCTGTAAATATTTACGCCGGGAGCCAATACGTCCACCCTGTTCCCGGTTTGGCTGAAACCCGCGACCTCATAAAGATCCCCGACTATTTCCATGTTTCTTTGCACCGCGCCGACAACGATTATTCTATCTCTTACGTCCGGCTCGGTAATTCCACTTATAAAATCACAAATAGCATCAATGTTTCCCCAATCGAGGCGGTTATCGAGGTCATCAGCATACGCGCTATACCTTTCTAAATCGTTATTATAAGTCGAATATTTTATGTATCCGTACTCACCATCGTCCTCGTCTACCTTGACGTATATATAGCCGTTTCCATCTTGTGTAAACCTATTTTGATTGCCCGCCGATTTGCAAATAACGAAATCGTTTCCGTAATCAAAAAGACGTCTAAGAAAACTTCCAAGCGTCCTGTTAAGCTCTTTCATAAAAACAGCCGCTTCGCCATTCCCCCGAGAAACAGCAAAGGAAACAAAATCCAACCCCATGCATATGTTGACTACTTTACAACGTTTTTCGACTATCAGATAGGCAAATGCGCTTTGGAAACCCATTGACGTTGTATACTCTATCCCGGTTTTTTCTTCCAAGCTCGAACATCCGCGTCTTGACACCCCGAATAAATGAGCCTCGTTTTTGTCGCTCGATTCAGAATAAACGCCCGGATAGATACCCGCAATACCTATGCCGTTGTTATACTCCGCTCCAATAGTCCCCGCTACATGGGTTCCATGACTTGCGCCCTCGATTTCGCTGTCAAAATGGTAGGTTTTGTCTTTGTCGTAGACGTATGGGAATGTATCAGTAAATACATGCCTTAAATCTTCATGTTCAATATAAAACTGATTGTCAATAATGCCGATATTAACATTTGATAAACTAGCCCTGTACGCCCATGCTCCCGGCGCGTTTATAGCCTTAGCACCCCAATTAAGTCCATCAGGGAAACCATTCCACAAACCGGCCCATTCGCTATCGTTAGGAAAGTCATGGGTGTCCAGTTGAAACGCATAATTGACTTCACCGCTCTCAACTTGCTCGTTTTTTGCAACTCTCCCGATCAACTCCTCGAGCTCATTATAGCTATATACCCTGTCAAGTTGCACTTGATAAAGATTGACGGCGTTAATAACGCCAACGACTGTCCCGCCGTATTTTTCCGCCAATGTCTCCATTTCAGATTTTGAAACACCGTCGGCTGCGTAAAGCAAGGCTTCATTGCTTACGAACCGCATACCGTTATCAAAGACGATGTTTTTAACATCCGAAATCGAAAAATAAATGTCCTCGCTCATAAACGCAGAGTTTGACGTTACATCGACCTGTCTGTCGCTCCTGCCCGGAGGCTCAGGGTCTGTCGGCGCGTTTACCAGCCGCGGTATGAAAAACACGCCCGCCGCGATAATCGCCGCTGCGATCACCGCCGCCCCGACAACACCGATGATGATTTTCGTTGCAAGCGTCATGCCCGCTTTGACAACCGCGCCTGCCGCGCCGCCTGGTCCGGCGTTGCCGCCGGTTTTCGCGGGCAAACCCTTTGAGATATCCCTTTTGATGTTCTCCCATATCCGCGCTTCCGCACCCTCAGGCATGACAAAATCTTGCATGGTCTGCCGTAAAATCGGGGTAAGAGCAAGGGGAATACCGTATAACCTGATACCCTCTGTCCTTTCCTTTTCTTCCAATGCAGCCCGTATCTTGGCTCTGGCGAGGGCAAGGCGGCTCTTTACCGTGTTTTCGTTGGTCTCAAGCATATTGGCAATCTGCGCTATCGGGTACTGTGTGTAGTAGTAAAGAATGATACAGACCCGTTGACTGTCTGGCAGTTCGTCAATCACTCCAAGGATGATACGGCGCGTTTCCTCGTCGTCAATCGCCTTGTCGGGCAGATTGTTGGGGTCGTCATCAATTATCGTCAATAACTCCTCGTCGCCGCCGAACGCCCGAATACCCTTATACTTCCGTAAAAAGTCGTTGCTCTTGCTGACCGTAACCTGATTGAGCCACTTGTAAAATGCGCCGGGTTCACGAAGCCCGGATATTTTCTCATGCACCGTGATGAAGACTTCCTGCGTAATGTCCTCCGCGTCCTCTGTGTTGCGCACGATCCGCAGGGCAAGGTGATAGACGCTCTTGTTCGCGTCTAGGTATAGTTCCTGCATGGCGTTCCAGTCGCCCTGACGAGCCAGTATAACCAATTCGGTAAGCCTTTGCGTTTTCAATATGTATCCTCCGTTTCGGGACAGATTTTCAGCCCTCATATAAGGCAGACGTAAAAACCGGCCGTCAGGTTTAATTTTCACGAAAAATATTTTCAGGCAGAAAGAAGCGGCCCTCCGAATACACCACACAAGGAAAAGCCGCTAATTCCAACGGTTTTGGAGCTTCTGGCCGGATTCGAGCCGACTACCTGGTCATTACGAATGATCTGCTCTGTTATCCGAGTCTGCGGTATTTCCTGACGCCATGAAGCAGTACTCCACAAACGCCGGTAAGAGTAAACAACTCGAACAAGGCGATCAGTAATGACTGCGCCCCGGCGATGCCGGTTTGCGGCATGAATGCTAAAGGCACATACTCGTCGAATATCCACATCTCCTCCTCATCATCCCACCACCATTCGCCAAGCGGCACATCAAACTCGTCAATCTCGATGAGTATCCCGTCATCGCTTAGCACGACCCTGTTGCCAATTATGGATGGCCTGGGAGGAGTCTCACGGTCATTACCTCCGGGTACATACGGCGTTTCCTGCTCTTCCGGAGTCGGTTCATCGGACCGGGGCGGTTCTTCTGTAGGCAGGCTTGTTACTACCGGCGGAGGCGGCTGGTTCGGGGGAGGGCCATCAGGCTCGTCCTGCGAAACTACCTGACCGCTTATATAAGTATTAGTGAAAACCGGTGGATCTACCCCTTCATATAGGATCGAAGCGGAGAAGCCGGTCGCATTTTCAGTTACTGTGATTATTACGCCGTGGACACTGTTATCGGTTCTCCAGGACGCGCTGCTTACTGACATCTCCTGGATAGTGAACTCGTACACGCCTGCTGCGGATAAATGGATCTCGCCGAACTCTATACTGCCGTCCGCGCGGTTGGCGGCCCTTCTGATCTCATTGCGGGCGCTGTCAAAAACGCCGAACCAGAACTGCCCGGCCGACAGCGGCGGAGCGTTGCTGCCGGCAACAACCTTTTGCGCCTGAAGCGAAACGGCAGCCGGTGATTTGATCAATGTGTTCGTAATGTCGTATCCGATGATTTCAGACTCGTAATTATCAGGCATTGCTACTTCTTTTATCGTGTATTCGTATTCGGGGGCGTCCGGAAGATCCACAAACGTCCATTCCCACCGGGGGGCGCCAACTCTCAAGGTTTGAAACGGCTCGCCGTTTCGCAGAAGTTCAACTGTGATGATGTTGGGGCGCGTGTTCGCACTATTGTTCCCGTCATCCCAAGTCTTTTTGCCGCTGATAATTAGACCTGTTCGCGTGTTCGTGATTTTATAGCCGCTTGCAGCATTTCCGGTGTATATTGGTTCCTCGTAGTAATCCGTCAAGTCATAAGAGACCAGCGCATCGCCAACCAACCGCTTTGCCGAGGCAATGATTTCTTCTACCTTATAATCATACAGTTTTTGATCTTCGGAATATTTCGGCAAATCAGACCAGGTGTGGCTCCAGCCATATCGCGACAAAGTGACAGTATTAAGCGAGTCTTCCCATGCAGCGCCGCCGTCTACACTGCGTAACAGCCTGACGTCCAGCGTTTCCGGGCGCATAGACAGGTCGGTTCCGTCAAGCCATATTTTCTCCACTGATATACTGGTAACACCGGGAGCAAGAGTGTTAGTTATTGTGAGACCGTCGCCGCTGATGTTTTTTGTATATCCGACGGGTACAACTTCGTCAACCATATAGACGTTTTCCCTGAACGTCGCCGGATTATACTTGGGCAAGTCGGTGAATACGCAAGTCCATGTGCTGTCACCGTTGTCCGCTATTTGAGGCGCGTAAGATGTGGGAACTCCATTCTGGTAAAGGATCAGAGTGATCGTTCCCGGGCGGGTATCATTGTTGTTGTTATTGTCTACCCACACTTTGGTTATTTCGAAGTCAGTCTTTACATACTCAATGTCGAGCGTGTTTGTTATGTCCATTCCGGTAACCAAGCTCTTAAAAGCTACGTCGCCGTCCAGCCCCGAAATGACGCCTTCTTTCACTGTGTAAACATACTTGCGCCCATCCGCATCATACTTCGGTAAAGGTTCGCCCTCTTCGTCCGCATTAAACGTGTATGTCCACGGCGCCCTCACTTCCCGCGTATTTACGGCAACCGCGTCTTGCCCCGGAACGCTCCGCAGCAACTCTATAATGATTTTCGCGTTATCATCAATATCCGCCTGCGTTGGGACGTCGGCTCCCGTCCAGCCGCCGAGGTTCCATGTTTTTCTGCCGTTCACGGTAACTGTGCCCGGCAATAGACGGTTTGTGATCGTCGTGCCGCTGACACTCTTTTTATACCCCGACGGTTCGACCTCGTCAACGGTATACACATATGGCACATAGACAGGTCCGCTTGTATCATATGCCGGCAGGCCGGTAAACGAATATGACCAGGTTGTGCCTGTGCCTGTTCCCGTCACGGTCTGGCGCCTGAACTCCGAGCCGTTCCGGTTGAGTATAACCTCTACGCTTGTCGGACGCGTTCTGTCGGCGTTTACGTCGTCGACCCACTCTTTTACCCCGGTAACTGTTATTGGCGGCGGGACCCAAGTATTCGTGATTGTTGCGTAAGCCTTACGCTCGTCATCTATGCCGGTGACCTCGATTTCAAACTCATACCAGGCGGTCCAGTTATCACTATGCTCCTTAAGCGTATAGACCAGGTCGGGATCCAGTCCGTTGAACCAGCCTTCCCAGCCTTCGCTCTTTAGCAAATCGGTCGACTTGATATAGGCTCCATCTCCGTACAGGTCCACGGCAACTTTTTGCGGTATTGTTGCTTCACCTTCTGCAACCCCGCCGGTTCTCCATATCTTCTGCACTCTAATACTGATAACAAACTCGGCAGCATTCAGTTTGTTGGTTATATTAAAGCCGTCGACCGTTGTGTTATAGCTGTCGACCTGCCTTTCCCTAACGGTATATTCGTATTCGCTTAATCCGTCCGGCCGGTACTTAGGCAGACCGGTGAACTCATGCGTCCATGTGTCGCCCGTACCAGTCACGGTTTCAGTTTTCACTATCATATTATCCCGCAGCAGGTCGATAGTAACGCTGCCGGGACGGGCGTTGTATCTATTGCTGCTATCATCCCATATCTTTGTTATGGGGATGCCGATCGTAAGAGTATTGGTGACAGTATAGCCGCCGGACGCCGATCCGGTGATGGCACTCACATAGTTTGGCGCCGGATCTTCAGATACAGTATAAACATATTCCCTTCCGGTTAGGTCGAACTTCGGCAAGGGATCGCTGGAGCTGTCGGTATAAAAAGTGAAACCAACCCATGGGCTGGATAACACATGGCTGTTTACCTTTATGCCGTCCCGCAGCAGATTGATAGTGACGCTTGCCGGACGGCTTCCGGGAACTCCGCCGTCATTCCAGACCTTTTCTACATCAATGCCTACAGATGGCGATATAACAGTATTCGTGATCGTAAACCCGGAAGTAACGTTTCCGCCCGGCGGCGCCGCCGCATACCCTGCAACAGCTTCTTCCTCGACTGTATACACGCCGTCATCTGTCAGGTTGTGGAATGTAAGGCTCCACTCGCCAACATTACCCGCGCCCGTCAGTGTGCGGGTTTCGACGGTAAGACCGTTCTTTTTCAGGTGAACTGTTATTGAGGGCGGCCGGAGTCCGAACACATTGCTGTTGTCATCCCAAATCTTTGTCACTTTGATATCGATCTTATTCGAAATGATCACTTCGGCAAAGTCATAGTCGTCTTTGTCTCCGCCTTTTTTGCCGTCCTCCCAAATCTCGTTGTCTTTCTCCTTCCGGGGATCCCATCTCCGCCGCTCTTCTTCGGAAAAGGTCGAATCGATATCCTCAACCTCTTCGCCGGGCTCGACTCCCGAGCTATCCTTATCTTCGTTGATTTTAAGGACTTCCGCGGCATTGCGTAAAACAGTGCCGTCGGCGTTTGGCAGCACTTTAAGCACAATGGCGACGTCCCATGCCGCGTCGCTGTCTTTAAGCCGGAACGCGGGACCTGTATATGTCAGGGTCGCGGGACCGAGGACCATGCCGGCGTTAGCGCCTCCCGTTTCCGGGGCTTTGTCAGCGACCCAATCAGTATTTTCAGCCGGGTTGAACGCATACCCGGCGGGCATATAATCCACAAGTCTGCTGACCCATGTGGGGTTGTCGGTCTGATTGTACACTTCGATCGTGAATGTGACCTTGTCTCCAACCGAAACGTTTGGGACGTCGGTGTTGACTGCGGGCTTACTGTATACATCACCGGGCGCACTCCGCTCCACCGAGCTTACCCATTTGCGCAGCGCAACGTCGTAGTAGAGACTGCTATCCAGCGTCACACCTGCACCGCCGAACAGCACCATAAGCTGGCGCTGCTGATCGATCGGATCGAATCCGCTGTTCGCCGAGGCGGTGATAAAAACGACTCCGCTCACATCCGGTTCTTTTGCTGTTCCGATCTTAGCCTCATAGATATCGATATACTTTCTACCGCTCTCCAAATCATTCAGCATGTCATTGATCAGGTCACTATATGATACTATACCGTCAGCAGCTAGTTCCGGGAAATTTGAAAGACGCCCGCCGCTGTTATGATAGTCTATAAATGTCCGGTAATACCAATCAACTGTGCCTTCAATGCGATCGACCTCTACATAAGAAGGAAATCCCAGATACTCCCACCACATGTCGGCGTATCCGGCGTTCTTCGTGAGTTTGCCGCCCCGATCGACCTTATCGATCTCGAGGATCATGTTCCAGAGCAACACCTGTGCCAGCGCCTTGCCTTCTATGAAGCCATCATGGTAAAGGGGATCGTTGGGACGGGATGTTAAACCCAATAAATCGTGGAGATAGTCAAATGCGGCGATAATAAAGTAGAGTTGATCGTCAGTGAAGTTGTGGTTGCTGCTGTCAAACACGTAATTGCCATAAATGAAGTGCGCGCCAAGGTCAGCG
>Ga0123353_10012122_pt1 | contig 12218 bp, 13 predicted proteins | sample TergutLab28metaG_3_FD_92763 | JGI IMG/M metagenome (GOLD analysis project Ga0123353, IMG submission 92763) | Labiotermes labralis P3 segment gut microbial communities from Petit-Saut dam, French Guiana - Lab288 P3 | ecosystem: Host-associated > Arthropoda: Insects > Digestive system > Gut ... | reverse complement strand
CTCCCCAAGAACGCTCCACGCATTCCTGTATAACTGATCTGAAAGTCCAGTCACAACCTGAAGATGGCCCACATATAGGGCCGAAACATGTCATTGTTATAATCCTCCTGTAATACTAGAGGGAAATATAGTTGTGTTCAACTGTAAGTATTAATACACCAAGCTCCTTACTATTGTACTAACACGACAGGGATGACGCACATCAGAATTATGAACCACACAATTCATGTGATACACTACCAGTTTTTTCATAAAATATAGGGCAAAACACTACTCAGGAACGTTACAAATATTATTTATTTTGGTACTAATGATGTAAGATGACCCACTTCCAGGAACACAAAATCCTACCCAAATTAACATTCCTATTCATAAAAATAAATTATAATACACTGTCTTTATGAGTACTTCTAACAAGCAAAAGACCAAAATATTTTATTTTGGTACTATATATAAAATTGCAATCATTTTTGCTAAAGCAGGTCCAAAAGTCAACATATATCATGGTCAAATAATTAACCTAATTTTTACTGTGTTAATAATATGGGTACTATCACAGGGGACATTAAAATAGTTTTCATAGTAACATAAATTATTTTTAACATGATACATAACTGTATAAATCAAAGTATTAATTTAATTCCCCCCCCCATAAGAAAAATTTAAGACAGTTTATTTTTACATATATTAATTCAAGTCATTATTCTTTTCTTTTTACATTGATACCAGCAATAAATTTAACTTTTCTAAAGGGGTATATCACGCATTACCAATAACCGGCCACATAAAAAGCAACATAACTGCTCTATTTTTAAGTGAATTATCCCTTTTCCAACTTCCCCATCTGAATACAATTTCATCCCTGCAAAGCTGCATTAACGATACCCAAGTTACATGAATTATAGGCACAGTACTATAGCAGATATTACGGTTGTGCAAAAGAATCACTCAATAAAATTAGAGATGAGAACATATCATATTACAGACATGATACAAGAGCATGGTGGCAGACGCAAGGACAATATGGAATTAGACTGTTAAACCTGCTGAAAGCATTGAAAGTATGGGAAATGACAAGAGATTACTGAATGATTTTCACACATCAAACCCCCTCTACAGATAACAATGCCAGTAAAGGAAAAAAATACATTGAATTTGTAACCTGAATGTGATTAAAATCAGCACAAGATAAATAAATTTTTTTACTTCCAAATCAATGCTAATATACAATTTGGTGACAAAAACCACAGATTCTTACATTCAATATATGGATTTCCTGCAGGATAGTTACTGGGGCAGTAACATTCAGGGTCCCGGTTGTTAACAACTCGGCAAGCAGCATTCACTCCACAGTGTTTGTCTCTACACAAGTCTGTTTGAGGTCCCTGACACAGACAACCTCGATAGGGGTCACCCGTGCATCCAGAGACACATGTGCACTCAAAACCACCTTGAGTGTCACGACATTTTGCATTATCTCCACATGGGTTTCGTAAACACTGGTCTCCACCTGAAAGAAGAAACATTATTGGGACTGATGTATAAATAAGTAGAAGAATACAAAATAACCAGCTTTCACTCCTTAATAATAACAGCTGAATAAGGAAGTCAGCCTTTCAGTATTTAGTTCATGTTTAAATTTGTTGAGTTCATTCAGCCTTTTACTGACCTGATGTGCACACAGTGCATCTTCTTGTATCTGGTGGCACTGTGTCACCCACAAAAAGTCTTAACATGATGGTAACTTGAATTTAGAAATCAAAGTACAAACTTCATGACTGAATCAGTGCAAACATTTCATATATGTTGAGAAATTAACTCTTCTGTCATAAGAATATAATATCAGAAACCATCAAAGCCATGACTTTAAATGTTTAAAATCAGACTCCTGTTGAAGAGTCTTTCATTTTTGTTGCTCCTGCCACCAACCAATCACACTGTCATTATCATCAAAATTGTTATCATCAGAGACATTCTGGATGAAATTTCAATCTCCATCATAAGGGAAATTCAGTCATTGAAATTTCTTACATGGCAAGACAAAAGACTCCAAAATTCAATAAAACTATCTCAGGTTAGCAGACGTATCACGGAAACCTGATGACAAAAAAAGAGATGGTTCTTGAAACACTGGTTCACTAACTGTACAAACACCTAATGCATCAGCCAACCTGAGAAAGTATTACTGAATTAAGTGGCTGTGAAAGCTTCAGATTATAGACTCCCAACTTGAATTCCATATTTTTTGGGACAAATCTTCTTACTGCCTGATATCACTTTCAATGCCAACTATAAAGTAATGTGATATTATTATTAAATATCTGAGACATTATGTTCATCAAGCAGCCTCCAACTTGGCATATTTCAAGAGCACAAAATGTAAAAATTTTAAAATATTTTCTAATTGATTAGTTTTGAATCTTTTTAGTGCTGTGATTATTATAAGTGGAGAGGACTGCTTCATTTCCGCACAAAAGCAAGGATCCAGTGAACTTCCCTTCATTTACTCCTGGGGCAGACTACTCAAAAGTGCACATACAGAGAAAGATCAATGTGTAAACTTATTTCTGCTGCAATATAACTGTGTAAATTGGATTTCCACCAGTACATAAAAATTATTTCTTTCCTTAAGGCAACTGCATTTTAATCAAACCCCAGCAAAACAACAATAAATACAATTTAATTTTCAAAACTAACATTTATATATTAGTCTATCTTCTGTAAATTACACTTCATAACCTTATACTCTTTCCCTATTTTCAAAGAGTTTCTGGGAGACCATTTTTAATATTATCTTTCAACTTGAATCTCTAAAATGGTATTTTCAATTAAGTTGTCATAACCAACTTTGTCTCCATGTCCAACCAATATGAGTAGTATCTGTGACAGTTATCCTGACAATATTCAGAACAAAAAGCCTTGAACACAACATACTCATTATGGCAAGGTCAAGTAATTTCTTACTTTTGTAACAGATCCAAAACAAATATTTAGCCACCAAATTTTGTGTAGAATATAACTTACCTTGTTTACATTCGAACAGTGGGTTGCCATAATAGCCTGGTGGGCATGAACACTGAGCATGTCTGTGGATAACTCGGCACTGTGCTTTGCTACCACATGCTCCAGCCTCCAGACAAGGATTCCTGCACACTTTATCTTCACTACAGTACTTATTCGATTCACAGTCATCATCTCTGAGGCACTCATACTGTTTGCATATCTGACTTGGTTCACCTTGGTAGCCATCTGGACACAAGCATACTGCACGATGTTCTGATACTCTACACTGAGCATTGGTGCCACATGGGAATTTAGGAGTAGTACATGGATTGTGACATTGTCCATTCACACATGCCTGGTCATTTGGACAGTCATTATGTGAACGGCATCCTGCCACACACAAACCTCTCTGACACAGTTGACCCTAAAACCAAACAGAAACACTTGTAAGTATAGCAACACCACAAAAATCATAGCTTGAAGCTATGTGTAGGCAGATGTTCACTGTGCTATTTAACAGATGCTTATTCTCTACACTCAGCATCTAATCTAATCTGTCTCATCATTCCCACTGCCAGTACTGCTGCACTGTGGCTAATACTATATATACATTTTATCCCATGGCAGATTTTTATTTGTAGACCATCTACAAGAAAGATAATTCAGGTAACTACTATACTGCAACATTCAAAGTACGAAAATCTATAATCTGAATTAATTACAAAGCAAATCTGTAAACTTGTGCTTGTACTGTCAGGTAGTAAGTGTGGTAGTACTATGGAAAGACCATGTAAATCTTACAGGTAAGATTTCAGGTCCTCACAGCAGCAACCATAAAAATTACTGTCTTCCTTACATGTGACACCATGTAGTCTAGTAGTATGTTACCAATGACTTGGAGTAACCAAACTATATGGCATCACATCCCAGAAAGAGTAATGTATGTCCCAAGCCTTCAGGAATATGTATTTACATCTAATCTTGCATAGTTCATGAAGACAATACCTGAAAGAAACTGGAGTGAACATACTTGGGTTCACCTGAACAACAAATTTAAAGTTGATATGAAACAGTGTTATCCTGATGAGGTTCATTTCTCGACTGTTCACTAGGCAAATTTCAAATCCTGCAGAGATGACAATTTTCTACCATGTAGCATGAAACATATTTTGTAGTTTATTATGAAATGAAAATGCAAAAATTAAACTGCATTTAACAAACTAATTGGTATATGTAATATAACATTTACCTGTGCACATGAACTGGGTCCACTGCATTTTGTTCTACACTTTCCCTGAGCACAGGTTTCACCACAAGAACAATTGTGGTCTGCAGCACAATTTTTTGTGCAGTAACCTGACTCATCACAGTCACAATCTGGTACGCCAATTCCGCATCGCACAGATGGTTTAGAGCAACTGACAAGGGGGTTTCCAAGGAAGTTTGCAGGGCAACTACACTGGACACCATGATTCACAACATGACAAATAGCACATGTACCACAGACTGAACCTTCCTCACATGGATCTGTAATGAGAGACTCGAAATGAATATCACGTATTACAGATGATGATGATGATGATGATTATGATGATGATAATAGTGGCAAGAATTTTTTTCTGGAAAACAAAGTGTCAACAATATTTTTTTTTTACTTTAACTTCTTTATTTCATAAGGAATATAGGCTTATGATATAAGAATGCATATTTGCCTAATGGATGTCCATTTAGACCCTCATAAAACAATCTGAACCAACTGACGAAATTGGATATGAACATGACATCATCACAAGCCACCCCATTCACACATTCTAATTTTCCGCCATCAATAATATAAATACTGCAGGAGGAAGGTGGGGGTCACAAAATGTTCTGTGAGGATAATTTTTTAAAAACTATGAGCTTAAGAAAAAAGAATCCATAATAATATCGTGGTCACACCAAATCCACATGTATCTTTTGGTTTCACAGTATTTACTTAAGGAAACACTGGAGTTAGGCATACGAGTTGCTGAACGGAGATATCCCTACATATTGTGTATCAAATATGGTTTATACATCAACAGTGTACACAAAACAATAACGTGGAAAACTGTGAGATTGTAGCTAACAAATGTAACATACCAGAAATTCGCATAGAAATAGATCTAATTTATATTTCTTGCTAGCCTGACCACACAGACTGAAACATGTCAAAGGAGCCAGATATCACAATTTCTTCCAAGAATTTCCATGTAAAACTGCCCCATTTATTTTGCTGTACTCACTTCGGCACTGTTTGTTGATGCAGGATTCATTGTCAGGGCACACACTGTCACTACGGCAGCCCACATCACACAGTCGGTCTTCACAGATCTGTTTAGGACCACATTTGGAATCACTATTGCAAACTGTACGACAGAGTCCTCCAAGACACCGCTCATCAGCAAGACAATTCTGATCCCTGAAATAAAAGCATCAAATATTGCATTTGGAATAAAAAATCTGCTATGGACATGTCATGCATCTTACAATAATTTTAAAATTGTATCATGAAATAAACACATTACTACTGACTCTACTTTTAGGTTTTGGTACTATCTAGAAGTGGGCTGTGTTGCCTACATTTCGGAGAAACATGCTGCCTCCATCTTTAGAGCTGAGAGCTGAAGCCAGATAATGTGATGTCACAACCTGGATGTCCACACCTGAACTGCATTTATTATCCAGCAGATGTAAAGTGATCTCAGACAAGAGAATGCCCTTCAAAATTCTTACTAGGGAGAACTATTCATATGCATGACACAGTCCAAATTATTACTTACGATCTGCAGGTAGTCTGGCAGATACCAACATAACAGGTTTGTCCACTAGGGCAGTCATGTTCTGAATGGCACAGTGATGTTGGCTGACGGCAACCTGTCTCTGGATCACCAATCAATGGAACTGGACATGAACACTGTTTCTGGTGGTTTAACATGACACAATGAGCATTTGTGCCACAGGCAGTTGGTGATGCACACAGATCTGAGCACAGAAAGAAAATACATGTACATTGTCAGGTGTCACTTCTCCTGATAGTGTACTCCACAAACTTTACTCTTTTTTTGTCACAATGTGAAGCCATGCTGAAATTATACTATGATACTTGAACTCCACACGCAAATTAAACAAATGAATATCCCTAAGAAAAAAGGGTGGCCTGTTCCTGTGAAATTTCATTCAGAAAAAAAAACCAGATACAGTCCATGTACAAAAATTTAGATAAAGAATGACAGCATCTGTGAAGTCAGGAACCATGGACACGGATGAAGGAGTTACAAAAATATTTCATACACAGTTACAAATTTTCCTCTCTGGTCTTGTCTATAGAATTTCTGTATCTTTGGAATAACTACAATCTTCATTATACTTCAAAAGAAATTCTATCTAATTTTTCATTTACAATTTCTGTTCTTTAACACTGATGTACCAGTGATTCAATTTACTCACCTATGCACTTACTGTTGATGCATGCCCTATCAACAGGACAGCCAGAATCGCTTCGGCACCCAGTAACACAAACAAGCCCCTCACAGACCTCTCCACTGCGGCAGTCATCATCTCTGCGACACAGTGGTTTGCAGACTCCTGATGTAAGGTCACAACGTTCATTACCCAAGCATCCTATATCTGAAGAACAGATGGGACGGCATGCATCATCCAGACATGTGGATCCTGCTGGACATTCCCTGTTCTCAGTACATGGCTGACCAGGGACACGAACACAGGCAACTTTGGCTGTTGGGTTAGGTACAAAACCACTACGACATGAACAACTTGCCCGTTGATTTGACACTGTGCATAATGCATTAGGGCCACAAGGAGAATCACTGCATGGATTCACACATCTGTTGTCTCGACATGATTCGCTGGCACTACAGTCATCATCAGAATGACATCCATAGATGCACATGTTGTGTAGACATATGTGACCAAGGAAACAGTCATTATCCACACGACAAGTCACTGAAATGAAACACATGACAGTTGCTGTTTAAACCAGCTAAAATGTTATTATCGTAATATTAATAATGGAAGTGATGATATGGATAATGACGATTATGACATGATGATTAAAATGTTCATGACAATGATAACAACAAAACCAAACAACAACAAAACATTCACATATATAAATGGCATTGGAGAAGCTTTCTGCATGTAAACAGTACACACGACAAACACAATGAATCAGTGATAGCAATACATCACAAAATATTTCCATTTGTCCATACTCCTCATCGTCATTACATAGACTAACATACTTCTCTTGTCAAAGTCAGACAACCCATCACAGTATGGCAAAACTTTGCACACTTATTGCTACAAATACTGTGACTGTCTTGACAGCACCTGCAGTCTCAAACAGGTATCCAGTCACCCTTTCACCTGAGAAAACAGTAAGTATTACACTGCAAAAAGTCTGGTGAATACGATAGATGCACCAGTACTTCCTAATTCCAGACCTGCAGTAATCTTTGCAAATCCGGCTCATAATCAGGGGCTTCAAAGTGCAGAAGAAATTGACACCACATTCTAGCAGACTTGGCAGCTTCAGATACAGGCCAGATCACACAATATCATGTTAGATACTAAACATTACAAACCATTATTAACAGTAGTATGAGAAACCTTGGATAGTTCATCAGGACAGTGACTAATCCTGGGATGTTTGATTAAAGAACACACTTCTGATCCCTGTCAGGGGAAAGAGATTTTCCTCTTCACCAAAATGTATAGACCAGCTCTGAAGTCCACCCAACCTCCAATTCAACACCTGCCAAAGCTCTTTTCTCAGCTGTACAGTGGCTTGGACCTACTTCCACCTTTTGCCACGATTTATGAATGAACATAACCGCAACTCCACTCCCCCACATGTATTAATGGTGTGAAAAAGGGCAACTATAATTCACTTCATGGGGTAGTATGGGATGATCAAATGAACACCTCTGACTGAAGATGAATACACAAGTATAGCACATTTACTGAACCCTATATTACGCACTCTTATTAAATGTGATATGGAACCATAATTTTGCCCCTCCTGTTTTGGTTCTGTCTCAAATAAATACAGTTACAACCAACCTACTTCAACATACAATCAAGGAACTCATTCTGCTTACTATGCTAATGGCAGCAACAGGTGGTAGAAGGAAACACATAGAGGGCACACTGATTATCATTTAACAATTGTGAAACCCACTCCCCCCAGACCTTCCACACACTCAGTAGTGATTCTCATTCGCTATGCAGTTTCCATATGTAAGATGCCACACCTGCATTCAACAACTGTAACATTAGTGACAGCTCAAGATTCAAGGCTTTTGGGTTGTTACACCAAGTATCAGAGTAACTGATTTCCAACATTTTGAAAGAACACATCATTTTCATCTTCAAGGGTCAAGGGTCCTTCAAAATATCAAGAAACAATAACACTGCTACTCCATGTAACAACCCAGAATACATGACTCCTCAACAGCAATACTTTCAAGGCACATTCCTCTGCTGCCTCTACCTGTCAGGTGATAATGAAATTTACACAAGATTAAACAGACCCGCATCAACAGGCACAGGTCCCTACACCTTTCTGCAACAGATTATGGCACATGTGCAGTTCTCCAACCAACAGCAAACATAACTTGATCATTACCCTCTCAGCTGTTTGTATGAAACTCTCTCGCACAACCTCTCAGCCCATAGCTTTGCAACATATCAGCACACATAGTTATACATGTAGTGTGCCTAAATAACACATACAATAGAGAAAAATGGCATACATATAGAGTTCACTTGCATTAACCATTACACACTGGTGATCCCATAGACGATATTTCTGACATTTTCCTCATACATATCAGTTTAAGAGTCTTGACATGGCAAATAGAATTCAGTGAAGTAGTACATATTCAGATATACATATATGTGAAACACAATATCAGCTTCAGACTTTCTAATGAAGTTGAGACTGATGAACATGGAAAACTGGTGGTAAAAATAAATTCAGTTGAAGACAGTTCTTTGACATTCTGCATGTTAAATATTTACATATGAAATATGTCCAGTATAAAATAACAGATAAATGATTACTTACACATGCAGTTTCCTTTAAGACATTTCTCATTGAATGCACACTCCTGGTCAGCCTGGCACACAGGCAGACACATATTGTCTCTACAGGTATTGCCTTCAGAACAATCGGAACTGGACTCACAAGAAACAGGAACTAAAAATGATTTAAAAACACAAAAAGTATTGTGAATATTACGAACAGAAAAATTCAGAATATTTCTCAGTGTTATCAGTCAGGAATCTATACTTACTTCGCACGCATTCTATATCTTGATTTCCAGTGAACCCAGGAGGACAACTGCACTGTTTGTTGTGATTAAACACTCGACATTCAGCATTCATCCCACAAGCAGAACGCTGGTCGCATGGATTGTTACACTGTCCTTGCAGACACTTATCTGTCAGGCTACATTCTTCATCTGACTGACAAGATGCTGAAATGTAACACACAGTGCCAGAAAAGTAAAATATCATCATCAAGATTAAATGAGAATTAATAATATGAAGTAAGGTAACCACTCTGATACATACTTCGACATATGTCTCCATAGCAGTAGGTGTTTGCAGGACAGTCATTGTTCGCTGCACACGGTAAAGGTTTTGGTCTGCAACCTACATGAATGTCATTTGGATTTCCTTCATAACCTGACCGGCAGACACAACTACTTCTGTGGTCATTAGCAACACATTCCGCATTAGGACCACAAACAGTGTTCTCACACACATCTGTAAAATGAAATACAACAGTTACATATTTTCAATATCAAAGTAAAGTGTGTTTATACACACAACAAAACCTTGAGTAGATGTAGTTTGTACTTCACAGATTATCAAATGAGATGGAAAGAAGATCACATATGGCATATAAAGGAAAAAAGAAAGGTACTATTTTCACATTTCCTGGACACCAAGGAAAACTAGAACAGCTGATATCCTGGCCAAGATTCTACCAGGCATGTAGTTTGGAGTGTTACAACTCAACCAACAGGATTAGGAAGTTCAAAAACACCTCCATCCACAGAACAGGATTATAAAGTAATCCACCAATGTTATGAACACCTCTTGGCAAACTTATGTTTTTTACTGTAAGGAACAAAAGATGACAGATGTACACAGAAGGCTTGGAAAACTAAGCCACTTATTTCATCACGAATGTATTACCAAAACACTACAAATGTATGATGTGCAGTTCTGATGGGAAACCCTGAATAAAAAATGTGGTGTAAGTTCATTCTTATAAACTAATAATATTGCTACCATACTAACAACAAGTGAAAAATACACCTATGCACACACACACATATATATTGACTAATATAAACTACAATTGTACTGATTTCATAATGTTGATTGCACCATGCATATCTACAAATTATTTACCTAAAAACTGTTCCAAAAACATGCACATATGACTTTAAAATTCTCATAAAATCAAATGACATTCTGACATGTTTCGGTGGCAGAATGTAATTGGATTTTATAAGAATTGTAAAGTTGTTGTATGTGCATGTTGTTGCAACAATTTTTATATACACAATCTTACTAGTTCAGACCGTTCACTAAATGGCTCTTCCAACCATGTTAAGAATATTTCTCTGTTCCACTGTACCAAAAACGGTTTTGAAAGTCCATTCAAGCTCTGGTGCAACGAGTACCAAAGTTTCTGCCCCTGGGATAGAGACAGCAAAGGCGATGAATATGTGACACTGTGTCTCTCTGAACCAGCATGACAGCACAGAATAGACTATTGTGATAAAACTGAAAGGCTACCCAAAACAATACTAAATTTTGACAAAAAACAGCTTAACTCTTTCCTCTTGGTGTGTAAAGTTACAAGACACGTATACCTCATTAACCTCAAAGCACTGTTATTCAACAGAAGTACAATGATTTCCTACCAGCATCTACTTGCTTCAAATAGGCTGCAGACATAAAACATGATGATGTTCTAACTGCATCTACTTGCTTAAAATGGTATGAAGGTCAGTATAGCAAAATGCCTCCTCTTTTTTTATGAAATATGATTACTGTTATAACAAAATTTACATGTACTATGGTACATCCTTTTCAAAGTTGAGATTATTTTTCCACAAAGTATCCATTATCAACACATTTTTTCCACCTTTATGCAAATAGTTCTATGTCAGTTGGGTAAAACTGCACACTGAAATAGGAGCTCTTCATGCATGCTGTATTTCAGTTCATCATTATGCACAAAACAGCTTCCTTGAAGTGCATCCTGCAAGGGGCCAAAACAATGGCAGTCAAAGGGTGCTAAATTGGTACTGTAGGGAAGATGAGGATAAGCAAATTCAAGGTGCAGACTTCTGTGGGTAAAATCGTGGATAGTGTCTTCTGGAACAGTGAAGGAATCTTGTCAGCAAACTTTGTAAAGAGAAGTGCCACAATCAATTCAGAGCAATGTGTACAGACATTAACAAAGTTAAAGTGACAGATTCAAAAGTTTCAGCCAAAGAGGAAGGTGAATCAAGTCTTCGTTCACCTCACAGTCCTGATTTAGCCACCTCCAACTTCCAATTTTCATGCCCCTGAAAGACACACTCTGAGTATGCTGTTTTGTGGATGATGATAAACTGAAATGTAACATGCTTCAGAAAATGAAGAAGACCTGGTGGAAAAATAAACTCAACTTTGTACAGGATGTACCCATGGAATATTTAAATTTCATTACCATTGTAAATTACAGTTTCTGAGAAAAAATAGGAAGCATTACTTTTGTACTGCCTCTCACATAACTTGTGTCAATTTATGTCAGAATTTCTGTCAGCCTTTCATAAAAGTGTGCCGAGGTAATTTAAAAAAGGGTTTTTCACTCCAACATAGTTATGATTAGAAGTGACAAACAAGGCCAATATGTTTAATAGTGGCAGTACATGTGATATAATGCTCAAAATTCTGTATACAATTCTATTTAAATGGAGTTCTTTTACTGTGGTGTGTATGCATCTATACTGTGTACTAGCACCAGGCTGCATGAAACTCCTAAGATATTTTAAGTATTTCACTAAGTATGTAGGAATAATTTATGTTGATGCAGTTTTTTATATTAACAACTTAGGTTCATAATATTCATTAAAACCACTCTCCCCCCCCCCCCTTTTGTT
>Ga0123353_10012120_pt1 | contig 12219 bp, 5 predicted proteins | sample TergutLab28metaG_3_FD_92763 | JGI IMG/M metagenome (GOLD analysis project Ga0123353, IMG submission 92763) | Labiotermes labralis P3 segment gut microbial communities from Petit-Saut dam, French Guiana - Lab288 P3 | ecosystem: Host-associated > Arthropoda: Insects > Digestive system > Gut ... | reverse complement strand
GGTGCTGTGGCAGCATGTCTGTAAGTAAAAAATAAATTTACTAAATAGATTGTTAAGGCAATATAGCAATAATTCAATGTAGTAAGAACAATAATTATACACAAATAATGTGATAGCATATACAAGAATATATAGACGCACAAATAAGTAGGCTTATGGGCAATTTATACCAAAAGTCTAATTATTTGTGTATAATTATTGTTCTGACTACATTGAATTATTGCTATATTGCCTTAACAATCTATTTAGTAAATTTATTTTTTACTTACAGACATGCTGCCACAGCACCAAATTAAAATAACGAAGTAAATCACTGAGTGTTTTTAAACTGTAACTTTAGTAAGGAACAAAGTATGCTCCCTGAGGATGATCGTATGATCGAAACATGTAGGAGCGTTTTAAGTGTTTCACTGTGAATGTATGTGCATTTGTTGGTGTATTAATTAAATAAACTACAGAATGCACGTTGCAACGATAAAGACATTGAGCGAGATATTATAAAAAATGTATATTGGTCTTCATGTAAAATACCCGTTATTCTTGTTAGAATGTGATGAAACTTGAATTTTCTCGATAGACTTTAGAAAAATACTTAGAATAACAAAATTTCATGAAAATCCGTTCAGTTGGAGCAGCGTTGTTCCTTGCGGATGGACAGACAGACAAATGGTGAGACATGACGAAGGTTATGGTCGCTTTTCGCAATTTTGCGAACGCACCTAAAAATGATCTACAATAGATTAAATGTTATAAACATCGGAGAAGTGTGCAGGATGCGAAGATCCGAAAGCGCCTCGATGTTACATTATACGTACATGTTCTCTCTCGCGTGGTGGAATGTGAGTTTTGAGGAATAAAACCCCGCTTTTATCATTAGGGTTTTTTTTTTACACATAGGGGCTTGACTTACAGACGGCTCGCTTTGCGATCGACTTCCAGGAGCGAATTAGGTCGTCGGTGAATAATAATAATAACAGGGCCCATTGCTGTATTTGACTTTATTATGCATTGTGTCAGAAAGCCCTTTGCGCGGTGCTGACTTTAATGGGGTTTCAATTCATCCTCCTTACAGTTCATTTCAACTATTTTTTACGTTACTTGGACCAGTTGGTAACGTTATTTTTCTTAACATCACATTATTATGTGTGTAGATGCCGAGAGCTTTACTACTAGGGCAAGTCAATTTTGTCAGAGTGCAGTTTTGTAGGCAAGAGAAATATTATTTTTACTAAAATCCACTTTTTCGCAGTTTAATTGGACTGCATGCATTATATAGAGACTTACAACTTTGTCCCCATGAAGTTCACCAAACTTTGCTTCAGTGCGGTGAATTTTTAATAAGACTTCACGAAGTTTCTGTTACCTGGAAGGGAAGTTGCAGCCCCGATTTACTGATGGACGCTTTTCTGAGCTTTGCGAATAAATACCCTTTCAAGTAGCATTTCATGGACCTGGTTCAGCACGTTTTAATGTGCTGTGTGATGGATAAATACGAGTGCACGGGCAAGTCTTGGCTGTGACTGATTGGCCCAACTTGCTAGAACGGGCGATCGCGCTGATATATAGACGCGTGTTTAAAGTACGAACTCCTCGACGGATTTTGATCCCTTTGAAATGTTTTATTTGTGTGGAGTTGAAACGCAAATAAGGTTCGGGTAGCTGAACTTGCACAAAAATGTCAACGTTGTAAAACTTCATGTTCTTCATATCGTTGTGGACGTAACAGAATTGTACGCGGGTCGGTTACAAAATAAGTTTACTGTTTATGTGTGTGTGTGCGCGTGTGTGCGTGCGTGCGTGTATATGTGTGTTTTTTTTGGGAGGGGGGTTATTTTCCTTTGTAAAAAGAATATTTCAAGTATAATTGTATTGAAATCCCTCTGATTTACCATATAGTTCCCGCCGCCTCAGGCTAGGCATTCGTCATAACGTGGTACAAGCTTTTCAGTTCCCTGTGGACAGACGTCCACCTCATCTATTACAAGCCATCGTGTCGCTGTAGTGCCTGAAGGAGATCAGAGATCCGAACGTGCCGTGGTGTCACATCGAACTGTCGTACTTTTCCTACCTTGATTGGCGTTTTTCGAGACATTGCCGGAAGATTCCGCGATGAATACTTGAATTTAGGCGTGAAATTCAAAAGGAAAGTTTAGTGAAGTTAAAGATTCTGTTACTGATCAAACATTTGTGAATCATTCGTAACGCTAACACTTGTTCCACTCGTTCGACTATGTTCAGCGCACATCTTCGGCTGCTCGGAGAACCCAGAAACACTTTACATGTACAGACTGATTTATCTGGGAGTAAATATGTAACTGGCATTTTAAATTAAGGCTATGGCACTTGCCATAGTCTGAAGCCCGGACACTCATCCAACCCGCCTGTACCTAACTTCCAACCAACAGCAACCCAAGAACCGGACGCCCCATGTGGTAATCAGCACTATAGTCGTGAGCTCCTAATGATGGGCATAGCAGTGCCCGAAACATGTTGAGCCTATCATAAGTATAATAAAACAAGAAGTAGCATCTAGTTGGTTCTTATTCTTCAGTTATCACAACGATGCACGGCCCAATACACATCAGATTTACACATTATGAATATTCACTTCGTACCTCACAGAGAACACCATGATCTTTATTGTTAAGAGAGACCATTTGATATATTTTGTTTGGGGAGACTATCTGTAATAATACGAAGGTATATTCGAAGTTGGAAATATCGCCGCTAGGTCCTGCAGAGTTGTCACTGTACGCATAATGTAAGATTGTGGCTAATTTAAGCTCTACACCTTGATTTATCAACTTTCAGCTGTCGGGAAAGTGGGATATGCAAACTATACTACCAGTTGTTGAATATTTTTGCTGCTTACAGTCAGGAACACAGACGAATGTTACCAGTCTTGCCTAGGAAACGCAACAGTGAGCTGTCTGACGCATTGTTAATGTACAAGTGTCCCCGTCAGCATGAAACTTACTTATATTTTCGTGTAAAATGCCCAATGTTTTTGTCTGATTTGAACCAGACTCGAATTTTCTCTGCATATTTTACTAGAAGTACCTAATATAAAATTTCGCAAATATGTATTTAGTGGGAGCCGAATTTATACATGGCGGAACGACGGACTGACATGAGGAAGCTGATAGGCACTTTTCGCGACTTGGCTAACGTGCCTGATATCTACAGAGTGACGACGAAAGCACATTGAAACGTTTGAGTGGGAAGTGATTGTAACAGTCATTTCCATTGTAGGTGTGGTAAATGCATCTTCGAATTTCCAGGAATAGTAATGTACCTGTTGTGCCTCTGCTAATAGATCCACGTGTGTTGTCGTCCACGTTTGTTTAAAGTATACAACAATACAGGCAATGTACGTGTGACGTAACATTGAGGCGCGTTCGTGTAACCATTGTTGCAGTGGCAAAACGATAAGTATTACGTATTCTGTGTGTGTGTGTGTGTGTGTTTGTTTTGTCTTAGGTATCGAGCATGCAATGCGCATGCGCCATATTGTCATCTGTGGCCTGTCCGGCTGTACAATATTTTTCCGCAGTATCTCATAAATGGTACGATTAAAAAAAAAAAGATGTTGAACATAAAATGTGTGTTTTGATTTTCCCTACAACTTCTGTCTGGAACATTTCTCGTTCTAAGAAGAATTCATCGAGATAGTATTATAAATGTAAATACGTCCTCGTGTAAAGTACCTGCTATTCTTGTCAGATTTTAATGAAAGTTAAATGTTCTCAATTGATTCTTGAAAAATACTCATATAACAAATTTAATAGAAATCCGTCCAGTGAGAGCCGATTTCCATGCGGATGGACAGGTGGACAGCCAGGTATGACGAATCTAATAGTCGCTTTTCGCAATTTTGCCAACGCGCCTAACGGTGGTTCAGTATAGCTTCACCTCCGTAAAACACTAAAACTATAACCGTTGTCTCCGTATTTTTAACACTAAACACACGGCACAACACGTGGGAATAGAAACTTTTGTCATCTGATTCAGTAGCTTTGATGTGTGAGTAACTTTTATGCGGAAGTAATTGAACTGTAAGTTTGCTCTGAATCTTTGTTGACTCACTACCTGCAGCTGCGTCGTGCAATTAACAGGATTCTAAGTTGCTAATGTGCAGAAGGATTTTGAGGAAGCAAAGGGCAGGTTCTTGCTGTAGCTGCAACAGTGGAAAGGAACAGAAATATTGGGTGTAAGATTTCGCGTCAGATGCGCGTGCTACTGATGCTGTTAACTGAAGGCAGCAACATCGGGCAGTTGTACCATGGCTCCATTCGCCCTTTATATTAAGAAATCTCTGAAAGCTTTTGATACCATTAAACTGCAACTGCTTTACATAAAAGTGAATAAGTTGTGAGTCATGCGAAGTCTCGTCTCCAGCTGCACAGTGACAACAAGATGATCATAAAGGTTTTTTTTAATATTACGTTTAATGACACTGAAATGTATAAGATCCATTATATGGGGCATGGAGTATGCGCTTCTTGTATCAAATGTAGGTTCCTTTGTTTCCCGTGATGTTAGCGAGTAAAATATCTTGAAAAGCTGCCTTTGAATGTCTTCATGAAAGATGCTAATTCGTATCGACGCAGCAAGAAGAAGACGAGGTTGAAACATCTCTTTGTTTTCCTTTCTTCAGTGTTTGACCAGTGAGCCGGATGAACCTGCAGTGCGATCTGTAGGTTGATGACCCGTGGTACAGGGAATAAATCCGCGTGCATTGTGAGGAATGCAAAACGTATCTACACACACATTCTGTGCGTAAAGTGTACACTTTCTGAGGGTTATACGTAATACTGCAGAATAAGGGTGATTGGGCTTCGCGAAGCTAAGCATGCCGCATAAAAGACGCGATGTTCAGAGGGGAAGAACGGGAGATGAGAACTTTTGTGCGGTATGTTTTTCAGTATTAACGATAGAGTAGCGTATAATGAGTACCAAACTGTACAGATGCAATGGAGATTTAAATTTGTTTAAAAAACATTTATTTAAATTATATGCAAGTGGTAAAATGAAGTCAATAAAACACAGACTTTATTGAAGGCTGCCGATTAATAGAATCTTAAACTAAGAAAATTATTGTAGAGAAGGAAAGATTGTAGTAGTGCAGTAGTTGTTGTAGTAGTAGTAGTAGTAGTGCACTAGTAGTGCGGTAGTAGTAGTAGTAGTAGAAGTAGTAGTAGTGGTGGTGGTGGTGGTGGTGGTGGTGAAGGAGGAGGAGGAGGAAGTGGGAAGGTAGACCAGTCTAAATGGTGGTGTATTTAAGGAATTTTTGCTCCACAGGAAATTGTCTTTGCATTAAAGTGGCCATCTTTTCATGGCCTGTTCGGGCACGGGGACAGCGTTGAAGTAACAGTCAAAATGGTACGCGTGTTACAGTCATGTTTGTTTGTATCGTAAATCTTTGCTGTTTACTGTTCCGTGCGCAGAGCTATTACTATCTCATTGTCGGAAAGGCCCCTAGCAGGATCCAAGAGTCTCTCACTTCTAAAGAATATTGTCAGAAAGACGTAACAAAGTCGGAAAAATAACAAGACGCGGACAAAATCTGGGACGAAATTAGTCCGGGACGTAAATATTATGTAGGGGCCTGTCCCCGAAAATCCGGGACGGAAGTGGATTCATGTAAAGAACGAACCGCAATCGAGCAAATAAATAAATAAATAAATAAATAAAATTATAAATAAATAATAAATAAAGCAGTAAGTTAATAAATAAATAATTTAATTGAAGACATACTCCGGATGTTTCAGTCCATTGGATGGCAATCGTACTTCATACTCGGCAGGCCCATGATACGAATGTTGGCCCTTATGTCTGCAATTCTGAGGTTTTTCGTGGTTGTATCAGGCCCCTCAAGGCAAATACCGGAACAATGCCTAGTATTAGGCCACCATTGCTTCTTCCCACACGATAGCCATTTCATTAATCAGTAGACCTAATCATCCGACAGTTTTACGCTGCGTAGTATGAACTCCTGACGGCTTGTTGATGGAACTCACAAAGCAAGGACATACAATAACGAAACTGGCGGCATATACAGGCTTCTGTGTGGTCTCATGGGCTCTCCCGTGATCACTTACCTCCGTCCAGTAACTTAAGAAACGGGCGATAGCTGTGTCTTAAACATGGCTCCTTTAAAAGCCATGTGTTGACCTTTCTGCATAGTAAGGAGATGTTTTGAAGTGGCAAAACAAGCCAGGTGGTGTGAAGGTAAGCTAATTTACGTGTACTGTTGGAATTCCCCTTTTTTCCATGCATGCATAAGCCTGTTCAACATTTTCACCGTCATCTTCGCGTTTATCCAGTTTCTTGTTTATGCCCTTCTTTTAAAGATGTGCTTTCCCACCATTAACCACTGAGCCGCTTAGCCTAGCTCATGCGATGACGGGTGCGACTGGTGTTCCAAAGGTGCGTTTTTCTGGCATGGATGTTCCTTTTAAATATTTCATCTGACTGACAGTGGAGCAGAATCGTTGGCGAGCTAGTAGTTATTCAACTGATCAGGAAGTTCCGTATGTCTTACGGAACTTTGAAGTTTCTTGCATTGTTTACGACAGCCCGTCACTTGTCCTTATCCTGAGGCGGATGGGTCCAATCCACACACTCTCATTCCATTTCTTAAGATCGGGTCTAATATTGTCCTCCCATTTATGCCTGGGTCTTCCCCAGCGGCCTGTTTCCTTCAGGTTTTTCCTCCAAAATCCAATATGAACTCATCTTCCATGGATACCAACTCCCCGTCCATCTCATCATCCGTGATTTTATCACTCTAATAATATTTTGTGAAAATTATAAATTATGAACCACCTCATTATGCGGCTTCTTCCATCCTTCTATTACTGCCGCCCTCTCAGATCCAAATATTTATAATCAGAATTTTTTTTTATCACTGTAAATCTGTGTTATTCTCTCACTATAAAACACCAAGTTTCATACCTATTCGGAACGGGAGGAAAATGTAGTTTTGTGTATTTTATTCGTTACGTTATTAGATAGCCGGGAGTCTTTTGGCAGATTGTGATAGCATGTTAAACTTTTAAAGACTAAACGTAATCTGCTGTATATAAAGAATCTGTCTGTACCTCGCAGTAAACACTTTCCACCACGGTTATTAAAGCCAATCACTTAATGATGTATAAAGCAAAAGTCGCTCTCTGTTCTGATATCCGTACAAAACACATGAATAGACTGTGTCGGCAGAACGTAGAATTGTTGAATGTTAAACTTGGTGGTACGTAAAGAAACCGCTGGTCTTTAAAAGGTTAATGATTCGTCATCGTCATTCGTTGTCCGTCTTTACTACTACCAACAACTACGTACACGTTTAATGCATATCTCGTTCAACATTAATCAAAGGTGAACGATTCTGAAGAAAGGTTATGTTAGCATAAGAGCATAACTCATTTTGTGTACCATCGAAGGCGTTGTTCGACCTCTTTATATCGCTCTGACCAGCAGCTGATGTCCGATATGCTGCGTGTTGCCTGTAACTTACTGTTACTTCAGGGGTGCTTTGGCCCGTTTAGAGGCGCGGTGGCAAAGCAGTTGCGTAAAGCGAATATTAGTCATGTCGTCGTGTTTGTCCAGCCGTTTGACCGCCCGTCTGTCAAGGTACGGCGCGACTTCCGCTGGACGGATTTTTCGTGAAATTATGTTTGGAAATTTTTTTACTATTCGTAGACACTTTGCGATTGTGAGGAAAAACTGACAACATTAACACTTCACACAAAGACAACGTACCTTTACCGCGTCGCGATGGATCTTTATTGTTAAGACAGTGTTCTGTGTGTAGTACCGGGGTGCTGATGAGTCCTTAGCCCGACCAGGAAGGAAACAAACTCGGAAGCATGTCAGGGACGCGCGCGATTTCAACACCATCGAGACGCGAGCTCTCCTCAAGTTTTTTTTTGCAAGGCAAGGCGCCGAAGGAAATTACGCCACTTTGACAGAAACATTAGCTTGTTTCCTTCCTGGTCGGGCTATGGACTTATCAGCATCCCTGGATGAGCCGGAGTCGAAGGACAGACAGATTAGCAACTGGATTCGGGGCCTCGCAGCACCGATGCACCTCGGCCTTAATAGACGGGCCCTTTGTGCCCTGTCGAAGGACAAGTTGATGATATAAACATAACAGATGGGTGTGAATGGTTGTGAATCTCGCCGTTTACGAGATAGGTACAAGAATTGTTATATCTCGCCGTTTACGAAGAGCTGTAAATCAGCTGCTAAGATAATGAGAAAACTTGCTGTATTTGTTGCGTTAAACATGAAAGGAACTTTCCAAAAGCATCTTTTTCTTTTCAGTGGTCACGATTTTAAAATCTTGGTACTGTAACATAGCGTTAGCGCCATAAGCGTTATTCTCTGCTTATGTTTCCTAACTCTGGGCTTTCGATTTATACATTTCCCTTTCATTGCCGTTTCGCTGGAATGTAACTTGTCTTATGAGACTTTTATAATCGATCCATGTCTGTGTCAGGTGAGTAAACTGCAGTTACACTGGTATACGAACGCATGTTTCTGTTCCTTGTCGTTTCACATGCAGTATCGGACTGTGATTAGATCGGTGCTTACATCTCGATTTTGGCGTTTGGGAGTGCAGTAAAGACCAGTGTTAGTTATGGTTACCCAAAGATCTTCTGTCACACAACGTGACAGGATGCATTCATTATTAAGCATTTCATTGAGCGTGCCTGCCTGCAAGAGCGCAGTGGTCTGATCGTTTGTAGAATGTCAGGAACAGCAAGACACTACTAATTGATTTAATTATTGTCGCACGACGGTGGGATAGCTCTGCCACTGAAGTGTGTGTGTCTACAGGCGTTTTGTCCTCGACAAAGGGTAGGGAATTTTTCTGTTCGACTCTTCGTCCGTGTGGGCCTGCAGGTCACTCAGCCTTTTAATATACTTGGCACAGGCACTATTTCCCCTTAGGATAAAGGCGATTGAAGCGTAAATCCGACAGTTCTGCTTCATTTAATGAGGTATAGATGCTATACCTGCGTGGCGAGGTGCCTGTTAAAGGGGCAGTTCTTTTTTCAGTACTGTGGCTATTTGGAACACTGTGTAATCATCAGCTGTCCTCCTTCGCTGTGATGAAATGCATTTGCAATATCGGTTTAAACATGACATTTGTGTAGATGATGCTTAAAAATTCAGCTCCTACGTATGTCTTCTGTTGTACAGACCAGTCAGGTTATGGTTTTAAGTGGCAATAATTGTAGCTTGTTATAAGCATCGTACGAAACGAATTAATATACTGAGGGAAAAATGCAGAGTTGTAGAATGTTAACGCTGGTGGTCGGTCCTTCGTGTAGTGATCATTTTGCTTTAAAGGGACTGGCCATTATATTAATTCTTTTTTTTACAGGCAGTTGTGGTCTCTTGATTTGAACAATTTAGGCGCATTCGCAAAATTGCGAAAAGCGGCTATTAGCTTCGTCATGTCTGCCCACTTTCCCGTCAGTCCGCGTAGAGCAGCTCAGCTCCCACTGGACGAATTTTAATTAAAATTAATGTTCGAGTATTTTTCGAAAATATGTCGAAAAATTCAACTTTCACTAAAATCTGACAAGAATAGCGGGTACTTTGCATGCAGTCCAACACACATTTTTTATCGTATCTCGCTGAATTCTTAGAATCAGAAATGTTTCAGACAAAAGTCATGGAGAAAATCAAAACACACATTTTTATATTAAGTAACATTTCTTCGAAAATCGTGCCGTTTATGAGATAATGTGGGAAAACACTGTAGAGCCGGAGGGGCCACGGATGACAATATGGCGCATGCGCATTGCATGCTGGATACCTAAATCTGTAAACACAATCCTCAGAATACGTAATGCTTCAGGAAGGCGCCTCGGTGTTACGTTATACGTACATTGCCTGTCTTCTTTCATCTTGTTCTTAAAGAAGAAATATCTGATTCGATGCTGTATAACAAATGCGGTTGACAGAGCGTCGTTTAGTAAACGAACGTTATGACTTCTTGTCGCACCGGAAGGTGGCCATGTTTTACATTCCTGTAAGACGTAACCTGCGTGTCTCGTCTGTGTTAATTTCCATTCAGTTTGCAGCCACTTGAACAAGAGCTTAACGTGAATGTCTGATGTATTTGTTAAAGAAAGCTCAGTTTGGTGGCATGTAACTTTTCTGGACAACGTTGTATCTTACGAGAATATTTTTTTTGTATAATTACTGCTGTGATGTCTCAATTTTATCACTGATACCGGGAAGCAGAGGTCTATCGGAAAGTCTTGGTTTTGCTTTACAAAACCGGAGCTATCACGACAAAATTCAAATTAGTTCTACACAGGTTGCAGATGCACCTATTTCACGGATATAAACGGTAAAACAGTCTCTGTACAGGCCAGGACAGGCCCTCAGGGTTACAGGAGGTTGAGTCTCTCAGATTTCAAGACATTCGGCACATGAAGTTGGTAAGGTTGTCGCCCCTACGCACCGGGCGCCTTTACCCCCCAGGAAATATTCCTGGTACACATTTCTGTTAGAGGCTAAAATGTGGCCGGAAGGATTATGTCAATAAAAAATTCCAACGATACAATCGGGTATAGAACCCGCGATCTTCGGGCTTGTAGCAGGTAATTACAATATAGAACTCAGGATCTTGTATTGTACTCACCACATACCAATCCCGTCTCTTTCTTTTCTCTCCGCAGTTAAAAGAAACCGTTTTGAGATGCCATTGGATTCTTAATAGGTTTGTTACGGCCTACTAATCGGCAGTATCAGGAAAGCATTTGCAAAGTGGTTAGCGATGAATTACTGGTCTTCTCTTGTTTTTGTTTGGTTCTTACTTGTGTATCCTGTATACCCAAGTAGTGGTAATATGACTGGAATTAATGCGCAGATAAGTGGTGTGCTAAACGAAGTTTTATTGAGTACAGTAAGTTGTAATTTAGTGTATATCTTCGAGATGCACGCTACGTTGGTAGTTGTAATAGTTAATTATTAATCGTTAATTGATGTTGAAAGAGATGAATTTTTGTATGTTTATCAATGGAAAGAGTAAAGGTCAGAAATAGGGAAATCCATGGAAGGATTGTGCAGCATTTTATTAGTGAGAGTGTTGTTTTTGCTAATGCATTGAATGTTAATTAAATCGTTTGAAGAACCCTGGTTGGTTTCTGTGCCGCGAGGTTTAATTTTAAAAAACTCTGCGTTCTGTTCATTGAATGTATTTCTGTAATTGTTATTCACCTCAGAACAGACAGCGATTACTTATACATATGCGATATTAATTGGTTGGTTATTATAACTGGAGTGAAGAGTTTGCTGCGCGGTGGGGAACTCATCGTTAATTACAGTTCAGTTGAATTTTCGTCTTGAACGGGATATCGATACGTAAGGGGAATGTTCTGAAGAGATGTAGGTATGTTTAAATGTTGTGTAAAGAGATTGTATTATTGCAGTTGTAACTCGCGTTATTACTTTACGCGCGCTCGCACTGCCAAATAACGTGCTGTCGTAGGTTGTTAGAACTTATTTAGTAGTTTCCCACGGTCGCAGTGTATTCTCGTTATTTCTGATGTCGAGTTCACCGTGTTATCGACTATGTGGCAAAGGAAGGTGTAAGTCGGAGTGTACAAACGCAGGATTTTTGACGTACGAACCGCACATTTGGCTTGATTGTTTTGGTGAATAACTTTTAACGACCTATATTTCTGTCGACCACAAAGCCTGGTTCTGCACAGCGAGCTTGTTTGTTTCACAGCCTAGCATGAACGAATTTTTTTTTTGCATTAATGTAATGTAATTTAAGCTTAATTGAGAATCATACCAAATTGAAGGAGAGAGATAATACGTTTTTGTTTTATTTTATGTCATGTTTTTCGTATATTGGTCAGTGAATTTGCTGCGTAAATATTTTCGTTACGGATTCAAAGGTAGTACAACGTGCAACTGACAAACAGTGTAGCCTATATTCCTATTTCCGTTACTGTGTCAATTTATATTCCTTTTTCCGTGACTGTGGCAGTTTATATTCTTATTTCCGTTATTGTGTCGGTTTATATTCCTGTTTCCGTTACTGTGTCAGTTTATATTAATATTTCCGTTACTGTGTCAATTTATATTCCTTTTTCCGTGGCTGTGCCAGTTTATATTCTTATTTCTGTTACTGTGTCAATTTATATTCCTTTTTCCGTGGCTGTGCCAGTTTATATTCTTATTTCTGTT
>Ga0123353_10012119_pt1 | contig 12219 bp, 6 predicted proteins | sample TergutLab28metaG_3_FD_92763 | JGI IMG/M metagenome (GOLD analysis project Ga0123353, IMG submission 92763) | Labiotermes labralis P3 segment gut microbial communities from Petit-Saut dam, French Guiana - Lab288 P3 | ecosystem: Host-associated > Arthropoda: Insects > Digestive system > Gut ... | reverse complement strand
TACTATGATCGACTCCTTCCACTCCTCTGGCAATTCCTCCATATTCCAAATCGAATCAATATGTTAATGGATCTCAGAGCGAATTGTTCTAACCCCTGCCGTAATCAGTTCTGTTCGGATTTGATCAATTTCTAGCGATTTGTGTCTTTTTAGCTTTTCAATAACCATCTCAACCTCAAAGGCACTTCGGCTCAGGCTCTAGTGTTTCTGCTGGGTGTATTTGTCTGCGTAACATCACTAACCCCATGTACACTACATTGAACAGCTGGGAGAATTGGTTCCTCCATTTAGCCGAAATACTTTGGCATTCTGTAACCAAATCACCCTTGTCATTCTGTACTCTATGAAATCTAGGTTGGTAACCCTTCTTAAAGTCATTGATGCCTTTGTAGAGGTCTCTGATATTCTTGATCTTACTCATAGTTTCAAGTTCATGAATTAGCTTTCAGATATTTCGTTTCTTGTTCCTGAAATGTCTACTAGCTTTACGTCTTACATTGTTTAGATTACATTGCTTTGGTGTGGATCCTATAACCACTGCATTTTAGCCTGCTTCCTTTGATATAAAAATCGTAAACATTCTTCATGAAACCATGGTTTGTGCTGCTTCAATCCATACAGACCTTGACTGTCTTTTGCTGAGGTTTTGATATCCTCTTTCGTGTTTTTCCAAGCCTTATTTATGTACTCGCTATCATTTGTTTTGGAGAAGAGAACAATCTGTTGCGCCTTTCAGGAATCTAAACCCGCATCGTCCACTCCGTACACGTATCCTAGACATGCTCTCCCGCATCCCACTCAGTTTACTGTAAAATATTATACTTATTCTTTATTAATACATCAAACGTCTCAGCTTCCTATCTGTGCAAGTTACTGTGGTAGAATACGGGCTAAATTGCTTCCAATTTTATAAGTCATAGGCATGTTATTTAAAATGTTACCAGAAGGATTTACTGCTCATCAAAATTTCAGTCAGTATTTTTAACAAGATGGAACAAGCGTAATGTGAAATGCTGATCTTCTGACATATGTATTACTCCGTTCTGGTATTAATATTTGAAAAATTACCTAAAAGTTAAATTAAAACAAATATTTCAAACACCATCGAAACCCGTAGGCTCAGTTAGTTCGAGCAGACACAAAAATGCTCTGTGAAAAATGTAGTGGATTGAAATACCGAAATGTGAACTCTTTAATTATCTTATGTATCTTTCAGATTCATTTTGTTTTTTACATGTTGCATCAATGTGGCTTAATCCTGCAAAGACTACATTTAATCTGTAATGTATTGAAAATTTCAGTTTTTGCCTCATAGGTAACAGATTCTTTCCATTATAAAGACCAGTAGGTTAATAATTTATAAGGAAATAATCACTCTTTCGGGAGTTTCATACGAAACACGTGTGGGAAGATCCAGGCTTTCTAGTGTTGAACGTGGTGGTGATGGTACGCATAGTAATGGTTAAACTTAAAAGAGTTTTTCGATTCTGAGCTGTGCACTTTGTATGCTGGAGATTTGCCCTTTTAGTGATCGTTGCAGTGCTGAGAAAAATAAAAATGAAAGTATCAGCACATTTATTTTGTAAGGATATGCTGCCTAAGAAAACAATAAAATCCTTTTGTCTCATATTTACACTAACGCAATGCGTTTGGAAAAGGCTAAGGTTAAACGAGTTTACCAGCTAGATATTTTATTTGCACTTAAGTTCGAAAAGTTCAAAAAAATTATAGAGGCGCTATCGTGAATCGTAACGTAAGCAAAGTGACTTTATTGGGTAGTCACCTACATGAATTATGTGGGAAAATAGTTTAAGTCTATCAACATTTTTTATTTCATAATGGTTTTTACATGCGAATACTAAAAACACTACTGATCTATTACGAAAAAAATAATTATATGTTACGGGATTTGTTTTTAAAGCGCAATTCATTTATTCTTTTGACGTCAAATCATGGCTGCAGAAGTTTGGAACGGTGGGTAGCAGTGCTGACACGCTGGTTAAGACATTTCTGATTTTACGAGAGGATTGCTTTCCTTGTAAGTTCTTCATCGAAAGAAAATTTTTAGACTACTTTCATATGATGCGCAGTCATGGAGAAGCGCTAGTCACCCCGCTGGATAACAGATTGCCGCATTTTATGGAATCCGAATATCCATTACTCTCTTCACAAGAGTCCACCACTGGACGTTATCTTGAGGCAGTTGAGTAGAATGCACAGCCACACGTCCTATTTTTCTGAGACCCATTTTCACATTACGCTTTCATCTGTCCTGTTTCTCCCAAGTTCTTCAAGTTTTTCAGTCAAATATTTGCTAGGAAAATTTTGTTAAACGGAAAGTAACTTTGCTTGAATTTATAACAGTGGAGCTATGATAGCGTAGGCGACAATAGTGATTAGGTTAGGGACTATACAACCAGGAATCATGATTCAATTGCCGGCAGGGACAGATTTTTATCTTTCCCAAATTATTTAGACCACCTCTGCGCCTCGCCCAGCTTCCTCTTCAGTGGATAACAGAGGCCTCTTCCCCAGGGGTAAAGTAGCCTTTGTTTGACAGACCACTGAAGAATGAGTAGAACTATTACCTTTACAACCCCCATGTCTTCGTAGCGTACACAGGGATAACTTGGCCATACTTTATAACATTAGTTGGAGAGATGGTGGCTTGTCAGTTCTTACATATTTAGGACAAAATTTGGTATTACACTCATATTAGTGTACCGCTGTGGATGGACTTTTATAATAAGTACCTCTGTCGAATATCAACTGCTTTGCGTGTTATGAGAATTTTGCACACAGCAAATAAATGAACTCGTGATGGGAAGATAGTGACTGTTGGCCAGTCCACACGTTTCATTCCGAAAATGCTGATCTGATTGAGATTAAATTTTGTATCAGATCGGGTTGCACTAAACAGTGTCGAGCGAATGTAACTTCGACTGAGCAATCGGTTAAACAGAAACGCCATTTTGCACGAAGGTTAGATGGAACTTATCGTCGTCTTTCAGAAAGGATTCACTGCACATGGGGTTACTATATGAAAAGTTAATATCAGCAACTTTCATTTGAAATAACTTTCTAGTTAAGTTAATCTACAATGATTTGCCTGAGAAATCAAGTTCCGTCTTTATGCATTGTGACTAGCTCTAAACTGAAAGTTTTAGAAAAGGACTGTTGACTTTCTTTTGTTACTGGAGGAAATATACATACATAGACACATACATATATACCTACCTATCTATCTATCTACCTACCTACCTAAATCCGTCCATCCATACGTAAACTCGTACATACATACATACCTACATACATTCGTACGTACGTACGTAAATTCATACATACATACACACACACACACACACACACATGCACGGACACATGTAAGAATATTATATTAGTGACGTGGTAAATGTGTTATTGGAAATATAATAGATGAATGCTTATAACTGAAATTTATTGAAAATATGCTGAAATATGGTTCGAACTGATACATTTATAATATTCACTGAAGTTTTAAATATTACGCTGTATGAATAAGGTTAAAATGCACCAAATCTAGACATAAATAAGGGAGACTGCTAAAATATAAAGACTTAAAATTTATTTGATGGAGGTTTTTCTGTGCGTATTTTAAATGGGCAAGATTACACATTTTCTGACCCGATGAAGGAAATAACTTTACAGTTGTTGAAATGTTGAATTTTCACAGGCATTAACCAAACACCACAGTTAATTGCATTTGCAAAGAAAAGCTTGTTTTATTAGTGTTTGTGCCCCATGCTGGAATATATATTTCTAGTAGCTGATATGCTGTAAATAGGGCAAGTTCAAGACTGTGATCTTTCCTGCGCATATCTTAATTAATTAAAGTACAAATAAAAATTTTAAACACTGTGTGACAATTAGGACAGAAAAAATATTCTCGCTTAATTTTTGAATTGTTAATTATAATTTCCCAACCAGCAATATGTAGTTTGATTGCGCCCGGATACAAAACGCATTTACGTTTCAATTTTCGAGAGTTTTTTTGGAAATGTGTTGTAGTTGTGAAACAAACAGTTAAAAGCCTGTTGGGAAAAAATGGTTTATACAGTAAGAGTATAATCTTGACTGTTTATACTTTCAGTCCGGACAGACTAGTTTGTTATACGTATTTTACGAGACTGTAAATGAATAGTTTTGCTTCGTCTGAAAAATAACCCTGCAGCTGCCAACAATGTTACTGTACTTGCACTTCAAGCGATATTGTATTTTAGGTTTCCAACTTAATCAGGGGACCTATAAGTCAAAATAGGGAAATCCAGTTAAAATGCAATTGTGATCTATTTTGAATTGTGCCCCCTTTTCACAGTTTTGAAGTGCTGAGGTCGAAAACTTTTTTAAATTTTTTCGGTATCTGAGATCGCGATTTTACGGCACTGTCTGTAGGTTTTATTGGTGTTGGGGATATCATATACGGACTCACGTACTGTCCTTTTTATATATTTGCAGACGCGCGAAACGAAAACACGTCTGGTACTCTTCCCTGTCATTTTCTCTCTGTGTATTGTTCACCTCAACTTTTCGTTATTTATTATCTTCCCCCTTTTCTTTTTCATAAATTTGTTGTTCTGGGCATCATATTATTGTCCTTGCCGTATTAATTCAGTCATTAATATCTTTCCTGATTTCGCTTTTCCCACACACCAGAATCCATCCGCCCTTTCCCATCGACTCTTTGTGTTCTTGTCATCCATTTCTTCCCAGACTTTAACGAAAGACCAGAAATTTAACTTTAATCATCGTAAGATAAAGAAATACGAAAAAATGGAAATGATCATTGATAAATTGCCTCGCTATCAGGAGTTCGAACAAATTTTAGGAAATATAACACCTGTCAATAAATTCTTTGAAGCGCAAAAAAATCTTCTTACGCTTTTTTTTTTTTACAAACATGTATAAATGAATGCATAATTGATAGGTCCTTCCTATTTGTTCCTGTATTTCACATAAGAAAACTGCATGCTCGCTTTCCCTGATATTTGGACTATGTGTGTGCGTGCGTGCTCGTACTGGAAGTCGTCTAGTGAATTTTGCACGTTCTTCGCTTGAAACCAGAACGTAACGTAGTAAGACTGTCAAAAAAATAAACATCTCGGAAAATTAATAAGCGAGCTAAAGTTTGGTTTCCATTCATGTAATTAAAAAGTTAAATTAAAATCTTGGAGGGAGAAAGTACATTGAGGGGTTTCGAGAACAGGGGTCTAAGGAAAATGTCCGGACATGAGACAGAGAGAGAGAGAGAACAGCCATAACGAAGAAATTTATGGTCTGTACTCTTCACAAAATATTGTTTTTTTTTTTATGGCGCAACAGCCCCGCAGTGGGCTGGGGCCTCCTCAGTGTCGAGGCTTTACGATCACTCAAACATACAACACTTGGTAGGACTCGCTTGGACAAATGATCAGCCCGACGCAGAGACCTCTACCTGACAATACATAACACTCACAAGAAGCAGACTTCCATGCCTCCGACGGGATTCGTACCTGCAATCCCAACAAACGGGCGGCCGCAAATCCACGCCTTAGACCGCGCGGCATCCGAGACTGGCAGCAGGATATTGTTAGGGCGATCAAATCAAAGAGGATGAGTTGAGTGGGATATTGTCCGCATGGGGAAGAACACAAATGCATTAAGGGGTTTTGTGGGAAACCCGCTTGGAAGAACTAGGCATTGCGGGATTATAATCAAAACGGTTCGTACGGAAGTGCAATGGGAGATGGGACTGAATTTATGTGGCCCAGAATAGTCACTAATGAAGATGGTAATGAGCCTTCGATTTCCACAAAGCACGGGCCATTATTTGACTAGAGGAGGAACCTGCTGAAGAAGTAGCCTGCTTCATTGTGATTATTAGGTAGGCCTATTTCAAGCTACGATAGGTCACTTACAGCTATTCAGCGAAGAACATATCACTTTATGACACCTATTTTGGCTCACATTTTTAGCACAAGTATCAGCACAAGTTGACAGAAGGGAACACAGGTTCGTCTGTATTCAGGAGCCATTCATTCCTGTGCTCCTCTGTGTCTAATTACTTTCCGACCGAAACTACTTCGTTATGCTATAGTGGAAAAGTATGATTCTGTGATCTTATGTTTAGGGGTTAAGAAACAACTATTCCATTCTAAATCAGGTAGCGAGCACAGTATTTCTACTGACGATTCGCCTGCCTTCCTCACCGCGTATCAGATGAAATTTAAGGATGCTAACTTTCCTTTATGACTTTGTCAGAGAACGGGATAGCGTAGTTGGTATAACGACTCGCAACGGGCTGGACGGTTCGGGGTTCGATCCCCGTTGGAAGCGAGATGTTTTGCACCCGTCCGGACCGATCGTGGGGCCCAACCATCCTCCTATACAGTGAGTATCGGGTCTTTACCGCGGGTAAAGCGGGGTGTGGGCTTTGACCACATACCCCTATTTAGCGCCGAGTTTAAAGAAAGAGTGGAGCTATACCTCTACTCCCCTTCTGTGCCTTCATGGCATGTTATAGGGTGAAACTTTTTTTTATGATATTGCCGCTAGAAAATCATTATCTCTTGAAAATTCAGTTACCTGTGCAGGAATGGTAAACGAAATATAGGAAAGAATAACATCCTTATGTTTTTTAATGTTTTTGTCTTTGCATTCAGCAAAGGGCCTGATCTTTGTTTGGGATACAGTATATGGTATTTGTAATGGCGCTATAGACGGTATTCATCTGGATCAGTATAGAGACCTGTGGCGGTCTCTTGTGAACATTACTTGATCTGCCTTTCATTGCATTCTCTCCTTACGAATGAACGGGAGTGAACCTTGCCTTCCTTATTGCTGCGCTGTATTTCCGAACGCTCACCCTCTTGGCCTTGTACGCAGTGAACTTTGAATGCCAGAGTAGGCGGAATTTGCTCGATTATCGGAACAATTATTAGTCTGTGAAGAGGGTTTGTGTTTCACAAAGTTAGTTAATTATTTAATATATTTCCTGCTGGTCTGTGTTGCCACCTGCAGTTTGTCCAAAATAAAATGAAACAGGTTGCACCATAGTATTTCGTACCAAGGAAACAGTTAATCAATTCGGAAATCGGAATCCGAGGCAAAGCGAATGTTTCGCTGCGTTCGCGATGTTCTCTTGCGACAGAAATTCACATACAGCGTATTTGAAAATATATGTGTACTCCATTTGAGTAAACCCGTCTACCCTTGTTTTACTAATTTCAATGTTCCCAAGGGCTACATTATGGAATATTAGCGTTCTTGGACCACAGCATGTTACAGTGCTTTATAATACTGTAGCTGCATAGGTATATAGCACTAACAAATCATTATTTGAAATAATAACTTCATTGTTTTAAAAACCACTTGGAGTTTCAGGAGAAATGAAAATAAGTGGAGGTATGTTTGCATGCCCATCAAATAAGGTGAATTAAATAAATGTTTTCTCTTAGTCTGGTCCAGACAAATGCTCACCTAATAGGCTACATTCAAATAAGTAATCACCTCATGTTCCTGCATCCTTCCTGATTTATCATTTATGAATGTTGTACCATATACTGTATTATGTTATTCTATATAGTACCAACCCACTTCTTTTCAGGAGCACCATAACTATCCTGTTATCAATTATCATGCTTGCAACTATCTCAGCACTGTAATAGGTTATTTGTGTAGTATTGTACCAAACATACTTAGTATAGGTATTCTTTTTACCTTTATCATACAGATTGATAACAACCAGACAAATTGTCCTAAAACACAAACACACACACTCACAGAATTTCCAGATACCTTTGTTATCCTGTCAGTGTTATCTTGACATATTTGTACTAACCAAAAGCTAGTAAAATTTCAGGCTTCTCATTTAGGTAGTAAATGACTGTTAACATGTCAAATTGTTGTACAGTTTAGTAACTGAGTACACAGTACAATACTAAAGTATGTATTATTCTGTGAAAGGTATTGGCCCATAAAGCATAAAAAATATGATTACAAGAACAGTAATTATAACTATGTTACTGAACATAACATAACCTACCAGCAACAATGTCCGGGAGAGAGTCGTTTTGTTGATGATAACAACTAAACAAAAATCATAGGTTACATTGTGTCCAGAGGTGACAGTTGTGTATAGGTGGTACACTGATTCTGCAATTTGTTCTTAGATGCTTGCACTATATTTGTTATGTTCTGTTGACTAGTACACTGCCCCAGTGTTAAAGAATTAAGCTGTACAAAAGTATATTGCTAATTTAAGTCCAAAGTTGCTATCCTATAGGATATATACATACTTACATATATTAGCCCAACAGGTAGGCATAGTTCTTTTTTATTTGTCTATTTACATTTTCAATGTTCCAATGGACTACCCACTCCTCTTTCCCCCTTTCCCCTCCAACTTATAACCTCTTATAAACCTTGAGATGTGGTTGAAAATTATAGTTTGTTTTCAGATTGATTTGTGTCTGTGGTGGTAGGTTTTCCAAGTTGACTCTTCCCTTCAGGTTTTATTACTGCAGTTTGTATGCATTTCTCAACCATTTCTTGCATGCTATATGCCCATTTCCATGTCAACCCCCTTCATTTGATCCTACTAATTATATTTAGGGAAAAGTCAAATTAGAAATCCATCATGTACTTCCCTTTGGTTCCAGTCACTTGCTCATTCTTAGGTCCAGAAATTCTCAACCACTCTTAATCTGTGTTCTTCCCTTAGGCTAAGACACTGAGGTTCACACATACATAATATAACTAGTAAAAATGTCGGTCTGTATATTTAGATTTTGTGATTGAACAGAGGAGACCAGAAGACACAGTTTCCCAAAGTACATGATAGCAAGTAGTCACTATATTTAATCTGATCTGAATTTCTTTTTGAATATAATTTTAATTTTTTCTGTCATTTGCACACATTTTCACATATTTGAACTTTCCAACATTATTAAAACTCTCCTGCATAGTAGATATGAATAATTAATTTACTTGTTTGTATTATGATAAATAAAATGTATGACTTTCTAATTCACACTTGACTGTCATATAGTTGAAAGAAGAGTAAATGTTTTAATTGCTGAAATTCAAATTATTAGTACAACTCTGAATGCTATTAGAAAGCTAACCAGTTTTTAAAATAATTGTTGTTAATACCAACACTATCCAACTGTTTTAACAGTGCATAATCTGCAGTAACAAATGTGGTTACAACTTCATTGAATATAATACAGATACAGGTATAAATTCAAAGAAGTAAATTCAGATGAGGAACATAATCTGTTGCAGTATATATGCTATGTTTGTGTGTAATCCATGCGTGTCAGTTTTGAGGCTACTGTACTTAATCTTTAACATTGATATCAAATTAACAAAGAGCATTGTTATATTTATTTGACTTATAATGAACACATCCATAATTTAGCATCTTTTTACTTAATTGCATCTAGAAGTACAATGCTATGTTCTATCCATGCTACACTAATAGGAAAAGTGTACACTATATATTCATTATAGATAATCTTGAATAATATGTGAATCATCACTGCTTATTTTTGGGCTTACCAGTTTTTGTGATATTGAAGTACTTGACAAGTTTGTAGGGCAGTTATTAGAAAATAATTATTAGTGTGTTACCACCTGTGACCTAAGTCTGTTTGCTTATGTTCACAATTTCTGTCTTCCTTTTTTTACCTCTAGGACTTGCATGAACTGGGCCATCCTCTGTGCTGCAAGGTAATGAATGACTGGCTTGCTGCTGCCCAAGTTTGCTAGCCACCATGTATGAACTTTGATACCTCGCTTGCTTCAACAAATTTGTGTGCTTCTTTTATGTGTATTTGTACCTACAGCAAGCTAATTAATATGCATTTGGTTCAACTAGACAAAAAGAAATAAGCTGCCTTATTTACGCATGTACGTTCAAATACGTCATAGCACACTAATATATAATGTGTAATGTCCAATTGGAAAACCAATTTGATAGAACTCTGATATCCAAGTACATAAAAGGAAGTTAATAGCAAACGTTTTGCCACACATACAGTTTATCCGAATCTTAAAACAGTTTAAACTATGCCACACAGAAATGTTTCTCTTGTTGTTTGTGGTGGTAGTAACACTTCATATCACATTTTAAAATATAATGTGTATCTTTTCTTCCAAAAAACTCCTGAAACATTTAATGTGTTTTATATTTGCCTGCACTTAAGCCTGTTAGATATGTTACAGTCAAAGCTACCACTGGAAATATGGATGATTGTAATGTTTGTTCAGTTTTTTATACAAGTTTGGATTATGAGGTCTCATCAGTCTGCAGAATCACAAAAGCTTCCCACCTCTTTTCAGGTAGCAACTCTTTTTCCACTTATTTTCACTGTCCTGAAAAATCCACTAGCTACTGAAGAGCAGTGTGTTATTTTGAGCTTATATTTTCCATTCAGACAGTCTTCTTTTTTTGTAAGTTATGAATTTTATCTTTCCTTGTGAAGTAAAAAAACACCTTATTTTTGGAGACTATATCTGCCCACCTGTCTGCTGCTTGCCTTTTATCAGCAACTATACCATTTGTCAGATTCTCAAGAAATTTAGTAACAGAGTTCTTTACAAAGAGTTGTCCAGCAGGTGTGAGTTTAGCAGAAATCGGTGCAGTGAGAGTAATGTCAGAGCATCAGTTCCTACTTAACTCACACTTGCTGGCAATGAATGGATATTTACCCACACAGTCGATATTTTTTAATAATTTGGGCAATGTTCAGTATACAATATCTCCATGGGATATTATTATGTAGTTAAAAATTTTGTTAAAATCAATGGAGTGAAAGTTATAATTTATGTGGGGTGTAAATGAAATGTTGCCTCTACTCTCTAACTTTTTTATCTGATTTGGATAAAATTCAGTTCAAGAGATAACCACAAAATTCTAATAAGTGGTTTTGAGTTTTGTGCAGTGAAACCCTACTTTACTTAGGGACATAAATTAATTTCTATCTATACTTTCCACATTTGTCATATGATTTGCGTGAAACTTGGTATATGAGATATGCTGGTAATGCTGTTGTGCATTAATGAATTTATCAAAAGTCAGCTCAGGGAAGACTGTAATTTCTTACATGCATACATAGAAACTACATGACATTTGAAAAGTAAAGAATGCTTAGGTATAGTCTACATGTATGTCACAGAGTAAACCACTTGCAGCCTTTTTCTAGAAAGAGGGATGCCAATCCTTGGATATCACAAAGGGACAGGCTAATTTTTTAACATTTCAAATGAAAGTTAACCAGAAGTATCAAGAAGGCCAGGAAATTTCAACAACCAGTGTTTTTCTTAGTTACTTAATACCACCATATTTTATTTACTTTTTAAATATTTGTTTTATAGAAAACATAACGCAGTAATAAGGCAAATCACTCCATGGTGCCAGAAGGTAACCCAGTGTGTTAGGAATGTGGATGTTTTGCAATTTTGTGCACACACATGCAAACAAGTTTTAACATAATGTACACAACACTTGAAAATGCCCAGTCCGTTCCCCTGAAAGTATGGTAACTACCAGTAAATAAGTGATACAAAGCAGCACCACACCCTAAGTCATATCCCATGTCCCCAAACTCAGATGCCACTGTTCTTATCACTTTTACTACAAGTATGCAGAATGCTTCTCAACTTTGAGTATTTTCTTTGTCTCCAACTGCCGGACAGATGGAGCAAGTGACTGCCTACCATCTCTCCAGTAGTAGAAATCAAAGATTCACCACTGGTGATATAGAGAAATTCTACCCTTGTACATAATTGTGAGCCAGTTTCATCCTTCTGTGTTCTTCACAACCTCTTTCCATGAGTGGCATAATGATTTGTTTCAGTCTTTTCCTTGGTCTTCCGACTGATAGTGTTCTAATAGGTTTGTGCACTTTTTGTTTCCTACATATCCACAAAATTTCAGGTGACTGATATCTGTCATGAAGAACTGTATGATGCCATACATTAAACCATGCTGATCATAATTTGCAGGGACCAGAAAGTTATCTGCTTCAGCAAGTTTACTTCTAATGCAGATATGTTTGGATAAAAGAAAGTACTGCCAATGACCAAAATCACAAGTTAATGTATAGGTGTAAGTCCCACACAATTTTTAAACAAATGGCATTTTTTTAAAAACTGGGTTTGAGTTTCATGCCCTTAGTTGTTATGTTTCTTAAGTTTAAG
>Ga0123353_10012118_pt1 | contig 12219 bp, 11 predicted proteins | sample TergutLab28metaG_3_FD_92763 | JGI IMG/M metagenome (GOLD analysis project Ga0123353, IMG submission 92763) | Labiotermes labralis P3 segment gut microbial communities from Petit-Saut dam, French Guiana - Lab288 P3 | ecosystem: Host-associated > Arthropoda: Insects > Digestive system > Gut ... | reverse complement strand
TCCAGCCAGATTTCGTTGTTCATGTCCTGACTGGAAATCTGAACGACCTGCTGCCCTGATATGTTTGCATTTGTTTGAATCTCCGGCACCATTTCTATGAGAGTATCAACAGTAATAACTGCCGAAGTATACCCGACGGTGACGGTGGTTTTACCCGCAATCCCCGCAATAGTGCCACCTGTTGCTAATATAACTATGTTTGGTAATTTCTCCATAATATACCTCGCCGGATGTTCCTTTTTCGTTGATTTATAAGTTTGTCTGATAACCCAATCGCAGCCTGTGTTCGAATGCGGTGAGTTCATCCTTTAGTTCCTTTGGCAAGCGGTCACCGAAGGTCATCAGGAAATCCTGTCTTGAGGGAATCCCCTCTCTCCAGCTTGCGCTCTCCACTGTTAAAAGAACCCGCAGATCGCTGGTGTTAAACCTCTTGCCGGGATTTATGAAATAGTCTATATCAGATATATCTATATCCTCATAATGAGGCATGTACCCGATAACGCTTTCCCAAGCATCAACCTCGTCTTTGCAACGTCTGACAATCCAGTCAAGGACTCTGAAGTTCTCTGAAAAGCCCGGCCAAATATAGTTGCCGTCGCCGTCAATCCTGAACCAATTGACATTAAATATCTTCGGCGGATTTGTCAGCTTCTTGCCAATATCCAACCAATGCCGTAAGTAATCACCCATATGATATCCGCAAAACGGCAGCATCGCAAACGGGTCACGCCTTGCTACCCCCGTTGCTCCGACCTGCGCTGATGTTGTTTCGGAATGTGTTATCATCGCTATAAATACGCCGTGTTGCCAGTCCCATGACTGGTATACAAGCGGTGCCATCTTTGCCCGTCGCCCACCGATAACAATTGCCGTAATCGGAACACCTTTCGGGTCTTCCCAGTTTGAAGCTATTGAAGGACAGCCTTTAGCGGGAGCAGTGAAACGGGCATTGGGATGCGCACCCTTCTCCCCTGATTCCGGATCCCAAGGTTCGCCTCTCCAATTAAGTGCTCCTTTTGGCGGAGGTTCGTCATGCCCTTCCCACCAGACTGTTTTGTCCTTTTTGAGAACTACGTTTGTAAATATCGTGTCTTTCTTTGTAGAAGCCATGGCATTGGGATTTGATTTAGAGTTTGTTCCGGGAGCTACACCAAAGAAGCCTTTTTCGGGATTAACTGCCCAAAGGCGACCATCCTCGCCAACCCGCAGCCACGCTATATCATCACCAACAGTCCAAACCTTGTACCCTTTTTTCTTGTAAAGCTCAGGTGGTATAAGCATAGCCAGGTTTGTCTTTCCACATGCGGAGGGAAACGCTGCAGCAATATATGAAATCTCACCTTTAGGGTTTTCTACTCCGAGAATCAGCATATGTTCTGCAAGCCAACCCTCGTTTTTTGCTTGATACGAAGCCAGACGTAATGCAAAGCATTTTTTGCCAAGCAGTACATTGCCACCGTAACCTGAGTTCATACTCCAAATCGCATTATCTTCAGGAAAATGCAGTATGTAACGCTTTTCGGGGTCAAGCTTACATTTAGAATGCATACCGCGCACAAAGTCATTAGAGTCCCCAAGCATGTCGAGCGCAGGTTTCCCGATACGGGTCATAATATCCATGTTGAGCACAACATAAATAGAGTCTGTAAGCTCAATCCCGACCTTTGAAAACGGCGAGCCTATCGGACCCATGACAAACGGGATAACATACATCGTGCGACCATTCATGCAATTTCTGAAAATCTCTGTCGCCATTTCATATGCTTTGTCCGGTGACATCCAGTTGTTTGTCGGTCCGGCATCCGCCTCGTTTTTGAAGCAAATAAAAGTTCTTTCTTCAACTCGTGCAACGTCGTCGATTGCCGAACGATGATAATAACATCCCGGCAACTTCTCCTGATTTAGCTCAATTAGCTCCCCTGTTGCAAGAGCTTGCGCCCGCAACCCGTCAAGCTGCTTTTTTTCACCTGTGATCCATACAACCTCGTCGGGACATGCAAGTGATTTCATTTTATCTGTAAATTCCAGAATCATTTTATTTTCAGTCATTGATAAGTCACTCCTTACACCTCATATTTTAACTTGATTTGCACCGGTTTTCAATAGGAGTTTGCTTGATATTATTTATCCCTTAAACTATAATGAGCTTGAGACAATCCTTACAACAGAAATGAGTGATTTAGTATGGTAACTGATATGAAACGCTGCCCGTGGGCGGATGGTGACGAAAAAATGGCGAAGTACCATGATGAGGTTTGGGGTATTCCCGTGCATGATGACCAAAAGCTTTTCGCCAAGCTCTGTTTGGATTTAATGCAAGCCGGTCTTATGTGGCGGACTATTCTGTACAAGCAGGAGAACTTTGAGAAAGCATTTGACGATTTCCGGATCGAAACCGTTGCAGGGTATGATGAAGCGAAGTATGAGGAGCTTATGCAAGATGCCGGAATAGTTCGCAACCAATTGAAAATACGCGCCATCATCAACAATGCGGCACGTATTATGGAAATTCAAAAAGAGTTTGGCAGCTTTGACAAATATCTATGGAGCTTTACAAACGGCAAAACAATCAAAAACGCCCGACAGACACTAGATGAAATTCCGGCATCGACACCGCTTTCCGACAAAATCAGCAAGGATTTGAAAAAGCGCGGATTCAGGTTCGTAGGCTCAACCATCATATACGCCTTTCTGCAGGCAGTAGGGATCGTTAACGACCATTTGATAAGTTGCTTCCGCTATGAGAACTAGGGGGAGAGTTTGCTTGCTATTGTCTAATCGGTGGAATATAATGAATCGAATAAAACGTAGGTATTACAAACAATTATTTATGAAAGGTGAGAACTGACTATGACCGAGTTTAATGTAAACAGTCCATTGATCTATGCGATTGCGGCTATCGTTGTCGTATTTGTCGTTTCGCAGTCCGTGTTCTTTTTGGTAAGAGCTTGGAAGCAAGCAAAAAGGATGGGTATGGATCAAACCAAACTAAGACGTATCGCTATATCCAGCGCAATATTCACTATAGCACCCGCTATTGCTATTCTCCTCGGCGTAATTACACTAAGCAACGCATTGGGACTTCCAACCCCATGGATGAGGTTAAGCATATTAGGTTCAATCACCTACGAACTGCCTGCAGCCGAGATGGCTGCCACTGCAACGGGTGCATCATTAGCCACAAGAATAACCGACCCGAGAGTTTATACAACCATTCTTTGGGTCATGACGTTGGGAATAATCCCTTCGCTATTTCTCGCTCCGTTTTTTATGAAAAAAATCCAAAGCGGGGTTGTTAAGATCGGAGCAAAGGACAAAAGATGGGGCGAGATATTTATGACTGCTCTGTTTCTCGGTATGATATCAGCTTTTCTTGGTATGATTTTCTCCCGTACAAACGAGGGAATAACGGGATGGATTCCTGTTTTTGTAATGTTATGCTCGGCTGTTTTGATGGCTGTTCTCGGCATTATTTATAAGAAGGGCAAAATAGCATGGCTTGAAAACTATGCCTTACCGTTATCAATGCTAAGTGCAATGGCTCTATCCATACCCATTACGCGCCTCGTCGGTTAGGAGGGTTGAAAAATGAAAGCAACTAAAGGTTATTTCAACAGTATTTATCTGTACGGCAAAATATGGATGTTAGCTGCGCTGGCTCTCTTTATTGCGGTACCTGCCTTTTTGTCCATATATTATGATGCATGGCCGCATTTTCACGAGTTCTTTATGGGATTTATAGGGATTGCTCCAACATTTTGGACAGTGGCGATAATTGAGATGTTCACATATATCCCGATGCTTGGTGTCGGAGGTTCATACCTCGGATTCGTTACGGGAAATCTGTCAAACTTAAAAGTTCCTTGTGCTATAAACGCTATGTCAATAGCAAAAGCCGAAGCAGGAACAAACGAGGGCGAAGTAGTATCAACTATTGCGATTGCAATCAGTTCAATCGTGACAACGCTCATTATAACACTCGGTGTCTTTTTGTTGATTTGGATTAGACCGATATTGGAAGCCCCTGTTCTTGCCCCTGCATTTGCAAATATACTGCCGGCATTGTTTGGTGCGCTGGGTGTAGTCATGATAAGCAGAGGTTGGAAGATTGCAGTCGCTCCGATAGTCTTCATGCTGGTACTTTTCATATTTGTACCGGGATTAGCAAGCATGGTGGGCATACTTGTTCCCGCCGGTGTGGTTATCGCAGTTCTTTGCGCAAGACTACTTTATAAAAAGGGTTGGCTGTAAGACGGCGATGAGTGTATAGAGGGCGGCAAATTGCGAAAGCCGTAATTGAAAATTGAAAGTTGAAAATTGAAAATTTAAGAATTTCTCAGAACACCACAGAAAATCAGTTCACATTTCGTCTTAATTTTCCATTTATAACAGAAAGGACGTTTTTATTATGTTGATGTGGCTATTATTAATACCGGCGGCTATAGTGCTTTTCCTTATAGTTATTTGCATACGTGCCGCAATGTTCAAACCAAAATCGCAAGCAGGGCATCGGGATGCAAAAGATGCAAATATTAATGGAGCTGTAGACGTAAGCGAAGCCGATGTTGATTTGGAGCGTGCAATTAGGCATTTTCAGGAAATGGTAAAAATTGAAACCATTTGGAATTGGGATAAAGATCCTGACGGAAAGAACCATAAATTATTTCGTGACCTGTTACCGCAGCTATATCCATTGATTCATGCAAATTGCAATTACGAACAAATAGGAAGAAGCGGTATGCTCTTCCACTGGCGCGGGAAATCCTCTGATAACCCGACTGTGTATATGTCGCATTACGACGTTGTACCGGCAGATGAAGACAAATGGCAAAAGCCGCCATTCTCTGCAATCCGTGAAAACGGCGAGATATGGGGGCGCGGTACATTGGATACAAAAGGCACTTTATGCGCTGTCCTGGAAACTGCGGAAACGCTTCTTGCACAGGGTTTTGTTCCTGAAAACGATATCTACTTCTCCTTTGGAGGAGATGAGGAAACAGATGCCACCGATGCTCATGCAATAGTTGAAAGTCTGAAAGAAAGAGGGATTAAACCTGCATTGGTACTCGATGAAGGCGGCGCAGTAGTTGAGAATATTTTCCCGGGCGTTAAAGAACCTACCGCACTTATCGGAACTGCTGAAAAGGGTATGGTCAATGTAACGTTTAGCGTAAGCGGTATGGGAGGACACGCATCCGCTCCGCCTGTTCGCTCACCTGTGGGGGTGCTGGCTCGTGCCGTTGTCAATGTGGAAAATAATCCATTCAAGGCATATTTTTGTGAGCCCGTCCTGAATATGTTCGACACGTTAGGTCGGCACTCTACATTTGCGTTTAAATTGATTTTCGCAAATCTGTGGTGCTTCAAGGGACTCTTTACTCTGATATGCAAAAAATCCGGCGGCGAATTGAATGCCTTAGTTCGCACCACCTGTGCATTTACGCAAATGCAAGGCAGCTCCGCCCGAAACGTTTTGCCGCCATCGGCGAGTGTCACGGCAAATATGCGCCTAATGAGCCCTGATAACATCGATAGCGTAATAGATGAGCTAAAGGAAAAGGTCAAAGATGACACAATTGAGATAACACGCCTGACAGGAGTAAATCCATCCGCTTTTTCCAATAAAAACACCGAAGGATACGAACGTGTATCCTCCGCAATAGGTGCAACATGGCCGAAGGCTATTATATCACCATATTTAATGATAGCGGCAAGCGATTCACGGCATTACTGCAAGATATGTGATGTAGTGCTGCGCTTTTCCGCAATGGCTATGAGCAGTGATGACCGCAAAAGAATACACGGCAATGACGAGCGAATAAGCGAAAGCCGGTTTATGGAAGCATTACTTTTCTACATGCGTGTGATGCGTTTAAGTTAGGTTCTAATCATCTAACAACAAAACGTTAAGCGAAAGCATATGTGAGCGAAATGGAACTACTGCTACTATGCAAAATACTATTTTAAGCACATCCATCAATATAAACGGATATACCGCAAGGCTAAGCGCAGCTTGGAATGAGATGTTTGTCGACATACTCAACCAAGCTGTGCCACCCATGTACAAAACGATGTGCGCGATGAACATGGATACGCCTGCTTTTATGAATATCCAGATTTTCCCGTGAACCCGTTCCAGTTGCCGGCTGAATTTGCTGTTTAGTGCCATTGATACAATCCATGCCATAATCGGATATGTTATCAGATATCCTCCCGTCGGACCGAGAAGCGCACCGATTCCGCCCCGAAAATTGCCAAAAACCGGTAAACCTACAGCACCAAGCAAAAGATAACATACCTGTGTGAAAACCGCGTGTTTTGGCTTGAGCAATATCGCGGTCATGTAAACACCGACCATCCCAAACGAAAAATGCACAGGCGTAAATGGAATCGGTATTGCGATTTGTGCCATTACCGCTGTCAAAGTAGCGAATATCCCGATGATAGCGAGTTCTTTTGCTTTAAAATAGCTTTTAGTTTTTACTCCCATAGTAGTTTTATCTCTCCTGTCGTTATGTGTTGTATATCCCCTCTATCGTCCTTAACAATCAAAGCACCGATATCTGAAATACCAATTACTGTTGCGGTATAGTCATGTGCGATATCCGGCAGGTAAACCGGCTTCCCTATGATAAACAATCTGGAAGTGTAGTAATTAATTATTTCCTGCGTTTTCCCATGTTCGGTATAATCAACAATCACAGATTCAAACTCATTGAGCACTTCCGCTATCAATTGATTTCTTATGCCTCGTATTCCTGACACCTCTTGGAGAGATGTAGCAATGTTCGCAAGCTCTGCGGGTACACTTCCTGTGTTGATGCCGATACCGACAATGACAGAGCTTATTTCCAACAATTCACCTGATATGGTAGCTTCTGTTAAAATCCCGCATATCTTTTTTCCGTTGCAAAATATATCGTTAACCCATTTTATATCAGCTCTGATACCACAGACTTTCTCTATTGCCTTTGAAACCGCAACAGCGGCACATATTGTCAAAAGTCGCGTATCCTGCTGCTTACTGCCCAGCTTCAGCAAAATACTTAAATAGACACCCTGACTCTTTGTCGAGAGAAATGCTCTGCCTCTTCTGCCTCGCCCGCTTGTCTGCTCATCAGCTATGACAACGAAACCACTGTCAATATTTGCGGTATCAATTTCTTTTAAGTATTGATTTGTCGAGTGTATCGTTGGAAGCAGTACGATTTTCTTGCCAATAAAGTCCGTTGTTAATACGTTTTCGATGATATTCACCGAAAGAGTATCATTCGTATCCATAAGCTTGTATCCTTTATTCGGAATCGATAATATCTCGTTTCCGTCATTTCGCAACAAACCAATCGCTTTCCAAACCGCATTACGACTGACACCCAACACTCCCGCAAGTTGCCCGCCCGTAACGATATCCCCTTTTTGCTGCTCAAGAATGTAAAGAACTTTATTTTTTAGCACAGAAACCACCTGAAGTTGTATTTTTCTAAATGTATATCATATATACAAAACAGTGTCAACCATTTTCTTAAACACGGTTGACACTGCTTCGTATATAGTTACTTTTCCCCAATAATATTACAGCTCTATAATAGCTCCGTTGTTAAGGCGGGACTCTTCCGCTGCAAAGCAGAGTTTATGATTTTCCGTTGATATCCGGATATCAGATATGTTCTTGACTTCTTTGCCTCGAATATAATCACAAAACGCAATCATAATTCCGTTATCACCGCCGTCGTGGCCGCCTAATGCTGTTGTGTCTATTTCCCGTTCTTCACCTGTAACAAAATTTGTCACTTTCACAGCATTAGTGGAAGTATGCACTTTTATCTGTCCCTTCGTTCCCATAATTTTAATAGACCGGCTGATATCAGGAGTGAATGCGGACATAGAGAAAATGACTGTAATATCATCTTCAAACTGCATGCTTACAACTTGATGGTCAACCACATCATTATCGCATTGAAAAACACAACGGCCATACGGACCTGTCTTAATAGCATCTTCGACCTCATCATCTGTTGCGTCATAGTGACCTGCAGCAACAGAGCGAAGCCATTCGTTTTTACCTTGCAAATATAGCTTACGGCTGTCATATGGACAGTTTTCTGTACAACCGTCTGTGCATCGCATCGGTGCACCATCAGGGCAATTTGCTTTGTGAAAATATGACAGGGCTCCGAAAGAGGAAAGGCGCAGGCACTTTTTATCAACCAACCATTGAATAATGTCCATGTCATGACAGGATTTTGCCAAAATCATCGGGGAACTGTCCGCCAATACTCCCCAATTGCCTCTCACAAAACTATGTGCATGATGGATATTGCCAACATTTTCATTGTGTACTATAGACATAATCTTGCCAATTTCACCGCTTTCAACCACACTTTTTATGGTGACAGAAAATGGTGTGTAGCGCATCACATGACACACCACAACTTTTACACCTTTTTTTTCGGCTGCATCCGCTATGGCTTCACATTCCTCAAGACTTGGTGAGATGGGTTTTTCCAGCAATATGTCATACCCGCGATCTATTGCCGCCATTGCGGGTTCGTAGTGCATATTATCTTGTGTGCATATCATCACCGCGTCTGCCCACTTTTCTCCGGCAAAAACATCCTTCCAGCAATTGAGGCAATTTTTGCTGTCTATACTGAATTTTTTCGCAAAACTCTCACGCCTTATATCATCAGGCTCTGCGACTCCTATAATCTTTATGTCCTGAGGATGCGAAATGGCATATGCGGCATAAGTATTGCCGCGCTGACCTGCGCCAACTACTATTACTTTTATCGGGTTCACAACTTTTCTCCTTCATATTTGTCCGGTATTTTTTCACTTGTCAGTTTGGAACCTTTTTCAAACTAATCACCTGTCACCTTTACAAAAAACCTTCTGTTTCTTGGCGGGTCAAACTCGCAAAAGTATATTCCCTGCCATGTTCCCAGAACTGCTTTGCCGTCTTTAATAAGAACCGTTTCGCTTGCGCCTACGGTGGATGCTTTTAAGTGTGCTGTACTGTTACCTTCACCGTGTCGAAATTCAAGACGGTCTGGATAGGCTCTGTCGAGCCCGAGAATAATGTCGTGAACAACATCGGGGTCGGCATTTTCGTTTATTGTTATTCCCGCTGTCGTGTGAGGGCAAAAAACTATTGCAATTCCGTCAGATATCCCGCTTTTAGCAACAGCTTCACGAACTTGTGCTGTGATGTTGTAAAGATTTTCGCGCGGCGTGGATAAATTGTACTCATAAATCATTGTAATTACCATTCCTTTACATAACCCTCTTCGAAAAGAGGGTGCCGCTGATAGCGGCGGGTGATTATAGCTCCAGCTTCATCGGTGTAAACCTTATCCCGTTTTCTTCTCTTTCCGGGTCAGTTTCTACAAAACCAAGCTTTTTATATGCTTCTATGGCATATGGTGAAGAGTTTACCGTTATCTCTGACGGCTTGTAGTTTTCTATAATAATCTCCAGCAATTTTCTTGCGATTCCTTTTCGATGAAACTTTCCATCTACAAACAAGAGATTAATATGTTCCTTACCTGCCGCTATTGCGCCGATTATGCGGTTTTCGTATTCACATGTCCAAATCCGCATTTCACCATCGTCAAGCATGATTGTAATCGACATGGGTTCAAGAAAATCCAGAAACTCTGCTATCCCCTCTTCGGAATAGTCCGGCGCTTCAAACTCCATGAACACATCACGGATCAACGCCAAGGTGTCATAAAGCTTATCTTTTCTTAGCTCATTGTAAATAAAATCGCCCATATGCGGCAGTCTATCATATACCATGCAAAAACTCAAATGTATAATTTTATTGTTAGTCTTTTTAACGGAGGTTAAATTTACTTATGATTTTTATGTAAATCAAATAAGAAAATAATTAATTATTAGCACGTCATTGCCGCATTATTTTCGCAATTTACTTGATTTTTTGATAATATAATGTTAAAATTTACCCCGTGTATTATGCGTTATAAAGATACCTTTTGATAGTATTATTGATAAGCGAAAGGAATTTAAGATAAAAGTAAGAAAATATCATGAAGACGATTTTTGTAGTTGATGACAATAAAACAAATCTTGCAGCAGCGAAGATGGCACTTGACGGAACGTATATGACATATGCTCTTCCCTCAGCCGAAAAAATGTTTTCTCTCGCAGAAAAAATTATGCCTGACCTCATTCTTTTAGACATAGATATGCCTGAAATAGATGGGTTCAGTGCTATGCGAATGCTAAAGGCGCATTCTGTGCTCTCATCTGTCCCTGTTGTTTTTCTAACTTCTAAGGATGACATGGAAACGGAGTTAATCGGTTTTGAAATGGGTGCGCTTGATTTTATCAGCAAGCCTTTTTCCCCTCCCCTGCTTATAAGACGGATTCAAACGCATATTGATATAGATGCCCTTATCAAAGAAGGACAGCGATCTTTGCGAAACATGCATAACACAACTATAAATGTTATCGCGGATATGGTGGAATGCCGTGATCACTTGACGGGAGGACATATTGACAGAACTCAAAACTACTTGCTGGTTTTGCTGTACGAGCTAATCCGCACAGATACTTATGCCGAAGAAATTTCGAAACTGGATTTAGACATATTTATACCATCATCACAGCTTCATGATGTGGGCAAAATAAAAATAAGCGATGCAATCCTTAATAAACCCGGAAAACTAACCGAAGAGGAATTTGAAATATTAAAAACCCATTGTGTTGAAGGCAAGCTGATAATCGATAGAATTATGAGCAAAACACAATCAGACGATTTTCTGCTGCATGCAAAAAAGTTTGCGGAGTTTCATCATGAAAAATGGGACGGTTCAGGCTATCCGGCAGGACTGTCCGGTGAGGATATTCCGTTTGAAGGCAGGCTCATGGCAATTGTTGATGTCTACGATGCGCTCGTGTCTCATCGTCCATATAAAATGCCCTTTTCTCATGAACACGCAATGGAAATTATCCGCGATGGAAGCGGTTCTCACTTTGACGCAAAAATGGTCGAGGCGGTTTTGAACGTAGCAGAGGAGTTTAAAATACTGGAGAGTATATCTACCGGTTAAACATCGTTTGAGAGGTGAAGATAGTCATATGCTTTCCGGGATATCAGCTATATTGAGAAAATACCGCAAAAAGAGTGGCTCAACAAAGAAGCGTAATAGAAGTATAACGAATAGGATATTGTTCGGATATATACTGGTAATAGTCGTAATCTGCGGTCCGTTTTTCGTTATTGTTAGTTTTTCACTTAACTCTCTGACAGATACGATAATGTTTGATGTTTTAAATACCACGGCTGCAACAGCGATGAACAGCATCCGCGAGAGCGTTCGCCGCAGTACCGATCGTTTATATCACGTCAGAGATGACAATGCTATCCAATCAGCGGTCGCTACCGACGAGGAAAAGTCCGAATTTATTGAGTTTGCAATTGATAGCCTGAGTTTTAGTTGGGTGGGACTCTACGATTCACAAGGCGTGTTAGTAGCCGGATGTATAGGAAGCCCTGATAATATATCAGATTATGACATATTCCAAAGAGTTCGCAGATCCAACAACGTCTCCTTTGGAGAATCAACCATGGGCAACGCCGGTTTGGAAATTGCCGTGGGATTGCCAATCCATAGAGAATGGCTTGAAAGTCTTTATTTAGTCGGCAGTCAAAGGCATGAAGCTCTGACCGAGATATTACAAAGCATCAGGCTTGGCAATAACTACATTTCATTTATCATAAGCAACGAAGGAACGCTAATAGCATGCAACGAAGCATCAACAATAAACGATATCGAAATTAATACCGCTTCTGTTACTACGGACAATCCGATAGTAAAGCTGATTAATGCACTGCCGGCAGAGCAAAGAGACGGAGCCCAGGTGATCAGCTTAGACGGTACCCCAATGTATGTAACGTATATACCTGTTCAGGGATTGCCCTGGTCGCTGAGCTTAGCCGTATCCCGCGCGGATTTTACAGGCAGCTTCAACAGAACCCTGATGAGTGTTTTTGGCATGGTAACTGTCATTCTAATAATTTCCGTGATAGTATTTAGACTTGTGCTTTCAAAAACATTGACAAAACCATTAAATCAAATTATTGAAAGCTCAACATTGATGTCACAAGGACAATTTGAAGCACACATGTCATATGAAAACCTGAACCGGAGAGATGAGATTGGTATTTTATACGAAAGATACTATGTCTTGTCC
>Ga0123353_10012116_pt1 | contig 12219 bp, 10 predicted proteins | sample TergutLab28metaG_3_FD_92763 | JGI IMG/M metagenome (GOLD analysis project Ga0123353, IMG submission 92763) | Labiotermes labralis P3 segment gut microbial communities from Petit-Saut dam, French Guiana - Lab288 P3 | ecosystem: Host-associated > Arthropoda: Insects > Digestive system > Gut ... | reverse complement strand
GGAAAAAGAGAGGGGAGTAAAAAGGTTTGGAATTTGGTAAAGGGGCATGACGCACATTTCAAGTATTTTTGGCGTGTGTTTTTTGGGGGGGGGGGGGGGGGAGAACCTGCTGTGATGGGCTGTATGCAGATGTTACCAGAGACGGAAAATACATATTTCTGAAGATCCATTTAAAGTAGGTTCTTTCTGTCCCCCTTATACCTGAAAGTTGAGACATCCATCTCCAAAAGATTGTGGGATTCTTATCAATGTATAATGTTTCAACTACATATATCACAATGCAGCATTATAAGATCCCTCAGAAGTTGGATTGTATGTAGACTGACCATCCCACTTCCCCACCAGAACCATTCTGGAGTTTCATTAAAGTATGATTTAATTCGTTTTATAGTATTTTTTTTTTTTTTATAAATAGCACAACTCCATATTCTATGTTACACTGTGTACTGGGTCAGTATTTATTTATATATATTTGTGTCATTATTGTTAATTTAGTCTCCCTGCTTATTTGTGGTGTATAATAGTCTGTATGGTCTCATCTGTCATTGGCATGTATGAAGTATCTGAAGTCAAAGTGGTGTTCCTGTGGGAGTTGTATATAGACTATTTGTTATTCAGAAATTAATTCTCATTTTAAGGTACAACTGCTTTTGTCAAAATGATACTCTACATGTTTCACAGTTCATATTTTTGCCCCACTCAGAAGGTAAAAGTTCTTACCAAGAGCAATCATATTTACTTTAAAAGTCTTGCTCTTTTAATTTATAGCAGGATGTAAGTTATTTTATTTTCTTCCTATCTGATGTTCACATATTTATGCCACACTTTGATTTTGTCATTTGCAATTGGGTCTAAAACTGTCTCCTACAGTGGTTCATATATTTAGATGGTCATAGTTTAATTTTTATGTATGAAAACATTAGGTCTACAGCTGTTTCTGCTGTTCCATGAATAGGAGTGGTTTGGAAGCCTGCAAGTCTGTCAAACATTTTAATATGAGTTCTGCAAATAATAAGTGACGTATTTCAGCTAATTTCTCAGTAAGCACACTTATTTTCACCTTCTGGCAAATGGGTCCAGCCTTTCTGTATGAGAGTTGTGAGCGATCGGAAAGATATAGGAGAAAATATTTATTCCTTGTGAAATGTTTATGACATTTTAAAAAAAGTTTCTAATAACTCTTACAGCACTTGGTGAGTCACTTTTGCAATAAAAGTAATACTAAGTGGACTATACAAGAGTAGGCTTGTACAGAAATACAGTGACATGCTATAAAAGAATGAGTGGCTCATAAACGATTGTAGACAGGCAGTAGATGTGGTCAAACTGTCAGGTACTCTGGTTACAATATTAGCGATTTCCTCTGCGTAGGTTTTTCTTTGGATTTTAGTTGTGTAATATAAAATTTATCAGTAGCTTTCTGTATTTCAAATGTTGAATTTGCATGCCAGTTTTATTAAAATACAATTAACACTTTATTAGTGGTAAGTGCTCTACAAAGTATTAATAATATATTTTTTACAGTTTAATATATGTGAATATTGGTACCAGAATGGCATTGTGACCTGCATGACACGCCAAAGACAGTTAATGCATTATACTGTGAAGCATCAATAAAGGGAATTGTATGTATATTAATGGAAATTGCTTCAGGTGGTGGGGATCATCTTAGTACATGATGATCCAAATTGAAACCCCTGTTTTTAAACTCATGATTTGAACTTAAAATGTTTCAGAAAGGTGCATCTTATGATTGAATTTATATGAATTGTGTGACTTTCACTCTTTTTCTTTCTGCAGCAATGTTAAAAGTATATATGTAATTTATACATTATGAAGTTTTCAATATGTACACAGTGTGATGAAAGCTGGGCATGATACAAAATCATGGTGAATCTTCATTTTGATGGTTTGGCATGTGAAGATTATGGTCTTATGGGATGTGACTGTATTTTGGTAGCTGTTTACCACTTGCCACTGCTCTGAGGATAGACTTATCTATCTTGAAGATGATCTCTCTAAAATGTTTGTAAATGAATACTAGACTACATGGCATCACATTCCAGATGACAGGAATTTTTGGTCACATTCATGAGAACTTCATATCTCACATTTGGAATTTGGTTTGTCACAAGATTGCAGTTTTCATGATGCAAAGTTTCATATTGTAGTGTCATGGTTTAATGACACATTGTAGTCCAGAAGGTGGTTACTGTTGTTTGGAAGGAACCTGCTACCATGGTTTTTAGGGATCCTGACAAAATTCCTCTAAAGTATCAGTAAGCATCTGTGAGAGTCTTATGCTGAAGGACTACAAAGGGTTTTTCATACTCTTGCCCACACCTTGTGTGGGAGAATTATGAACTCTTTCTTTGTCACGTGTTTTAACAGGTGAGCTAGATTTTAGTGAACAGCATGTGGATAATTTATTTGAAAAAGCATTCTGTTGAAGTGGGCTTTTTAGGTATTCAGGTATGTTTTATGGGATTTGAAGCTTTCATGGTTACTATACAGTGAAGTCCTAGATGAATGCCATGCGAAAATGGAATTGTTACCAAACATTCTGGAGACACTTTCAGCCTGCATCATCAGGGTTTGATGTGATGAGTTTCATGTCTGTCTGTTGTACTTATACACAGTGTTGTCAGAGCCTGGTGTCCCATCTGAGCACAGAACTTTGTCCTTGCCTGATTAAAATTCATTGAAGATCCCAAGTAGCCTGTCATGTTGCATGTTTGATGAGTGGTGGTTGGAATCTTTATGAATATTACTGTAATGCAGCAGATGGCCATAAAATAAGTTGGTTGGTTCATTGGTTATGCTGAGCTAGCCAGGAATTATATTACCTTGTGTGGCAGCTGTAAAGTTCTTCATTATTAGCTCAGTCTTTAAGCATATTTGTGTTTAACCCATGAAGTTGGAACTGTAACAGATGCACCAGAGTACATAACTATAATTTGTGATAATTTCTAAGACTTTAGTTCTATTTATTATTCACATTTTAAATTGTTCAAGACACAATATTTTAGTATGAGATGTGTGGTACGAATAATACAAGAATACAAATTTTGTGAAGTTCTAATACCATAAAGAAACTTGTTTGCTGTGGCATTCCATAGCTTATCACTCCTTAGAATTTAAAATTGGTGGTAACTGTTTTTAATAAGCAGTTGCTTTCATCGTTTGTCATGTATCTGCACGCAACTTTTGATTTGTAATGTAATACAGAATGTGTACTTAAAGTTCTGATGAAACATTAGTTAGATCATATAATGTGGTTGCAGTTTGTGAACAAAGGCCATGCATTATAAAAGAAGACATGTCTGTCTTGAAGTATACTTTATTGCTGAGGCACTGAAAATTACCTTTTATATTATAATTGGTATTTTCATGACAATTATATAAGGTAGTAATGTTTTATATTTTGTGAAATTCTGGTACATTGTCACTGGATGGGAATGAATGGGTAATATAGTATATCCTATTTGTCTTGGCCATGGTCCACACTTGTTCTTGCTGTACAGCAGATCCCTATTTTTAAACATGTGATACATTCTTTCCATCTTTTCTTCTTTAAAAATTTGGTCATTAGTATGGTGGTTCGTTTGACAAGGAATGTCCCATAAGCAATTTGCTGATACAGTTGTGTGTATGATATTGTAATGAATATCATTTTATTAACCATTACAGTTTTATTATAGGCAAAGAATGTTTTATGGAGCATTAAAGACTAAAAGAGAGGTGAGACCGTGGATTTGTATGTGTTGAAACATATCCTTTCTATTATATTGTAGGTGCTGGAGATTGTTGCTTGAAACCTACTTGCCTGTAGAAATTTTACATGACACAGAACTATAATACTGTATGAAGTACCTCAGGTCAGATAAGATTTTACAGTTTCATACATTAAGTGGTTTTGATTTTGGACTTAGAAATTCTTTCTGGTAGAATGCTGAGACTGAGAGCAAGTGCCAGTCTCACTATGATATTGCCATTAATACCAACATCCATTCTTTGTTTTTTGCAGCTTATATTATTATGTATAAGAACCTCCCAGTTGTTACTGCAGTCATAAACAATAATTTAAGTTGTTTTGAACTAAGTGGTTTACGTAGCTGTTTCTGTTGACTTTGTAATTGATTCCTGTGTATGTGTGTTGGAGGTGTACTGAAGATAAAGTTCTGCATGAAGTGTTCAGTTCATGTTGCTGTATATCACAAGGTATTGCTTATGGCATGCCCTGTCACAGTCGCCTTGCACTGACATCTGCAGTATGTGGAATGTCGATGAAACACGGAAGGGAGTGTTGTCTGTGTGTTCAGTAATTTTATCTTATCAATCTGGCTTAAATTATGAAGGTCAGCATGAGACTTGGCCATCAAAATGGTCTTTCCAACCCTTGTAATTACAACATAGTGATAAATTATTATATGTCTTCTCTGATAGTTTGTATATAATATTGTCTGAGTAATGCTTCCTGTTCATGTACGTGATACTAAGGCAACCAGATAGTTATCACTGTGATGTAACCTTTACATCTGATCTGGTTGGACATACAACTGCCCAAAGAATGTAGATTCTGGTTTTTAAGTTTTTGTGGAATATGTTTAATGTGTTGTCAGTAATGCAGTGGGATGAAATTTGAACACATAAAACAAGCAGTTATTAGAAAAATGATTAAACTGGATCTTAAAGAAGTGGGATTGTGGGTGGGGTTGCATGGACTGGATTGATCTGGCTTAGGATAGGGACAGGTGGCAAGCACATGTGAATGAGGTATGGACCTAGGGGTTCCATAATATGTATTAATTTGCAATTAGCATTAAGTTTATTAAGGGGCAATTAGAGGAAGTAATGGAAATGGCTGTGCAGTAAAAGAAGGATGGAACACAGTTAACCAAAACATGAATTAGGAGAAAGTTGATTAGGAAATGTCAGAGTTTGAAGTTGTTAATAAATTATATTAGGAGGTCTTCAGTTAGGGATATTGTACTGTGCAATTGTCCAAGAAGGCCAAGGCATCTTGAACCTTGAAAATGGGACTGACATGCTCTCTGGTAACAAACTGCCTGTTGATGCTGCATAACATCCCAAAAGGTTGAAGACCTCGGCTGCACCACGGGGAAAGCCTGAAATATTGCAGATTATGTTTCTTTTTTGTGTTGATTCAAAAGGTAGTCCACTCTGTGGTCAGCTGTCCTAACGAGAATTTTATGTGGCATTTCTCATTCCTGTGTAACCAACATTCTGAGTACAGATTTGCAAATTTCCCCTTTGTTGAATGTCGATATCACAGGGTTGTGTGTGTAGTTGTGTGCAGCAGCATAGAAGGATTACTGGCATGCTTTCTGTCACTGAATTTGTGTTTCCCCCAGCATTTCCAGCACATACAGAAAAGCATTGCTAATTTCTGTGTTGAGATTGGCCACATGCAGTAAATTTGCTGATCCCCTGCCAGTACTCTGGTACTTCAAGCTTACTGTACATTTGAATATTGATTAGTTTCCTGTCATTATCACAGTGATAGGTTGTCCTATATTTACCCTGTTGTAATAGTACACAAAAGTGTTCCTTACCTGATGGGCTTGGGTTATTATTTTTGTGTTTGTGAAAGGGAATCATAATCATAAATAGGTTTCCTTGGGTGCGCACCTGGAATTTTTTTTTTGGGGGGGGGGGGGGTTGCTGAGCCTGAAGCTATGCATAATTTATGTTTAATTTTAAAAATTATAAAAATCATATACAAACTGTAACAAAGCAGTGTTTGCAACGCCTTTTCCTTACATGTCAATATAACTCCATGTTGTGTGGCCTTTCTTTAGAAAACCTTCACAAGCGCCTTTTGCTTACAGCCTCATGTGTATTTAAACTGCCTGAATATTATTTTTGGCAGCAATTTGAGCGACCCACACCAGTGACGTGCGCGGTCCGCGTTGTGGTTATCCCTTGTATATGCGAAAGCTGGAGAAGGAAGTGACGTGAACTTTGATATTTATTTTTAGTGATTCGTGTGTCCTTCTTCAATTCACGACCTATTTTCGAGGGTAATTCATACCTTTTGGGGTGAATACGTGCGTGTAGCTGATTGTTCTGTTGCATGACAGGAATTTACACAGTTGCAGACTGTATGGTATAACGTACGATTTAATACCCTTAAAGGGAAAGAGTAGGGGTTTGCAGGACTCGTGGCAAATACTAGTTACGTATAGTCGTTTCTCTTTAAAAACTACCATGCATCTCGTGACCTGGCACGGTTTATAAACATCTGTTATTAAGGTCTTTTGACATTCGGACGGAATTTAATGCTTTCTTCTTCATAGTAAAAGAGCAGTATTCACCATGAAGGTGGAGGTAGTAGGTTTTTCCAAATCTCCGGTACACATCTACCAAATTACGTGGCGTCTTAGTGCTAACTGCAGTGGTAGAGGTGAAGTTCACTCTAAAATAGACCATGAAAGCCCAGAGGGAGAGTAGAGGTATAGCTATACTGTTACTTTAACCTCGGCGTTAGATGAGGGTGAGTGCTAACTGCTGTGAGGATGTAAGATGTTTCTAGAACTAATTGTTCCCGAAATTCCCCCATGCAAATTAGAATGCAGTGACTTCATTGTATCGTGATGCTGCACTCTATTCTGGTCGGACAAGCTCGACAAGAAACGAGTTGATGTAATTTTTAAATCCAGCCATGTGTATGCCCAGTTTCACAGTAACTCGTTGACCCTCGGTGCAACGCTGCAGTAGTGAGGTTTGTTGTAGAGCGGGCTTCCTCAAACAGTGACATGCTGCACTGTATGTTAGAGGAACCAGTTTCGAGTGTCGACCAGTATAGCCACCGTTTTGAATTAAATTTGCCATGGTCTGACCGCCTCTCCGGATAAATTCCTGTATAGTACCTTAAATTAGTCCACGAAATCTTCGTAATTATTTATTCTTATTCGAGGCAGAATATCTTTCGTTAACAACTAAAGGACAGGCCAGGTACTTGTAACATTGAAGCGCGTTGGCGTAACCATTGTTGCCGAGGAAAAGCAATAACTATGGCATATTCCGAGTGTGCGTCTGTAGCCTTAATTACCCAACATGCAAACCGCACGCGCCGTATTATATTGTCATCTGTGGCCTGTCCGGCTGTACCATATTTTCCCACATTGTCTCATAAACGGCACGAATTTCTAAAAAAAAAAAAACACACACACAAACTGTGTGTTTTGATTTCCTCTACAACTTTTGTCTGAAACATTTCCCATTCTGAGAAGAATTCGTCTATATATCATAAATGTACATAGGTCTTCATGTGAAGCATCGGCCATTCTTGTCACATTTTAACGTCAGTTGAATTTTGTCCACAAATTTAGGAAAAATACCCAAATATCAAATTCCATGAAAGTCCTTGTAGTGGGAGCCGAATTGTTCCACGCGGACGTACGGCCGGCCGGGCAGGCAGGCAGGCATGACGAAGCTAACAGTCGCGTTTCACAATTTTGCGAATGCGTCTAAAAACGAATAAAACTAAGGTTCATTGTGTGGGTGCGTTGTTTTTCTGTCCTCATAAATGTTATTTGCAATTGAACCTTATGCTTTATGTTGAACTTTCATGTATTCGAACATATTGTCGTGAATTTTGTTAACATTCCCCATTAAAAATGACAGGTATTTTAAAATTCCTAAGGATAGGAGAGCACATTAGACAATAAGTGGCAGGTCACGAGATTAGAGAAGACGCACTGTAACGTAGATGGTTAAAGAAGCTGTGATGGGAACATAAGAGATGCGTTTGGTTTGTGGGTGAGACGTCTTGGAGAGGGAACTTCAGAGATGGAAGACAGATAATAATGAAGACATATATTAGACAGATTGTTTGTGAGGTTCGGAGGTCGGTGAAGCTGGCTAAGGATCTCTATTGGCGTTATTTGGCAGAAACGTCTGATATAGCGAGGAGCGCTACGCGCGTACACAGACCCGTATGTCGTGCTCCACATATTTTGGCTTCGTGAGGTCAGGGCGTGATGTCCATCGTTAAGGAAAGACCGACTTGGTCTGTTGCAGCAGCGCCTACGTTTTTATTTAGCCAATTACAGAGCCGGGATAGCCTAGTCGGTATAGTGACTAGGCTACAGGAAAGATATTTATTTCTTTGTTTCTTTCTTGCTGATTTTAACCTCCTACCTACTCATCGTAGGTGTAGGGGGTTATCACACTCAATAAAACACGCATCCACACTCGGTAGGACTCCTCTGGACGAGTGATCAGTCCGACGCAGAGACCTCTACCTGAACACAACACTCACAAGAGACGGACGTCCATGTTTCCGGCGGGATTCGAACCCGAATTCCAAGCGAGCGGCTGCTGACCCACGCCTTAGACCGCGCGGCCACTTTTTTTGTATTATCATCTTCTCCAGAATGTCGTGACTGTCTCTGGGGCCCACCCAGCTGCCTGTTCAGTGGATACCGGCGCTCTTTGGCGGGGGAAAAGCGGACAGTGCCCGATGTTGACCACTCATCTCCATCTACAGCGAGGTTAAGAATGAGTGCAGCTGTACCTCTATTCCCCATATACGCCTTCATAGCGTAGAAAGGGACAAACTTACCTTTTTGCCATTTATTTTCCAGTAAATATCTACCTGCCCATATACTGCAACGAGTAAAATAAAGGCTGTCCTGTAATATACCAAGCAGGCACTGAGGGAAGGTGGGGTTATAACTCTACCCCGGCGATACAAGGTGGTGAGTGTTTAGCGCCAAGCCTCGGCCGCCTTTTCCCGGGGAGAGACCCGGTACCCATTGTACAAAAAGCAGTTCGTAGCCGAACTCTACATTCCTACTTCAATATTGCATGGCATTCTAGAGATGCATTGTTATTAATTTCTTATTCCAATTTTAAGGGGAACAACTTCACTAAGTACACACTTGATATAAATATCTACATGCATCTGTCAGCGGGAATCCTAATGGTGTTACCGTTGATCCTGGTTCGAGGCCAGATCAAAATATGCTCGGCGGAGAGAGGCAAAAGTACGTGACAAGAATAGAGTAAAATTTGGGTGTGGATAAGAAACCAACTAGATGTCACTTTGTGTAATCCTTTATTTTCTCCTTACAAGTTACTCAACATGTTTCGGGCAACTATGTGACCATCTTCAGGAGCTGACGACTGAGTAGTGTTTTCGCCACGTGTTGGTATTGTGCTGTAACAATGCGTGGTATTATTCAGATATGTCTATCTGTGTGTGTCGGTATGTTCTGTGTTTGTCTGGTTTATGGTAAATCTAGCGTGAGCGGGCTGTGTTTGGTTATGGTGTGGGGTGTTGTGGGTTCTGGTCTCAATGTTGTATGTAGGTGTGGTTCGGTGTGTAAGCAGATTAAAGTACATACCCGTGGCTGCAGTAAGGCTGTCAGAACCGGATTACACAAAAGTGACATCTAGTTGGTTTCTTATCCACACTGAATTACGATGCACGGTCATCCAAACATCAGATTTAAAATTTGGGATTTCCAGAAAAAAAGGTTTCTTGTGTGCTATACACTGCTAATTGTGAAGGTGTGGGCTTCAGGGTTACTGGTATTAAGTTTATGCCCGTGTTTACCACGCGAAGGGATGCGGCATGCTGTTAGCTAGGGTTGCAACTACATTGCCGCTCTGTCTCCCTGGGAACGGTACATTCTCTGCCCCTTTCGGCATACATCAATCAGACGGCTTTTATGCTTGATAAGAGTAGAGGCCCTGAAGCTAGCACAGGCTGGGTTTGGGGACTTCTTAGCGGACATTTGTGTGAGCAGGTTGAAGGGGAAACGTGGCGATAATAAAGAGGTGTATTTTGTTGATACAATTTCTAACGGTGCCAGAAACAAATAAATTGATTGTGAATAGTAAAGTATAAAAATTGAAGTGACTGTGTTAGTAAAACTAAACAGGCCAAACCACAATTATCCTTCTTGTAAACTAGTCGGTAGACACTTAACGTTTCCTGTGACCACCACACGTAATATTCCCTGGGTGGAGTTCGTGTTCCCGTCTTTGAGACTTGGCCGGTTATAATGGCGATTTTAAATGTTGATTGACCAACAGTTTTTAATACATATTGTGATATGTCGTCGCACACATGACCACCTCCAACTGCTCATTATCTGCAAACCAGAAGGTCAAACGAATTTTACCACTGTCGCTATACGTAATGTGTGGCTTTCTACATACACATGACCGTAACAAGAGTTGCGTCTCTTTCTCCGATTAACTATTGCGTGATGCATAGATCGCTTCCACGACATAATTTCGCGCTCCCGCCATGTTGTTATTGCTGACTGAAGGACAAGAGTGAAGGAAACTGCAAAGCAGGGCATATAATTCTTACGAAGTGTATTAATCGTCTTTCAGCTGGTTCAGATGTTGAAAGAGAGAAAACTAGATGGCGTGGATTTTTGTTATTCATACCATGCATATTCTTGTAATTAATACGCCAACCAACAAATTCACTTACTAAATTACAATTTATGACAAATGTTAATCTCTTATACGTTTCACGTTTCGGCACCGGGGTGCCATCCACAGGGAGTCTTCTATAACAAAGGAATACGACTGTAGCGCGCTAAACTAGGTATGCATCGTCCTTGTTGGAATAATTAAAATATTGAAATTCTACAACCCATAACATTGCCAGTTGCCTTGGCCGCGAGGTCTAAGGCATAGTTCTGCGACCGCTCTCCTGCTGAAATTGTGGGTTCGAATCTCGCTGGGGGCACGGGCATGGATATTTGTCTCTTGTGAATGTTGTGTATTGTCAGGTAGAGGTCTCTGTGACCACTCATCCCCCTGATGGTATTGAACTGCTCCCGTTTATGAGGCTGAGTAGAGCGTTGCCCACCGCTCACCTTACTGTGAAGTCCTTGACCAAGGGTAACCACGTGACTGGAAATGCCGAAGTACTCGCTGCTAATGTCTGCTGCGCCAGTCCGCAATTTAATTATAAAAAGTAAAGTTCACCCAAGAACAGGCTATGAAGGTCCAGAGGGGGAGTGGAATATAGCCAGGAACACCATATATCCATAACAAGAGAAGATGACCTTTTCCACTTATCGACCATAAAAAGGACATTTTATTTTCCTCAGAACCGCACAAACAAACAAGAAATGACACAGAATTGTAGTGTGTCGGTTCTAGGCACAAGCATATGTATTTCTAAGTGGATCCAGTCCTCTTCCTAAGAGCAGGAGCACCACGAATATACGTACGAAAATCTTCGCAAGGCGTATTCTTAAAATTAAACAAGAATGCAGTTGGATGTTCGAATGCCAGTGTACCAAAAGGCAGGGCTGGATGGCTGCCGGACAATGGCACTCACCCAGTCAGCAAACCGAGACTGTAATGACGGAGTGTCAGTATGGCTCCACTAGTTTGCAATCTGTAGCTACAGCACGCAGCTTTAGTTTATTCCCTCATCAGCCAAGGATTTCTTATTGTTTCAACACCGCTGCCTGAAATGCCAGATATTTTACAATATACAAACAAATCCGCCCGGGCCTATATTGTTAACCTTAGAAAGAGGACACTCCGGGGATCGCATGGTAACCATAGGTATAGCTTAATCTTTTTTAAACTCGGTGCTAGCTGGCGGAGTGAGCGGTAAACGCCACGCCCCGGCCACTTTACTCCCGGGAAAGAGACCCGGTACCCACGGTCGGTCCGGACGGATGCGGAAAATCTCTCCCCCGCCGGAAATTTAATAATATTTATTGAATTTTATGAATGGTATGACCCGCCAATTATCTAGTTTACTTTCTTACAGCTAGCAGTTCCTCTTGCACAGCAGTTGCCCTTAGTAGAACAATTGTTACTTACTGAATAATAGAAAAGTCTACACTTCATGACACTAATAACTGCATCGTCTTCATAACTCTAGTGCCATCCAATTACAGCATGCAGCAATTTTTATTGTTGCCGCTGTGTCTAGACCACCGCTAGGGTAAAGTCAGCCTCCTTGTTTGCTTGGTCGCAAGACCTGGCCGTCAAGGTGACGACTTCCATTTTCCCATACGTCTTCATATCACGTGTTTATGGAAGTACAAGAATGACGCTAGAAGTGGAGCGCTAGAAGATTAAGCACTTTACTTTCCACACGTTTGTAAATGTTTTATTTTATATATATATATATATATATATATAATATGATTTGTAGCTGATTCCAGTGGCCATGCGGTCTAAGGCCTAGGCCTGGGGAACATC
>Ga0123353_10012113_pt1 | contig 12221 bp, 10 predicted proteins | sample TergutLab28metaG_3_FD_92763 | JGI IMG/M metagenome (GOLD analysis project Ga0123353, IMG submission 92763) | Labiotermes labralis P3 segment gut microbial communities from Petit-Saut dam, French Guiana - Lab288 P3 | ecosystem: Host-associated > Arthropoda: Insects > Digestive system > Gut ... | reverse complement strand
TGTTCGGGTCTGCATCAACAGCCAGGACCAATGAATCCTTCGACAGTTGGAGTATCAGCTGCGATGATATCGAGCTCTTTCCAACTCCGCCCTTGCCGGCCAGCGCTATTATCATTCGCCCACCCCGTAATGTTCCTTCAGCGATCTTGAAACGCCGCCGAGCATGTTCAGGACCTTGTCCACATTATCCTCGGACAGTCCGCCTAGCCCGCATTGCGGCGTTATCATGGAACGCCTTGCGATCAGGTCCTCGTCCATGCCCTTTCTAACGAGTGCGTTGACGTCCTCCTTGAATCTGTTCACCAGGCTGTTGACCGATTCTGTCTCGACGTTATCGTCGGTGCTTGGTATCAGCCCCCATGACAGCGTCCCTCCGCGCTCCAGGAAAGATGAAACGTCGTCCGAGAACATGGATATCGTGTTCGCGTACGCATACGCATCGAAACTTAGGATGTCGATGTCCGTTCTCAGCACGGTGGACCAATCCGTGTTGCCGCAGCAGTGTATCGCTTTGAAGCACTCCACGCATTCCATGGATTCGTTCATCCATTCCGCCGCCTGGTCGTTGGATATCGATGCGAACGGTGTTCCGAGCAAAGACAATGAAGGTTCGTCGAAGAACATTATCACATTCCCGTTGTGCTTTGACAGTTCGCGCGATTGCCACTTGGCGGCCATGTTTACCGTCCGTCTTATGATCTCCGAGTATGATTCATCGTATATCGCGGATCTTCCGTCCGTGCCCAGTATCTGCAGCCCTTCGCTGATCGGCCCGGTCACCTGCCCTTTCACGGCTTTGAACCCGGACAGGTCGCGGGAAAGGAACTCATACAGCCCTTTGTGATATTCCTCGGGGTGTTCGAAGAATTCGATGTTCTCGGAAAGTATCGCCTCGTATATCTCCGTGGGGTCGTTCTCGGCAATGTTCAGGGTGATCTTCTTGCCCTCTTTGTCAATATCTATTCCGGATATGTAACAACCGGTCTGCACATACATGCTCTCCGAGTATCCGAGCGCCGGAAGCTGCGGCCATGCCGGGCACGTCACTCTGCCTAATATCTTATCCAGTGCGAGTTTCGCATCGGTGTACGGCAGGGAGCCTATCAGTGTGGTCGCAAAATTCCATTCCATCGCTTTGTCAATGGCCGTACAATATTAAAATCCGCCGTTGTCTTTTTGTATGCCGGCTATACCGGGCATATGCGCATCGTCATCTCATGTACGTGGGGAATTGCGACGCATCGGTGTGCGGAAGGAACAGCGACGATGTGTATTCGTCGGAGAACGTTGCATCTGAACTCAGATCCACATAGGTCATCCTCTTGAAAGCTTCAGATATCCTCGACCTTACCGATGATGACAGCAAGGCCTGCTTGGCACCCGAAAGCGACGCATTCCCCAGATAGGCGAACCTTTCCCTCGGAACGTCCGGCAGCATGCCTATTGCTATTGCGCTCTCGGTGTTTATGAAATTGCCGAACCCGCCGGCGATGTATATGGTTTTGATGTCGTCCATGGACACTCCCAAACCTCTTATCAGCGAGCGCGATGCGGAGTATATCGCCGCTTTCGTCAATATGGCGTTCTGAATGTCGTCCTCGCTGAGGAATATGTTCTTCGCTATCGTGATGCGCCTGCTTCCGTCAATGGTTTCAACGTTAGCTTTGCCGGTGAACCTTCCCTTCCTGTCGATCAGCCCGTGTATCGACAGCTGCGCCAGTATGTCGATCAGCCCGGAACCGCATATCCCCTTCGGATCGCTGCCTGCTATCACAGTATATACAAAACCGCCGTTCTTGTCCATCCTGAAACTGTCTATGGCGCCGGGCCTTGCCATCATGCCCGATGTCATCCTGCCGCCTTCGAACGCCGGCCCCGCGGATGAAGAGCAGACGAGCATCACATCCCTGTTGCCCAATGCAACCTCCCCATTCGTTCCGACGTCGATGAGCAGTGCCAATCCTTCGTCCCTGTCCATTCCCGAATCTATTATATCCGACGTGACGTCGCCGCCCACGTAGGCCGCCGGGGACGGCATGCATATCACTCTTGCATTTTTGTTTATGTTAAGCCGGCTGTCCCTGCCCGTTATCTCGGCTTCCTTCACGACCGGCTCGTAAGGAGGCTCCCTTATCGGCGACGGATCGACTCCTAAGAACAGATGTATCATCGTCGTGTTCCCGGAGATGTATGCTGCAACGATATCGTCGTTGGTGAACTTATCGCCGACGAACGACCCTATCAGATCGTTTATGGTGCCGGTGACCAGCGATCTCAGTTCATCCGTCCCGCCGTCGCCGGCATATTCTATCCTTGACAGAACGTCATCGCCATGCATACCCTGGCGGTTGTATTCCGTTGCTGAGTAGAGATCTATGCCTTTCCTCATGTCCATGAGCGCCACAGCTATCGTCGTTGTACCGATGTCCACCGCAAGGCCGTAATTGTTCTCCCTTTCGGATGCGGCGACCGGTGTCAGATCTTCGACTTCTATCCTCCTGTGGTCCTTTGACGCGATTATGTCCCCTTCGCCGAACGGGATCGAAATATCAACGTCTTCGACTATGCGTTCCTGGCATGCCAGCACGCGCGTGATGCCGCATACGTCTGAAGCGGGGCTTGATATCAGCACGTTGCAGCGGCCGCACCTTCCGTTTCCGTTGCATGGAAGTTTTACGGCTACGCCGGCGGCCTTTGCGGCATCCGAGATAAGAGTACCCGGATCGACATCGGCACGCACACCGGACGGAAGGAACCTTACCTTGAACTTGGCCACATCATCACCTCAGCCAACGGATAATCGGAACCGGAATATACAAACTGTTGCCTGAGGACCGGACTGCCTTGCGATCAAGGGACATTATCTCGACAAATAGATTTATTATCACTGCTATGCACTCACAATGAAAATAGCCGGGTTCATCAAGACGACACTGCTTGATTGGGACGGGATGGTCGCCTGCACCGTGTATCTTGCAGGCTGCAACATGAGATGCCCGTACTGCCATAACAGGGAGATAGTGATCAACGCGGACAGCATTGAAGGGATACCGGAAAATGATGTCTTGAGATATATCGAAGAGAACTCGGATTTTGTTGACGCCGTCATCGTATCCGGAGGGGAACCTCTGATGAATAAGGACGTGGGCGGATTGCTGAAGAAGATAAAGAAGCTCGGTATCAAAGTGAAAATAGATACCAACGGCTGTTTCCCCGAGATGCTTGACGACCTTATAGGCGCAGGCCTCGTCGATAGGGTGGCGATGGACGTGAAATCCTCGCTTAACGGCAGATACGACAACGCGGCCGGCGCTGACGTGGACATCGGGAAGATAAAGAAAAGCATACGGGTGATCATCGACTCCGGCGTTGACCATGAGTTCAGGACGACCGTCGTTCCCGTTTACGTGAAAGAAGAGGACATAGAGGACATCTGCAGGAACATAAAAGGAGCAAAAAGCTATAGGCTTCAGCAGTTCAGAAATAAGGTCACGCTTGACGATTCGCTTTCCGTCCTTGACCCTTATCCCGAATCAAGGCTGATGGAAATGGCGGAGATCGCCAAAAGATATGTGAAGGATGTGAAGATCAGAGGTATCTGATCATTTCCTCAGGAATTCCGTGACGTCCGCTCTGAGCGCCGTACCTATTGCGCCGGACGATCCGTTCACGTATACCGTATCGGAGCCTGCTTCTCCCAGGAATCTTTCAACGACCTTCTCGTCCTTTGATAATATCCCTGAACTGAGACCGAACTCGCAGCCGTTCGCCATTTCGATGGCTTCGTCAAGATCGTTCGCCAATTGTACCGATAATATCGGAAGGCTGTGGTCCATTTCGTTGAGGATATGGTCCTCCGGAAGCCCGAAGAATATCGCCGGAATAACGTAATGACCGGATTCCGTCACCTCGTTCGATATGCGCTTGCCTCCGAATATGAGGTTGTCCTTATTCTCCTTCACGATCTTCAGGAACGCGTCGAGGTTCTCCTGCGATATCACCGGTCCCGTGAACGTATCCTTCTCGGCCGGATCGTCTATGATCATTTTTTTGGAAGATGCCAAAAGATAATCGAGGAACTGTTTCTGCTCATTCGTTGTTATTATCGCCTTGGAACATGAATCGATCCTTTGACCGCTGTACCTGAATGCCGAATCTATCGTTATGTCTGCGGCGGCCTGCATGGATGACGGCCTGTATACGACCAGGGGGTTCATCCCTTTGAACTCGCTTATGAACACCATATCGTCGTTGACGGCGGAGAACATCAGGTCTTCGAACCTGTCGCCCCTTCCTGTCGCAACTATCCCTTTGATATCCTCGTTATCGGCAAGCGCCGACGTTGCTCTCCCTCCGGCATCGAATATCAGGTTTAGCACCCCGTCCGGAAGCAGTTTTGAAAAGATGTCGTAAAGCATGTATACGGGGAATGGGCACTCCTTAGGCGGTATCACGATGACGCAGTTACCGGCGATCATCGCCGATACCGCATACCCGACGGGTGCTGCCAGCGGCGAGTTGTATTCCGATATAATTGCGAACGTTCCCATAGGTTTTCCTTTAACGCCGCTTCTGATCCTCTGTATCCCGTCTTCCGTAACTTCGATCAGCCTTTCCACTTCGTACAGCGATTCGTTGCGTGTCATCCCGGCGCTGAGCGTCACCGACGCGGCTATCCTGTACATCTGCCTTTTGATCGTGTCCAGCACCGTTTCGAATATTCCCGCTCTGGTCAGCGGATCGGTCTTCGACCATGATGTGAACGCCGCATTGGCAACATCGACCGCTCTGGCGGAAAGATCGGGCTCGGGTTCCTGGAACCTTCCGAAGTGTATGCTCTGGTCTATTGGGCTCTTAACAACGTATTCGTTCCCGGACGCGACCTTGAGGCCGCCCACGTAGCAAGGGTAATCCCTCTTATCTGTCTGCAGGACGGAATTCAAAGCGCCGTCGAACATCATGTCCCTACGATCCGCGCTTGAACCGTCCTTTGCCTGAGTGCCTGTCATAACGATTCCCGTAATCCGTGTTCGATGTTAATCTTTCCGCTCAGCGATGAAAATGACCTTCGTTCCGAATGAGTGAACGGTTAAATACACCGTTATACTTTGTCCGATTTACGGGCTCGTGGTCTAGGGGTTATGACGTTGCCTTCACACGGCAAAGGTCGCCGGTTCAAATCCGGCCGAGCCCACCATAAATGTGGGGGTGGCCCAGCCTGGTAAGGCGATAGACTGCTAATCTATTGTCCGTAAGGACCCGCGAGTTCGAATCTCGCCCCTCACGCTCATACCTTGTCAATGTATCAATTCCATAAAAGGTCGGCGCATATGCTGACCCGTATATTGATCGCTGCCGTATGCGCAAAATGAAAATTAAATAGAAGAGGAGGTTGGAAACCCCCTCGTTTTGTTTTCCTTCAGGCCGGGATCACTTCTTTAAGAACGCCCAGTGGGACACCGCCAGCAAGATCAGGAACAACAGGCATGATACAAAGAGCGCAAGTGCAGCGCTGTTCCCGCTGTCCAGGATCTCATCGTCGCCGGTCTCATCGTCGCCGACCTCGTCTCCGGTCTGGTCTCCGGTTCCGTTACCGTTGCCATTCCCGTTACCGTTCCCGTTACCGTTTCCGGTCCCTTCGTCGTCCTCGGGTTCGCCGGCGATCTTTATCCAGACCTTCGAAACTTCGTCCGTGTATTCCAGATAGCCGCCGTTCGCTAAGGGCACACCCTGCTCCGGATCGAACGTGGACGTGACACCTTCATATTGGTCGGAATACCACAGGTAGATGAATGTGCTGCCGCAGCCGGCGACATCCATCTCGCCATTTATCATGACGAAACTCCCTCTCTCGGCATAAACACCGATGCTGCCTTTGCCGCTGACGTCTATGTTGCCGTTGACGGTGACCATTCCTAAAGAGGCATAAACACCGATGCTGCCTTTGCCGGTGACGACTATGTCATTGTTGACGGTTACCTGAGAGTCCCCGACATCAACGCCGGTGCTCCACTTTCCGTTGACATATATTGTGCCGTTGACGGTGACGTCAGCACTTAAGTAGGCACCAACGCCGGTCCCGACGGCCACGATGTCACCTTCGATGCTGACAATAGCACTGCCGCCGACCTCAGTGCCGGAGGCATAGATGCCTTGGAAGTTAGAGATTATGGCGCCGGTGCCGGTGACCGTGAGTGTGCCGCCTTCTATGTATATCCCGACCCAGTTATCGTCTCCGTCAAGGACGAAGGTCATGTCAAATCCATCCGTGTTTATCGTTATGCCGTATTCGCCCGCTATATAGACATAGAATGTCTGATAGTTCTCCACATCGGACGTCAGCTCTATTATGTCGCCGTCTTCGAACACATCGATCGCATCGACCAGCGCGTCAAGATTCTCGTATTGCTGTCCGTCACCCACATAATATGGGGTTACTCCGCTTCCGAGATACACATTCTCCGTCGGCGAAACATCGTCGGCGGCCACGATTGCGAATGCGGCTGCGATGAACATCGCAGCGATCGCGACCGATAAGAAGGTGCACCCCTTTAAATTGCTCCTTTCTTTCTTTTCCATTTTTATCACCAATAAGTCACGCACCGCGGTGGTGCGGTTGGCTCGTGCTGTAATGGTTTTAGAAGTATAAACAATGTGTGTTAAATCGTTCGCATATAATAAAAAAATCAATGGGTCGGGTACCGCTGCTTAACCGTTGAATGAAAGGCTTAATCTATAATCGGCGCACTTCGAAAACCCATGAGATCGATCGTCGTCTCCGACATACACGCCAAAGCATCCACCGCCGAGCTTGTCAACAAGGCCGCAGATAAATACGGCGCGGACAACATATTGATCCTCGGGGATGTCACGCATTTCGGGCCGGTCAGCTTTGCAACAGAATACATATCATCGCTGAACAGGCCGGTCTATGCAATACCGGGGAACTGCGACCCGCGCGAATTCCCTTACGCGATATCGAAGGTTGCGAAGGATATGCACGGGCGCACCGTTACGATCGACAATATCAAAATCGTCGGCCTAGGAGGTTCCAACCCGACCATATTCGACACGCCGTTCGAGATAAGCGAAGAAGAGATATTCTCGTCGCTTGACCCGATCTCCGAAGGCGTTACCGTTCTGATGGTCCATGCGCCCGCGTTCGGTCACCTTGATACGATACCGTCAGGCATGATGGTCGGCAGCGAATCCATACGGGCGATCGTTGAAAAATACAAGCCGAAGGTTGTTCTTTCCGGGCATATACACGAGGCACGCGGAATAAAGGAATGCAACGGCACGTTATTCCTCAACCCGGGAAGCGCCAAGGAAGGTTATGCCGCCCTGCTTACGATAGAGGGCGGCGAGGTCACAGCCGAATTATTGACGCTTTGATCACTCGAACGATCTGTTGATCATATCGATGAGCTTTTCGAACCTTTCCTGTTCGTCCTCTTCCAGCGTTGAGAACGCATCGATCTTCGGGCGCGCCCAGTTCATGAACGCCTTCGCCAGCTTCATCCTCGAGTATTCTTTCGCGTTGCCCTCGAATATCCTCAATATCGGGACGTCCGGCATTGATTGAACTTGCTGCGATATATCCCATCCCAATTCCGATCTGGCCACGGACACGATCGTGTTCCTCATCAGGTCCTCTATCGTGGGCATATCTATACGTTCATCGGCAAGGTCCTTCGATCTTATCACGTGCTTCGTCCCGGCAACGTTCATCAGCCTTTCGCGGTCTCGCTCATGCGTGCCGGACAGCGAATCCGAAAGCACCGCTACGCGTGATCTCTTGGTGTGCATTATAGCGGCGAAATAGGCGATCTTGCTGGCCGACGACACCGGCATAAGCGAGATGTCCTCATCCAGCGACGGTATCCCCGACGATCTCATCATATCCGCCACAGTGTCCAGGTACCAATAGTCGGCAAGGCTCTCCAGCAGCAGGTTCTTCGGGTTCGAGAACATGCTCTGCGCTATATCGAACCCTAACGCTTCCTGTACCGGAAGCAAAGCGGCACGGTCCTTTGCCTCCTCGGGATTGCATACGACCGTTCCTTTCTCCCTGTCGGTCATCTCAACGATCCTTACGAATTCCACCTCGTCTGCACCGATCATGAACGGCGAATGCGTTGTGAACATCGTCTGATCCCTCTCGCTCAGTTTGGATATCGTACTTCTGAACTCCGCCTGCTTCAGAGCGTGGAGGCTCGTTCCGGGTTCATCCAAAAGCAGTATCGTATTGTTGTTCCCCGGATCCGATTCCGCGAAAAAGACGACCAGGAATGAGAACGTCCATTGGAACCCTTCCGACCTCTGGTCCAGCTCTACCTCAACACCAAGTTCATCCTTCACAACCACCTTAAGATATTGGCCGTCCACATCTATCTCCAGTTTGCTGGCCTCCGGCCTGCTCGGATCGGGATTCCATATCTTGTTCATCTCCTCCGTGAGACGTATGCTGGCGGCGTTCAGCCTGTATTTCCTTTCATCCAGGCGGTCCATGAAATCTCTCATCTCATCATTCGTTCCGGCATCCGATGTGCTTATCCCGCCTGTCACGGAAAGGTCCTTTGCCGTGAATCCCAGGAACCTGAGGAAACATTTGTTCCCGTGGTCGTATTCCGGGTCCTCGACCATCTCCTTGTCGATGCGTTCCGCCATCTTCCCGAGATGTATCATCGGGCAAACCCTCAGGTAATTGCTGTAAAGGACGAACTTCGGCATTCGGGAGCGGCATATCTCAAGCGACCCCTCGGCCGTGTCCGTACCGGACAGCGTATCCTTCAGCCTCTTGTACCTTTCCGCTTCGGCGCCTTCTTCGTCCACATATGCAAGATTCTTCTTAAGCCATGAGAGCAGACCGTTTGATATGTCGGCGTCTATCTTTCCGTCATCTCCCATACCGCTCAGTATGTCTAAAAGCTCCTCGCTCGGCATCTCGCTGCCGGCAGTATCGCCGCCCTTAGTGAAATTGGCATCTATATGGGCGCTGAACCTCTCCAGCTTTATCTCGATGTCGGAGAACGTGGGCTGCTTCGGTCCGCCGTCGATCCTGTGCCAGAACGAGTTGTCAAGGCACCTTCCCGTAACGTAAACTGCATTCTCGTATCCGGGCGGAAGCAATGCAAGATCGGACGGTTCCAATGAGAAGTGCCCTTCGGCAACGGTGAATGAGGATCTGTCGATACCGCCTCTTGCTATATCCCTGTCATAATCGGAGCGCGGGTATTCCCTGAGCGGATTGAACGGCATCACGCCGGACGCCGGGTTGAGGCGCTGAAGCGCCTGGAACATCGCCGTCTTTCCGGCTTCGTTCGTACCGACCAATATCGTCTTGTTCGGTTCCACGTCGAAGTAACCCGAATCCTTTATGCTCTTGTACCCTTTGATCCTCGCTTTGATCAATCTCATCCGAATGCATCCCCGCGTTCTTGTTGTGTTATACGATTTCGGCTTATAAATGAGTTGCCAATTCTTTATTGAAAAAGCTTTAAATAGGGCACCCTCTTTAGTCGTTCCGAGTAACCATGGCACTTTGGCAGGGTAGATCGAGAAGGAAGCCGACCGGAGGAAGGTTGATCCTCAGCAAAGGCAAGAGAAAGTTCGAGATAGGCACCGAGAAGCAATTCACGAAGGTCGGAACGCAGAGTCTCAAGAAGTACCGCACAGCAGGCGGCAATGTCAAAGTGAAAATGCTCGCCGCCGATTACGCGAACGTCGTTGACAAGAAGACGAACACCGTGAAGAAGGTCAAGATACTCGGCGTCAAGACGAACCCGGCCGACCCCAACTACGTTCAGCGCAGTCTCATCAACAAGGGAGCGACCATCAAAACGGATATCGGAGATGCGATCATAACATCCCGCCCCGGGCAGGACGGCGCCGTGAACGCAGTTCTGATCGAGTGATCATAAACCCCTTTTTCCAAAAACAACTGATATCATGACATACGACAAGGACAACGCGATAGTGCTGTGGCCTGAGTATTTTGAAATTAACCGAAAACGTTCAGAGGGCCGCAGGGTGCCGAAAGAGTTGTGCGTCAAAGAGCCGAGCCTTGACATCATCGCTAAGGCGGCAGCCATACTCGATCTGGAGTATGAGATATTCGACGATGCCGCATATCCTGCGAATTGGACGGCCAAACGGGGATGTGTGCGCGTTGAGAAAGGTAAGATGAAGAAATCCGCGCTTTTGGTCAAGGTCGGGCAATGCCTGGTCGACAATCAGTGACATCACGGCTGAAATTCCCGGGCCTGTCCTTAACTGATTATATTAATACCATCATTATGATTATCAGGCATGATATCTCCTTTGGAGTCGAAGATACTTGACATCAACAGCGAAGCTTGCGGCGTTTATGTGGATATACTGATGGATAACGCGGGTGCGGCGTTATTTGACGAGGTGTCGAAAAGATCCGGCGGAAAGAAGATACTGATTGTCTGCGGCAAAGGCAACAACGGAGGCGACGGTTTCGCATGCGCGAAACGTTTCGGTAAGGATGCCGATGTGGCTTTGTTGTTCCCTCCCGAAGAGATCAGGACGGAGGAGGCTGCTTACTTCTTCAACCTGCTTGATGCGGAACCGGTTATGTTCTCCGATGTTGACCTGAAAAAGTATGATGTTATCGCGGACTGCGTTCTTGGAATAGGGGTACGGTCTCCGCTTGACGATGTGCACACTGATTACGTTAACCGTTTGAAGAAATTCAAAGGCTGCATCGTATCCGCTGACGTCCCGACCGGATTCGGCACCGAATGCTCGTTCGTTCCGGATGTGACGGTAACTTTCCATGATGTGAAAGAGGGAATGACGAAGGATAACTGCGGCGAGATCGTTATCGCCGATATAGGGATACCCGCGGATGCGTCACGCCTTGTCGGCCCGGGGGACATGCTCAGATACCCAATACCGAAAAGGGGTTCGCACAAAGGGCAGAACGGGCGTTTGCTGATCGTCGGAGGTGGACCTTACATAGGTGCACCTGCGATGGCCGGCATGGCCGCGTTCAGGGTCGGCGTCGATCTCGTTCACATAGCCACGCCCAAGCGCAGTTTTGTTCCGATAGCGTCAATGACCCCGATCTTCATAATGCACCAGACGTCTGATGACGAACTTACGGAGAATGATGTCTCGGATCTTCTCGAATTGTCGAAGAATGTCGATGCGGTGCTCATAGGCCCGGGGCTCGGGACCGCCGACAGAACGATGAGGGCGGTCCGCATGTTCGTTGAAAAATGTGATAAGCCGACCGTTGTGGATGCCGACGGCATAACCGCGATATCGTCGATGCCCGTGATACCCGGTAACGTGATAATAACGCCGCACCGCAGGGAATTGGCCGCTTTTTCGGGCGACGGGGATGACATCGCATCCGTTCAGAGGATATCCGCTGAACGTAACGTTACCGTTCTCCTCAAGGGCGAGGAGGATGTTATCGTGCATAGTGATAGGATAAGATACAATGAGACCGGGACCCCTGCGATGACCGTCGGCGGAACGGGGGATGTGCTTGCCGGGATCGTTTCAGGGCTTATGTCAAAAGGAATGAATGCATTCGATTCGGCGTGCGTCGGCGCATACATATGCGGACTTGCCGGAGAGTATGCGTTCTCCGAATATTCTTACGGATTGGTGGCGACCGACGTCATAGACGAGATAGCCAACGTTCTGATCGATCACCTGGATGTGTGATATGAACGTCCAGCCCATCCACGGCATCCCCGCGCTGCGTGTTGACGGTGCCGTCGTGATAGGCGATCTGCACATAGGCGTTGAAAGCCATCTCGGGCGCAAGGGTTTCCATCTTCCTTCCAGGACGGCGGTCATGCGCGATGCGCTTCTCGAAATAGAGGATGCGAACAGGCTTGTGGTATTGGGCGACGTTAAAGACTCGGTCCCTGGATCGTCGAAGCAGGAGTACCGGGAGATACCGGACTTCTTCCGGGCGATGCTTGAGCATTTCGATGTTGTCGACGTGGTGGTCGGGAACCATGACACGCAGATAGAGGAGTTCCTTCCCAAACATGTGAACGTGCATCCTGCCTCCGGCATGAAGCTCGGAGATGTTGGATTCATACACGGGCACACATGGCCGTCGGCCGAGGTGATGGCCTCGGGGGTCCTGGTGACGGCCCATAATCATCCCGCGGTCATGTTCAGGGACGGCATCGGGAAAAGGACAACGGAACCGTGCTGGTTCAGAGCCG
>Ga0123353_10012112_pt1 | contig 12221 bp, 12 predicted proteins | sample TergutLab28metaG_3_FD_92763 | JGI IMG/M metagenome (GOLD analysis project Ga0123353, IMG submission 92763) | Labiotermes labralis P3 segment gut microbial communities from Petit-Saut dam, French Guiana - Lab288 P3 | ecosystem: Host-associated > Arthropoda: Insects > Digestive system > Gut ... | reverse complement strand
GACGGTGATTTTTACCGTTTATGAAAACAAATGGGAGCCGCAAAATATTACCGCTAAGGAATCGGTTCAGCCCTCGCTTACGGGCGATGTCGAATTTATACCTTCCGACCCCGAAAAGGCGCGGCGGGTTATCGCGGGTATCGCAAAATACGGGAGCGAGCTATTGCATACCCTTAATATGGTTTTCGCGTCGGCATTTGCTGATAAGGATATGACAATTCTCGCCTTTTTGCGTTTGCTGTTCAAGAGAGGAGCGGCGGCTCTGACTATGCACGCCGACAAAGCGTGTGCGGATTTTTTCAACACGGCGCTGCGCGTGGGCGGCGAGGTTCAGCATTATAAAGGGTTCTTGAGGTTCGGAGAGACCGAAAGCGGCGTTTGGTACTCCGAAATAGAACCAGAAAACGACCTGCTGCTTGTCGACGATTTCCGCAACCATTTTGCGGACAGATATAATTCGATGCCCTTTTTGATACGCGACAAGCGGCACAAACGTATGATGGTTTATGACGGCGCGGCGTACCTAACCGACGATATGGGCGATTTTGACGTGCGGTATACTCCGCGCGAGCTCTCCGCGCAAGCGGTTTGGAAGGAGTTTGTCGCCGCCGTCGCGATAAAAGAGCGGAAGTCCTCCAAGCGCCAGATGACCTTCGTACCTCTCCGCCACCGTAAGACTATGACGGAATTTTTGGAAAAAACCGATGTCGTACTGTACGGCGACGGGGAGGATGAAAAGCTGCCAAAAGTTAGGGATTAGGTGTAATTAATTTGACAGATTAGGTGTATCATGCTATATTTACTTAAAATCTTATTGTTAGGAAAGGGCTATGAAAAAGAATTGCGATAACTGCGGGGCGCCGATAAACGGCGAATATTGTGCGCATTGCGGCACAAACACCAGAATCGCTAAAAGCAACCCGACATCGAATACTGAAACAAAAGCGGCTAACATAAATATGTTCGGCTTGGATTTCGGTAAATTTACTTCCGCCTTAACGTCTGCTATATCTGTGCAACAAAGGTATAACGAGAACGGGCAAATGTCCGAAGAGGATTTGGCGCAATTGAATTCCTGCTTCGGCATGGGTGAGGTTTTGGAGGGCGTCAACAAGTTCAACACGGATATGGCAGAAAAAATCAAGGCGAAAGAAGAAAGCGATAAGCGCGCCCGTACAGCGATACATAACCAAAAATGCCCATCTTGTTCGACACCCTTTAATAAAAATCAAAGCTCCTGCAAAAAGTGCGGCGCAATATTGGATATTTCTAATTACGAAAGTTATTAACCATCTCGTCGCAAGCGAGGGAATTTTCGGTCGAAAAATGACGTTAAAATTCTGCCAAAAAGCCGCCAAACCCTAGTCCATGCGCCCTAAACCCTGCTATTTTCGCTTGACTTTTGGGGAATTTATGTACTATAATTATATTGAATTTGTGCGGCGTTAAGACTTATGCGCTTCAAAACATAGCAAGGTTTTGAGGCGTTTTTCAAAAACTAAAAGAGGAGCTATATTATTATGCCGAAGGAATTAACACAAGGAATCGACAAGGCGCCGGTTCGCGCGCTTTACAAGGCTGTCGGGCTTGCCAACTCCGACATCGAAAAACCTATCATCGGCGTTTTTTCGGCGCAGTCCGAAATCGTGCCCGGGCACACGCATTTGGGCGCGGTCGCCGAGGCGGTCAAGGCGGGGGTTTACATAGCAGGCGGCACACCCATAGTTGTCCCAGTAATCGGTATTTGCGACGGAATTGCGATGGGAAGCGCGGGAATGAAATATTCTTTACCCTCGCGTGAGCTTATCGCCGACAGTATAGAGGCGATGGCTCTAGCGCACGCTTTTGACGGCTTGGCGCTAATCCCCAACTGCGGCAGCACCGTTCCGGGGATGCTTATGGCGGCGGCGCGGCTTAATATTCCCGCTATAATTATCAGCGGCGGCCCAATGCTTACGGGTAAACACGACGGCAAAAAAATGTCGTTTGCGGGCGTTTACGAAAGCATGGGCGCGGTAAAGGCGGGTAAGATGAATATAGCCGAGCTTACAGAAATCGAAAATAAAGCCTGCCCGGGCTGCGGCGTATGCGCGGGAATGTTAACTTCCAACAGCATGAACTGCCTTACAGAAGCGCTCGGTATGGCACTCCCGTATAACGGTACGATTCCGGCGGCTTATTCCGAACGCCTGTTACTTGCGCGGGAAACCGGCAAGCGGGTCATAAAGCTCGTTTCTGACCATATAGTGCCGAAAATGATACTTACCAAAGACTCTTTCCTTAACGCGATTGCGTTGGATATGGCGCTCGGAGGCTCTGCTGACAGCGTCCTGCACCTTATGGCTATAGCTAACGAGGCAGGAGTCAAGCTCGACCTTACGGATTTTGAAAGGGTTTCGGCGGCAACGCCAACCCTATGCAATCTTATGCCGATGTCAGATGTTTCGGTGGAGGATTTGCATGAGGCAGGCGGCATTCCGGCGGTACTTAACAGGCTTTTGGGCTTGCAAAACGGCAAATCGCCGCTTATTGCTCAAGATGCGCTGACCGTCACCGGCAAAAAACTCTCGGACTCCTGCAAAAAGCGCGAGGCAGTTGACGATTCCGTAATAAAAACTGCCGCCGCGCCGCATTCTAAAACCGGCGGCATAGCGGTGTTACGGGGCAACCTCGCCGAAAACGGCTGCGTGGCCAAGCGCTCGGCAATAACTAAAGAAACCCTCGCCTTTAAGGGGCGCGCCAAAGTTTTTGACAGTGAGGAAGAAGCCTGCGGCGCGATTAACGCCGGAAAAATCGTTAAGGGCGATGCTGTCGTTATCCGTTACGAGGGACCCAAGGGCGGCCCGGGAATGCGCGAAATGCTGACCCCCGCCGCGCTTTTGGCGGGAATGGGCTTAGACAACGGGGTTGTTCTTATAACGGACGGGCGTTTTTCGGGCGCGGCGCGGTGTATTGCCGTCGGGCATATTTCTCCCGAGGCGGCCGTGGGCGGCAAAATCGCGCTTATACAAGACGGCGACACGATAGAAATCGACATTCCTAAGGGCAAAATAAATTTGGATGTTCCTGCTAAGGAACTTGATAAACGCGCCAAGCGATGGATTGAGCCCGATAACCACGCGACGGGTTATCTTAAGCGGTACTCCGAGCAGGTAGGAGACGCGAGTAGCGGTGCGGTGCTTGGCAAAAAAAGATAGTAAGAAAATTCATGCATAGCCGCAGACGCGCCTAAACTTTCTTGCGTTATGAGAAAAAAACGTTTTTTTAGTTGAAAAATATATCTATTTGATATATACTAAACATGGTTTTTATTATATTTTTTGGAGGTAAAACAAAATGTCTTTAGAGAGGATACAAAAAATTCTCGCCGACCAGCTTCGTATAGCCGACCCCAGCGTAATTCAACCCGAAACGGACATTGTCTCAGACCTTAAGGCGGATTCCTTGGACCTTGCCGAAATGCTCCTTAACGTCGAGGACGAGTACAACGTGACTATCCCCAACGAGGTCGCGATGAACCTTAAGACCGTAGGCGACCTTGTAAAATTTGTCGATACGTTAAATATTAAATAAAAGGTATTGCCGATTGCAGGTATATGTCGTTAAACGTCAGCGTTATTGTGTCGAAGCCGCTCGAAAGAAAAGTTTTCGGGCGCAGCAGGACGATTTCTAACTTGGTATCAAGGGATTTTTTGGCGCCGTAATAAAGGCCTATCTGCTCTACCGGCGCGATTGACGGCAGCGCGGATATGTTATAGGTATAGTTTCCGCCCTCGTCAAACAACGAAATTCCGGCGATACCTATTATCCTGTCGCCCGACTTAAATTTGTCTGTCCCGCCCGCAACCGTTACGTTATTCCAATTAATTTTTACACTGCCGACAGTTCCGCTGCCGGGGGTGAAAGACTGAATTTCCAAATACGGCTTGGTAAAATCCGTCGCGCTGTCGGGCATAAGTTTGACGGTAATTCCGAAAGTGATTTTTGCAAAGCTGTCAACAGGCTTGTTTTTATTGTAATTATTGAGAATATTTTGGAATATAGCCATCGCCATATTTGAGGGGTTGGCGTATCCCACGTTATCGATGTCAACATCGTCGTCCTTTGATTTGGCGGCCTTATAGGTGTTAATACCGATGAGCTTGCCCTGCATATCGACTAACGCGCCGCCGGAATTCCCCGCGTTAATAGCCGCGCTGGTCTGTATGACCCGTTTAACGGCCTTAGTTTTATCCTCCATCTCGAAGCTCCCGATGTATTCGGGCAGGCTGACAAGCCCCTGCGTCACCGAAATGCCGTTATTAAGGGCGTTTCCGAGAGCGAGTACCGTTTGGCCGTAAACCAGCTTGTTAGAATCGCCTATCTTTATGATATACTTATCTATATCCTCTTCTTTCATTTTTATTTCCAATTTTAACGCCGCAATATCTTGAACGGCGTCGAATCCCAAAACCTTCGCGTCCATAGAAAAATAGTGCGCCAAACCGTAAAACCTAATATGCAGGTATCTGTTAATGCCGCCGACATTCCCGTCCGAGCCTAACGCGTCTCTGATGACGTGGTGGTTGGTAATTATCAACGGATAATAGTAATTCGGCTCACCGTCGACCGCCTCTTTGCCGACTATTACGCCGGTACCGTGGCTGTACGCGCCCCCGCCGCGCGCCTCGATTTCTACGATTGACGGCAAAACCTTTGCCGCGACCACGGGCGCGAGTTCGTCGGTGTTTAAATATTCTATGTTCGGGCTGTTTAGGGTTATTTCGGGAGTAAAATATGTCCCGCCGAAATTGAAACACGCGGAAAGCATTACCGTTACCGAAATTATTGCCGCCGCTATCAAATACTTAAATTTATTTTTCATTTTTTTCTCCATTTGTAATTATATCACTTAAAACGAAAATGTTACAAACATATTCGCAATTTTTTCACAAGCTCCAATCTATTTCGGCTATACCGTGCGAACGCAAAAAGGCGTTTGCCTTAGAAAAATGCCTGCACCCGAAAAAACCGTAGCTTGCCGACATGGGGCTCGGATGGGCGCATTCGAGTATAAGGTGGCGCGAGGAATCAATATACGCCCTCTTAGCGCGCGCGTTGTTGCCCCAAAGCATGAAAACCATGGGCTGCTCGCGCCGCCCGAGCTTCCTAATAATGCTGTCTGTTAAAAATTCCCAGCCTTTGTTGCTGTGAGAATTAGCCACGGGCGCGCGTACCGTAAGCGAAGCGTTAAGGAGCAGCACGCCGTTTTTAGCCCAATTAAGCAGATAGCCGGAGCCTTGCGGAATTTCGAGCCCCAAATCGTCGCGGAGTTCCTTATAGATATTCAGCAAAGATGGGGGCGGCAGATTCCCTGGCAGTACCGAAAAAGCCAGCCCGTGCGCTTGATTGGGGTTATGGTAAGGGTCCTGCCCCAAAATTACCGCCTTTACGCCGTAATAATCCGTATATTTTAGGGCGTTAAAAATATCGCCCATCGGCGGGTAAATGGTGTGCGCCGAATATTCGGATTTCAGAAACTCTCTTAATTTAAGGTATGCGGGCGACTCAAAGTCTTCTTTCAGAATTTCATCCCACGAATTGCCGATTTTGACCATTTTTACGCTCCCTGCTAATGTGTACATATACTCACATTTTAATTATATCACACATAGCAGGAAAATGCACATATTTTCATATGCAAATATTATGAATCGTATTTTTATTAATAGTCCAAAACGGTTTGATAAACAATATTCAATCCAAGCCGCCGCGGCCGCCGCGAACTTTTAATTTCGCAAATTGGCGGGCAAGCTGGGCTTTGGCGATTTTGTATTCGCGGAGGCTTTGGGCTTTTCGGAGCGTAGCCTCGGCGGCGTCGATTTCGTCGTTGACTTTACTTATATTGATTTCGTACGGCCACTCGGCAGACTGCAATAAAATGACAACCCGCTCGGCGCGCACCTCGATAAAGCCCTCGCTCGCAAACGCTTCTTTCCATACGCCTTTTTGGGAAAACCTCATTAAACCCGCGGCGATTGTCGTTACCATAGGCATCGTTTGGTACAAAATGCCCATTTTGCCGCCGGGAGTGCGGATTATTAAAGATTCGACCTCGCCGCGAAAAAAATCCCTGTCCGGCGTAAGTATTTCGAGATAAAACGACTTGTACATTAAGTGTTATTTAAGGCTTTTTTGGCCTTTTCTTTAACTTCGTCAAGGTCGCCGGCCATATAAAAGGCGGATTCGGGGAGACTGTCGCCCTCGCCTTTGAGAATCGCCTTAAAGCATTCCACTGTGGTTTTTGCCGTCAAATAGCGGCCTTCCATCCCCGTAAAAGCCGAAGCGACATATAGCGGCTGGGAGAAAAACCTCTGCATTTTGCGGGCGCGGTAAACCGTCAGCTTGTCCTCCTCCGATAATTCGTCCATACCCAAAATAGCAATTATGTCCTGAAGCTCCTTATACCGCTGCAAAGCCTCCGTTACCTTGCGCGCCGTGCGGTAATGCTCCTCGCCTACGACCGCGGGATCGAGTATGCGGGAGGCGGATTCAAGCGGATTAACGGCGGGGTAAATGCCCTGCTCCACGACTTTACGGGAAAGCACGGTGGTGGCGTCGAGGTGGGCGAAAATCGACGCGGGCGCGGGGTCGGTCAAATCGTCCGCCGGAACGTAAATCGCCTGTATGGACGTTATAGAGCCGTCTTTTGTGGTGGAAATGCGTTCTTGAAGCGAGCCCATTTCGTTGGCGAGCGTCGGCTGGTAGCCTACCGCGCTGGGCATTCTCCCCAAAAGCGCGGAAACCTCGCTGCCCGCCTGCACGAATCTAAAAATATTATCTATAAACAGCAGAACGTCCTGCCGCATGACATCGCGGAAATATTCGGCAAGCGTCAGCCCCGTAAGCGCGACGCGCATACGCGCCCCCGGCGGCTCGTTCATCTGCCCGAAAACCAGCGCGGTTTTGTTGATAACGCCGGATTCCGCCATATCCTCGAGCATCTCATAGCCCTCGCGACTGCGTTCGCCCACGCCCGCAAATATCGAATACCCACCGTGTTCTTGGGCGATATTGCGTATAAGCTCCATAATAAGGACGGTTTTGCCTACGCCCGCCCCGCCGAAAAGCCCGATTTTGCCGCCTTTAGCGTAAGGCGCAAGCAGGTCTATAACTTTGATTCCCGTTTCTAAAATCTTAGTAGAATGTGCCTGCGCGTAAAAGTCGGGCGCTGAACGGTGAATGCTCCAATGCAGGTCGGTTTTTATCTCGCCCTTCCCGTCTATCGGCTCGCCTAAAACGTTAAGCACGCGCCCCAGCACGCTCTCGCCTACCGGCACGGTTATCGGCTCGCCCGCGCAAAACACGTCCATGCCCCGATAAAGCCCATCGGTCGCCGACATAGCGATACAGCGCACGGTATCGGTTTTGACGTGCTGCAAAACCTCCAGCGCGGCGGACATTTTGCCGTCCTTGATAATCACCTTTTCAAAAATGGCGGGGATGCGCCCCTCGGCGAACTTTATGTCTACGACGGGCCCTATTATCTGCGACACCTTGCCTCTGACGGCGGTATCGGCGAGGCTCTTTTTGATTTGAATGTTAGCTCTCATACGTTTACTCCATACGACGCGGTAATAATTTCTAACAATTCGCTTGTAATGCTTTCTTGGCGCGCGCGGTTATATTCCAGATGTAGTTTGTCCAAAATCTCACCGGCGTTGCGGGTTGCGTTGGACATCGCCAGCATCCGCGAAGAATGTTCCGCCGCGGACGCCTGAACCAGCGCGCCGTAAACCACGCCCACGAGATATTGCGGGACAAGCTCGTTAAGAACCTCCTCCGCCGACGGCTCGTAATAAAGCTCCTTGTAGTATTGCTCGTCTTTGTATTCCTCGGCTTCAATGCCGCTGATAACCTTTTCGGCGGTAAGCGGCAGTAAGCGTATGGATTTTGGGGTTGTGGTGGAGGTGTTTTGAGGCTCGGTGTAAACGATGTAAACCTCATCCATCATATTTTGGTCGTAAAGCGAGATTATATTATCGACGATTTCCATTGCGTCGGTAACTACGGGCTCGTGCGCCGCGTGTGCAAATTCCACGTCAACTACCGCCTTTTTGCGCTCGAAAAATTCGCGGGCGACCTGCCCTATCGTAAAAATATACCTCTCCGAATATTTTTGGAGCATATCCCACGCGTAATTAAGCACGTTGTGGTTATAACTGCCCGCCAAGCCCTTGTCGGACGCAATCACGACGAAAACCGCGCGGCTGCCCGGCCGCACCGAGAGGTAACGGTGGGTAACGTCCTTGGTATGCGTGATTATATCCTTAATCGTCGACCGGATTTTTAGGAAGAACTGCTCGTTAGCTTCATAACGCTTTACGGCGCGGCGGTGTTTGGCGACGGAAATCGTTTCCATCGCACCCGTTATCTGCCGCGTCTCCGAAACGCCTTTTATGCGATATTTAATGTCGGTTAGGTTGCGCATTGTTCTGTCCTATTTAATAAGTTGAGATTTCTCCGCTCGCTACGCTCGGTCGAAATGACATCAAGCTGGAAACCGGTCGAAATGACAACTATCTATTTACCTTGCGTGAAAAAATAGTTAAGATATTCTTTTACAGCCTTTTCTATCTCCTCCGCCGTCACCTCAAAAAGCGCGCCTGTTGAGGCGAGTTCCGTTTTTATGTGTTGGAAATTTGTTTCGACGTATTGCAAAAAGCCCCTGTTAAACTCCTTAATACGTTTGACGGGGACGGTTTTTAGAAACTCCTTGGTCGTGACATAAAGCAGGATGACCTCCTCTTCGGGGGAATACGGGCTGCACCTATCCTGCTTTAGAGTTTCGACGGTGCGCTCTCCCTGCTGAAGCATATTTTGGGTAGCGGCGTCAAGCTCGGAGCCGAACTGCGAAAACACCGCAAGCTCGCGGTACTGCGAAAGGTCTAACCGCAGCTTCCCGCTGACGCGGCGCATCGCCTTGGTTTGGGCTGCGCCGCCCACACGGGAGACTGAAAGCCCGACGTTTACCGCCGGGCGCACGCCCGCGTTAAAAAGCTCGTTTTCGAGGTAAATCTGGCCGTCGGTTATCGAGATTACGTTGGTAGGAATATATGCGCTTATGTCGCCCGCGAGGGTTTCGACTATGGGGAGCGCGGTCATCGAGCCGCCGCCCAAGGCGGAGTTTAATTTTCCGGCACGTTCTAATAATCTTGAATGCAGATAAAAGATGTCCCCCGGGTACGCTTCTCTTCCCGGCGGGCGTTTAAGTAAAAGCGACATTGCGCGGTAGGCGACGGCGTGTTTAGATAAATCGTCGTAAACGATAAGGACGTCTTTTCCCGCGTACATAAACTCCTCGGCAATAGCGCATCCGGCAAAGGGCGCGATATACTGCATCGGCGCCGAGTGGCGCGCGGTCGAGCAGACTACGCAGGTGTAACCCATGGCGTCGTTATCCGTAAGGGTATTTACTACCGAACTTACCGCCGAGGCTTTTTGGGCGATTGAAACATAAATGCAAACGACGTTCTTGCCTTTTTGATTGAGAATTGTGTCTACGGCGATAGAGGTTTTGCCTGTTTGGCGGTCGCCTATTATAAGCTCGCGCTGGCCGCGGCCTATCGGAATCATAGAGTCAATCGCCATTATGCCCGTATGAAGGGGAACGCTTACTTTATCCCTGTCGGTTATCGTCGGCGAGGGGGCTTCTATCGGGCGGAATTTTGCCGCCGGAACCGGGCCGCCGCCGTCCATCGGCTCTCCTAACGGGTTAATGATACGCCCTAAAAGCGCGTCACCTACGGGCACTTCGACGATTTTTCCGGTGGCGCGCGCGGTCATCCCCGCGGAAGCACGATAAACGCCGCCGAAAACGACCGCGCCGACCTCATTTTCTTCTAGGTTTAAGGCGATAGCAGTAGAGCCGTTAGAAAGCTCTAACAGCTCACCGCACCTCGCGTCGCGGAGGCCGTCTATCTTGATTATTCCGTCGCCGCTGTAGGTGACAACGCTCGCAGGAATAACGTCGTATTCGCGGCGGAAGGACTTAATGCCCTCTCTGAATTCCTCGTTAATGACGTTAAGGTCGAATTTCATCTTAGCTTCCGCCTCAATTTTTCCAAATCGTTCTTTATGGTGCCGTCGTAAAGCAAACCGTTGTCCATTATCAAAAGCCCGCCCAGAACTGACGGGTTTACCTCATAAACGAACTCGACCTCCTCGCCCGGGTGCTTTGCGGCGAAAATTTCTTCGATTTTGTCGGCGTGCCCGTCCTTTAAGGGGACGGCGGTAATTATTTTAATAGGCTTTAACATATCATACCGTCTAATATATTTTTTACCATTTGAATATAGATGAAGGATTAGTCGCGGCGCAGACGGGCAAACAGTCGCCCTCGCCTCTCTGAGCTTTGCTTAACGCAAAGCTAGGCGGGCGGCGAAGCGGAGTGTACTAACGTACACGACCCTCACCTCTCTAAGGTTTGCTTACGCAAACCTAGCAGACCTATCGGTCTGTCGGCTCGAGCCGCCCGAACGAGCGTAGGCCGTATCCGGCGATGAATAATCTTTCAGCGTTCCCAGCGTTTTAAGGCTTCCTCAATGATTTTGTCATTGTCTTCCTGCTTGATTTCGCGCTCTAAAATGCCCTCGGCAATTTCTACCGCGACGTAGCAAACCTCGCGCTTGAACTCCTTGTTGACGCGCTTTTTTTCAAGCTCCGCTTCCTTTACCGCAGAAGTTACGATTTCGTCGGCTTTTGCGTGGGCGGCGGCGAGAATCTCAAAGGACTTGGACTCCGCGGCGCGCGCGGCTTTTTCGGAGGCTTCTAACGCCTCCTGCTTGGTTCGTTCGAGATTTTGTTGATATTCGCGCTTAAGGTCGAGCGCTTCTCTGTTTAATTTCTCGTTTTCGTTATAAATGGCGGCGAGGGTTTCCCTGCGCTTTTTGACCATTTTTTTAATCGGGCGGAACAACAGGAGATACAGCCCGCCCACGAGTATTACTAGGGTTATGGCGTAAAAAAACATCTCCATAGGGTGAAGCCCGAGCTTTTCAAACAAGCTCCCTCCATCTTCGGCCGCCGCAAAAAATATACGCATTTTTCGGTTTCTCCGTTAAGGTATTTGAGCCGCTCTGACTAGTTCATTAAAATCATTATCGCGATAAACGCGCCGTAAATGGCGGTTGTTTCGGCAAAGGCAAGCCCTAACAGCAGAACCGTCTGAATCTTCCCCGACGCTTCAGGCTGGCGGGCAATGGATTCGACGGCCTTGCTGGTCGCCATCCCTATACCTATGCCCGCGCCGATACCCGTAAAAACGGCAATAGCTGCGGCAATCGGCACGAGATTAAGGGGTGCGGCAGCCTCTTCGGCAAGCAGCGTTACGAACGAAACGATTGTAGCTAACATTTATTTTCTCCTTGTATATATTATTGGGTTTAAACTTTTTTTAATTTCTTTTCTTTTATGGCTTTCGGCTGTATTTCTACGGCTTCCTGCACAAAGCTCATCGAAAGCAGCATAAAGATATAGCTTTGTATCAGCGCGTGGAATAACGTAAATATCACGGACGCTATGGGTGTAAGCGGAAGTATTCCGAACGACCCGATTGAATATATAAGATGCATTACGAGATAGCCGGAGTAGACCGCGCCGAACAGACGCAGCGCCATCGAAAAAGGCACCACCGCGTCTGTTATGATGTATATCGGGTTAATGTAATGCAGAAAACGCCGTAATTTTTTCTTATGGAAGCCCAAAACAAATATTATTAAAAACGTACAAAGCCCTAGTACGAGAGTTTGCCCCAAGGATGAAATCGGCGGGCGCAGCCCGAACAAGTCCATAAGGACTCCCACGCAGATATAAGTCGAGCAACCGAAAAACCACGCGCCGACAAAGCCGTGGTATTCCTCGGTTTTGTGTTCGGCCTCGGTGTCGAACATTGTGATAAGCCCCTCTAAGGCCATCCTCAAAAAGCTCACCGAGTCTTTTTGCCGCCAGCGCGGTATCAAAAAAATTCTTATGATTGCCGCAAACAGCAAGATTACCGCGGCCGTGACGAGGGCGGAAACCATCGTTTCGGTAAGCCGGAACCACCCCGACTCCCACAAAATTTTTGGGGCGGGGAGCGGCATAGACGGCGCTTCTGCCCCCGCGGCCGATAAGATTACGCTAAAATCCATCATTTTTATCCCGTAGTATAATGACATATTTATTATAACTAAATATATATT
>Ga0123353_10012111_pt1 | contig 12222 bp, 12 predicted proteins | sample TergutLab28metaG_3_FD_92763 | JGI IMG/M metagenome (GOLD analysis project Ga0123353, IMG submission 92763) | Labiotermes labralis P3 segment gut microbial communities from Petit-Saut dam, French Guiana - Lab288 P3 | ecosystem: Host-associated > Arthropoda: Insects > Digestive system > Gut ... | reverse complement strand
TGGAAGCCAAAAGGATGTCCGCGCTTATTATCGATATTCTAACAATTTCAGAGCTTGAATCGAACGGGGAACGGGAAGAATACGCGGAAGTTCCCTTCAAACAAATAGTCTTGGAAGCCGCCGCTTCCGTTACGCCTGTCATGGAAGATGCGGGTATCACCATGAACATGGATTTAGAGGATATTCTGTTCCGCGCGAACAGACGCCGTATTTATGAACTTTGCGTCAATTTGATAGAAAACGCGGTGAAATATAATAAACCTGGCGGTCGTGTAGATATATCGCTTAAGCTGAAGGGCAAACAGGCGCTGCTCATTATCGGCGATACCGGCATAGGGATTCCGCCGGAACACCAGTCACGGGTGTTTGAACGTTTCTTTAGGGTAGACTACGGGAGGGACAAGAAGATTGGCGGTACCGGCCTGGGTCTGTCAATCGTCAAGCACATTGTCAGTGTTTACGGCGGCCATATTACCCTGCAAAGCAAAAAAGACGAAGGCACAACCATAACGGTATCACTGCCCGTATAACGAACAACATAACTATATTGACAATCATAATAGTATGTGGTAACATATACTATATTAATCATTATATTTAAGGAGAAGGGAATGGAAGTACGGACATCGGCTGATTTACTGCGCGGGCATACCGATACGGTGGTGCTAAACTTATTGCTAAAAAGCGACAACTACGGATATGAAATCCATAAAAGCATCATCGGCAGGCTCGGCGGCGAATACGAATTAAAAGAAGCAACGCTGTATTCAAGCTATAAACGGCTCGAAGCGGACGGTTACATTACATCGTATTGGGGAGATGAAACGCTTGGAGGCCGCCGTAAATACTATCGTATTACCGAATGCGGCAAAGAACTCTTACGGCAGAATAAATTAGATTGGGTCAGGACACAATCCATACTCAACCAATTATTGGAGGGATAGATAAATGAAAGAAAAAGTCTATGTTGACCGTTTGTTTGCCAACTACGAGGACACACCTGAAATAAATGACTTCAAAGAAGAAATTACCGCTAACCTGAAAGAGCATATCAAAGCGCTTGTTTCAGAGGGGCTTAGTGAAGAAAAAGCCTTTGATACGGCTACCGCTGAACTGGGCGATATAACGGCCATTGCCGATGATGTTGGGAAGAAAAAACGCAACGAGGCTATGGGGCAAATGTATTTAAGGTCGAAAGTACCGATAACAAAGAAAACCGCTGGCGGGCTTGCCATTGCTTCGGGATTGCTTTTGCTTGCCGTTGGGATGGCGTTAATCGGATTTTTTAGTAAAACAAATGCTTTAGTCGTTTATCACATCTCAACCGTTCTTCTATCCGTTTCCGGTGGGTTGTTTACTTTTTTTGGCTTAACACAAGAAACCGCAGCGCATTATGCTATGAAAAAAAGACGGGCATTCGCTTATGGAGTCATTTGTTCCATCGCATTTTTAGGAACAGGGACAGCTGTCGTATCCTTTTTGGTTAACGGTTTGGAAATGTCCGTTTCATTGGGTATTAAAATGGCTTTCATTCTCCCCGCTGTTTGCGCCTTCATTTTCTTGCTGGCAACAGAGCCTAAGCGGCACAAACCGTGGTTAAAAGCAATGATAGAGCAAGAGCACGAAAATGCGGTGAAGTTTCACATGGATAGGGTCGACCCGCTTAAATCAGCGAGGTTCGGAGTATTAAGCGGCGGGCTGTGGGTACTAGCGATAGCGGTGTTCATGACGCTTGGGTATACAATCGGTTGGACGTATGCATGGTTGGTATTCCTGTTCGCTCTTGCCGTACAAATTTTTATGACAGCCATGGTTTTTAATAAAAGAACATAAAATGGTTCGCTTATAACACACACCCGCGGATTGCTATTTCTCCGTATAAAAGGTATGATAAACGCATATGTTATCCGCTCGCGGGAGGTGCTTTATATGCTTAAAATACAACCGTTGAAGGGCATGAAGGATTATCTGCCGGATGAGACGGCCCTTCGCGAGTACGCGCTGAACACCATTCATGAGGTTTACCGCCGCCATGGCTTTAATCGCATCACAACGCCCATGCTGGAAGAAATCGGCAACTTAACAGGCAGTGAGGGCGGGGACAACTTAAACCTTATTTTCAAGGTTTTAAAGCGCGGCGAAAAGTTGAGTGATACGCTCTCGTCCGGCCGGACCGAGGCGTTGGCGGATATGGGGTTAAGGTATGACTTAACCCTGCCGCTCGCCCGTTTTTATGCCGCGAACCGCCATTTACTTCCCATCCCCTTTAAAGTAATACAAATGGACCGCGCCTTCCGTGCCGAGCGCCCGCAGAAGGGGCGTATGCGCGAGTTCATGCAATGTGATATCGATATCATCGGAGATGACAGCATCAACGCCGAAACAGAGCTGATACACATAACAGCGAAGGCTTTAAGCGCCTTGGGGTTTGACAATTTCATCGTCCTGGTAAACGATCGCCGTGTGCTTTACGGACTGCTTGCGTCCTTCGGCTTTTCACAAGAATCGCTGCCGGCCCTGTGCATGGCCATCGATAAGGCCGATAAAATAGGGGTGGATGGCGTGCGCGGGGAGCTTGCGCAGAAAGGCCATAACCGTGAGGCGGTTGACGCTTTATGCGAATTCTTGTTTCGTGACGACTTAATGCCTGAAGACGCGGCGGATCGGATCGCGGACAAGGCACCCGCGGAAAGTCTGGTACGTATCCTCCGTAACGTACGTGCGCTGGCAGGCGACAATTACCGCGTCGCATATCATCCGTCCCTCGTGAGGGGGCAGGGTTACTATACCGGCGCGGTTTTTGAAATTATATGCCCATCGTTCTCCGGTTCCATAGCCGGGGGCGGGCGGTACGATGGCATGATTGGCAAGTTCACAGGTCAAGCTGTTCCCGCTGTTGGTTTTTCAATCGGTTTTGAACGGGTCTGCGCGCTGTTGTCAGAAAAGGGGCTTACCGTTCCGGCGCCGGATAAAATAGCCGTTTTATACCGCGAGGAGCATGATTTTACAAACGTTTTAAAGAAGGCTGACGATCTGGCACATCATCACACAGTCACGGTGCTCAGGCAGGCTAAAAAACTGGGCAAGCAATTAGAAACACTAGAAACGATGGGGTTTGCCTCCGTAGCCTTTGCGGACCGGGACGAGATAAAGGTATTAGGCCGGCACAGCGTATCCGAAAAAACAACGCCGTCGACCCATGGCATCGTGTGTACAAATCAATAATATCAATATAAGGAGGTTCACTATGGACAAAATATCCATCCGACACACAGAGTTACTTGCCTCTCCCATCGTATTGGGGATGATGCGCATCGCGTCCATGTCATTAAAAGACGCGGAAAAACTGGTCGGCACGGCATTGGAGGAAGGCATTAACCATTTCGATCATGCGGACATCTACGGCAGAGGCGCTTGTGAAACGCTGTTTGGGCAAGTGCTGAAAAACCACCCTGACTGGCGCGGAAAGATGATTCTGCAGGATAAGGTTGGCATTGTACCCGGTACCATGTACGATTTTTCCGGTAAACATATCATGGAAGCGGTAGAGGGATGTCTTAGACGCTTAAACGCGGATTCCTTGGATACCCTGCTGCTGCACAGGCCGGACGCGTTGATGGAACCGGAGGAAATCGCCGAGGCGTTCGATCGCCTGTATGACGCGGGGAAAGTAAAGCATTTCGGTGTCAGCAACCACACGCCGGTTCAAATCGAGCTGCTCAAAACATACGTTAAAAGGCCGCTGATAATCAATCAACTGCAGTGGAGTATAATGCATACGGGGTTAACGGATAATGGAATTCACATGAATAACCATTCGGATGCGGCCATATGCCGTGACGGATATGCCTTGGACTATGCGAGAATCCACCAAATGACGGTGCAAGCCTGGTCGCCGATGCAATACGGATTCTTCGAAGGCGTTTTCGTCGGCAGCAGCTTGTTTCCGGAGCTTAATAAGACACTGGACGACATAGCGGAGCGTTATACCATCACGCCCTCAGCCGTCGCGGTCGCCTGGCTGCTGCGTCATCCCGCTTCCGTACAAGTCATCATCGGAACCACCAACATACAGCGCGTACAAGCCGCCGTAAAGGCATGCGGCGTAAAGCTGACACGCGAGGAATGGTACGCCTTGTATCAGGCAGCGGGGCATACGCTTCCTTAACAGCGGGGTCGTTCGTTAACCGGGCACCGCGCCCGTTCCGTTCAGCATATCCATAATAGCGGTTCCTGCCGCAATCATACCCGCGACGCCCGGGACGAAGGAAACACTCCCAGGCTGCCGTGTGGTTTCCTCCGGCTTGATTGGTCGCTCCGCGGAACAAACAACCTTTACATGCGTTATACCGTATTGTTTTTTAAGCTCCCGCCTCATGACGCGCGCGAGGGGGCAGCCGGATGTTAAGGAAAGGTCCGCTATCCGCAGCGCGCAGGGGTCCAACCGATTTCCCGCGCCCATCACACTGATAAAGGGCAGGCATGCCTCTCGGGACGCGTTCGCCAGTGCCATTTTCGCCGTAACGGTATCTATGGCGTCTATAATGTAATCGCATGCACTGATATCCGCCAAATGCACATTATGCTTATGTATAAATAAATCAAGGCACCGTATAATCATATCCGGACGGATGGATAGCAGCCGCGCTTTCATCGCCTCCGTCTTACGCATGCCAAGGGTATCCCGAGTCGCTACGATTTGCCTGTTCAGGTTACTCAATGCGACGCTGTCGCCATCCACCAGTGTCAGCATGCCCACGCCGCCGCGGGCGAGGGCCTCCGCCGTGTGGCCGCCCACGCCGCCAAGTCCGAAGACGGCGGCGTGTTTGTCGCGTAAAAGCGCTATCGCTTGGGAGCCTAATAGCATTTGTGTCCTGGAGTCCATAGAATCTGTAGTCATATGTATGCGCATCGCTCCGTTGTAAAAAAACTACGGCATTTCTGTCTCCACACGGATGCAGCGGCCGATGAGGGTGACATCCGAAAGCGCGTATGCATCGGCATGAAACGCCCTGTCATAGGATTGAAGGAAAAGACGGGTATGGCCTTGTAATGAAATTTTACGCAGCAGATGGCGGCCTGCGTGTTCTACCAGCATGACCGCGCCCTCAATCGGGCTCTGTGACGGAACAATCAGGCATAAGTCATCTTTGTGTATGCGGAACCCGCGCATGGAATCATCCGGCGCGAGTAAATAAAATACCTTGTCCGGCGGAGCGCCCTCCACGCTTCCGGATAGGATGGGCATGAGGCGATGCCCCACCTCATTCATCACCGCATTTCGGATGGGCACCCGCTTTAACACACCGGATAACGCATCCAGCCAAATGGAACCGCCGACAGGCTGAGATGTTTCCGCGTTCTCCCGGTTCCGAATAACTGCTTTGTCTTGCGGTTCCATCGCGGCGGATAAATCAACGGTGGCCGCGGCATCCTCTAAGGTGAAATCAGCCTCTGTATGACGCTTAACACCAATCGTTTTTAGGATACGCCGCGCCAAATCGTCGGCAATGATACGCCGGCCCTCTTCCACATCAATGATAAACGCCTCAGAAACGCCGCATCTTTTGGCGACTTGTTTTGGCGTTATGTTTCCGCGCAGGCGTTCCGTTTTAATCAAGTCCCCGAGTCTGCTCATATACTGCTCCCTACGGCCCGTTTTTAGCGAACCATCCCCATCTTGCCGCGCCGGAAAACGGCAGTGTTTACATTATTATACATAGATGTATTGTGATAGAGAAGTGGTTTCCACTTCAATATCACAAAGCCGGACAAGCTAAAGGGTTCATACCATTTCGTGAAAGAGTTGCTTGACCGTTGACAATCTCATATACAATATCACAGTTTTCGGTGATTTCTTGCACATAGTGGCTCACCAGAATGAGGAGCTTGCCGTTGGCTTTAAGCGCCTGGAACAGACCGTGCATTTCAACCATTGCAATCTTGTCAAGGCCATTGAACGGTTCGTCAAGCACTAAAATATCCGGGTTCTCCATGATGGCTTGGGCTATGCCAAGCCGCTGCCGCATGCCAAGCGAGTATTTCCCGACCGGCTTTTTGTTCGCAGGATCAAGGCCGACCTGCCGCATGACGCTTATGGCTCGCTGTCTGTTCGCACCGCCCGATATACTTGCCAAAATCAATAGGTTTCGCAACCCGGAGTAGTGCGGCAGGAACCCCGGCGTCTCGATGATGATGCCGGTCTTTGGCGCAAAGTCTACATCTTTACCGATGTGTTTCCCAGCGATAATTACTTTGCCGCTGGTCGGTCGGGTGAACCCGCAGATGCAGCGCATGAGCGTGGTTTTGCCGCAACCGTTGGCTCCCACAAGCCCGTAGATGAAACCGGGTAGGAACTCTACCGAAATGTCTTTTAGCACTTCTTGGGCACCATATCGCTTGGATAGATTTTGAATCGTAATCAATGCACCATCCTCCTACATCATGTTCTCTCTGCAGAATACAAGGTCGATTTTCATCACACGACAGTACATTGCCAGAATCATCATCCCATTCAGAGCTGCGTACGAGCATATGGCTTTCCAGTATAGCTCCGGCCCATTCCAATCCGGGTTGAGGCCTTTTACTGTCGCAAACTGTGTTGGAAAGGGCACATTGATATAATCAAGAACATATGGAGCCAGTAAAGCAAAAGCGCAAATGAGCAGGCCGATGAATGACGAACCGAGCAAGCTGCTCAACAAGATGACCATTGCCATGCTAAACCAAAAGCAGAATATGGGCATCGCGGCATACATAATCGCCGTGCCCGGTGTGAAATGTTCACGAACATATTGTGGCACAACCCCGTACTTTCCCAGCACCGTGCCATCCATCATTCGGGCTGAATCACTCCATCCGGTAATGTGCTTCGTAGACGCGAAGGAAAACACCAGAATACTTATGACCAAAAGGAGCAGTACGGTCACTGCCATCAAGATGCAATATATAATCTGTGCGGTCAGCCATTGCCTGCGATTGCTCCGAATCAGCATATTGTTCTGATATGTATGTTTTCTTGGTATCTCACTGACCATCACGAAAAGCAGTCCGCTGCTCATGTATATTTCAACGCCATATTCCAGCATTTTGTAAGGTGCTTCTACCCAATGGAGGGTGACACCCTCCCAATTGAGGACGTAATTCAGCATCAAATCAACCTCAAGAAAGCAGAATGCAACAATGAACACCAGTAAAAGGATTGTGCGCGGGGAGCGCAGCCAAGCCTCAAGGTTACCGCTTACCATTGCGATGATTGGATGCCTGCGCCTTTTTTCGGAATTACGCATGCCGCAGCCTCCTTTTTAAGCCGGCATAATAGACGCCTGCCGCCGCTGCGAATAGGATTGCATGCACAATGAGTGCCTGCCAATACATCCACCAATACTGCCCGTCGTTGTATAACGCGCTCATTGATGGAAATGGAATCCTCCTATACATAAAAAAGAGAAATGAATCTCTCCAGATGAAATACAACATGGCCGGCACCGTGACCGTTAATAGCGTATCCGGAATCCAAACGGATATCGCCAGGCCGATCACCGACCACAGCGCGCCGCTCAACGCGAACCCTATGGCGGCGTGAACATAGGCTGTCCACGCGTAGGGGTGATCCTTGAGTGTGTGATAGACCGTTCCTTCTGCAAATACGACCTCCGTGAACGGCCTGGCGATAGGATCGTATACGCCTGCGACGATATTCCATAGCGTCGAGTGCAGCAGGGATGCGCCCCCAATCGCGGCAGCGCTGCTCAATGCGACCGCCGAAATCTTGATCACCGCGTATTTGCGAGTGGTTATCCGGAAGGCCTTCACGAACAGAAAGCCTGTCCGAATCTCGTCCACCTGGCTGAGGGCGTGCGGCAGTATCGCGATGAATGGGAGCAGCAAGATTGCCCCGCCGAAGAAAATCGTCGTAAAACTCTGATCGAAAGCGGACATATAGAGCCTATCCCCGTGCCCGGCGCGCGCGATCCAAGTGGGGAGGGAGAATCCAAGGAAGCATAACAGCATCACGGCAAAAGCGATCCAGAACCGGGCGTTTCCAAAGGCCGAACGCAATTCTTGCCTCATTTCTGTGCACCTACTTCCAATGACTGGGATCAGCGTACACGAACTCCGGCCTATCCCCCAATAGTTGCCCGGTAAACGCTTCTACGATTGCAGATTGTCCTAGATACTTGTAGTAATATTCCTCCATATTTAGGTCGGGTTGCGGATCAGGGAAGGAAGCTTTTTCTGCAATCGATCCCCTTAAAACCCATACAGGCATTAAAACAAAGAACTCTCCTGGATAGTTACGGTCAACATACATATAATAACTCAAGCGAACGTCGAACACTTCCCGAATATGGCCAACCTTAATGAGATTCTCATATGCTTTCTTAACATCCGCGAACGGTACCAAGGGTATATCGTCTGCCAATACCGCAACCTCGACAGCCGGACAAAAGGAAAGAGTATACTCATTTTTTGATGCAAGCATTGTGCTTATATACGGATAAGGCAAATCCATTTGCAAATGATTGGGGAAAGCTGGGCTTGTGTAATGGCCGATATTGATATAGGGTATGCCATGGAACACTTGATAAAATGCAAGGCCATAATTACCCATCTCCGAAGTGGGGGCGTCCAGATTTAAGTCAGTTAGCCCACCCGTCCGACCAGCTCTTTCGTAGGATCTGCTTCTGATAATTTCAGTTCCCCTAATGAAGTCCATCAGCCCAATTTGGTCCGCGTAGAAGCGTATCAACTCGTCAAAGAACTCCCATGCTTCCTCAAGCGAGAGGGAGCTGTTTTCGGCTCGCGCATCCGGTCCGATGATCGGATAGAAACCGCCTTTACCCCGATAAACACCCGGTTTGCTTTCAACTACCCGCCCAATTCCATCTTTCCTCAAGTATGTTTCGCCTGAATCATCGTTTGGCGTAAGCGGAGGTGGAAAGCCCACGCGAATGACAGGCACAGTTGAGACGTCCGGAATGTCAATCTCTATATTTACGACAATCGTCCGCCCGTGTGCCTCGTAGGTTTGATGCCAGCCTTCCTTGACTTCATCACGGATGTCGTTGATTGTGACGCGGTTTACGGCGGAAGCGGAAGCGGCGGCTATCAGCATTAGTGATATGACCATCATCATGGAGAGCGCCTTTATGTTGCTTTTCATCGAAAATACTCCCTTCGCGGATTTTTCTATTCACTCTATCTACTGCCGATCGGCTAACATTCCTAACGCGCTTGCCGTATTTGTGCTACAATTGGACTTATGAGGTGAATGCTGTGATTGAATCCTCCCAAGCAGAATGGCTTGAAGCTTTGTTCAATCAATATTACGGCCTTCTCTATGACGTCGGCGTACGCCTATGCAAGGGGCATCCCGCTCTGCTGGATGGTTTGTATGATGCATTGCAGGAAGTCTTTATTGCCTTGTGGCGCAAGCGAAGTAAACTGGCTGACCATCCGAATATCGGCGGTTGGCTGGTTGTCGCACTGCGGTTCGAGCTCCAATCGCGCATGAAAAAAGAAGGGCGCAGGGCGAAAGCTACTTCCTGTTCATTAGATGACCCGGATTCTGCTCCACCGTTGGCAGTTTCCGAGCCCAGTATAGCGGATCGCCTGTTATATGAAGAAAAGATCGAGGCGCTCAAAGCATTGCTGGGCGCAGAAAATACGCGGCTATTCCTTGATTATGCGCTGAGCGGTCAAAGCGCCAAGCAAGTAGCGGTGCAATACGGATTAACCGAAGCTAGCGTATGGATGCGCATCAGCAGGATCAAAAGGAAAATTGCCGAGCACCCGGAGATGTTCACGCTTTTCTTGTGGATCATGTTAGGAATCAGATCATGAAGGATGTATAGGAACCAGAGGAGCGGATGTAGCGTGAAGGAAGGGCGGAATCCACAACAGCATAAAGCATACCAACGCCTGTTTGCGGGTGGCGCGCTCACTTCCCGGGATGCGGCGAACATTCTGGACTGGCAGCTTCAATTACCCGCTGAGAGGATCGACTGCGCGCTGATTAAGGAGTGTACTCTTTTACTCAATCCCCAGCGCGAATGCCAGACCGCTCCTCGGAAGGATGAGGTTTGGGACCGGATTCAGTCCGCGCTGCGCCTCGTCGCGCCAATTCCACGGGGGTGCCCCGCCCTCTTGCGCCCGCGGCGGCTTGCGGTGCTGATTCTCGCCGCTATACTGTTTCTTGCTTTAGCCGCGGCAGCGGTCGCCGCACTGTTGCGTATCGACGTGTTCAATATCTATACCGGTCTCGTGTACCCGCAAGATTTACCCCGGCAAACGCAGGCGGATGCCCTGGTGCAACATCCGCTGGCCGCGGTTTCCTTCCCGCATGTGGATGTGACGGTGCGCCAGGCTGTATACGACGGGTACGAACTGCGCGTTCTGTATGCTATGCGCGACCGCGGCGCCACCGAACGGATTGCTGCGCAAGGCGAGGACTATGAGTGGGTCATGCCCGCCGCGCAGCAGGATAACCTGTGCACCGTCGGCGACTGGATCGAGATCGACGGCCAGAGGGATTCCCCGTATGACCAACTGGCCCTTCCAGGCGAGGAACCCGGTGAAATGCTCTACTTCGTGTCATTGGAACCTAAGGATAAGACACTGAAAGACCAGCCGTCTTTTGAGGTGGGCCTACCCTTGATGTGGGATGCGGAGTGCCGCTTCAAAATCGTACCCGACGGGATGCGTTTCACTGTGTTTACGACCGGTATTAACGAACACACACGCAACGCGCAGCCTCTGAAACGAATTATTGATGGTGTTACGTTCTCTTTGGAAGAGGCAAGCTTTACACCTATCAGCGCGAGCATCGTCTTATCTATCAGCGGAAAAAGCGACGCCGAGTTAGACGTGATTTCACATACTTGGGGAACCGCGCAGGTCTACACATCCGCTGGTCAGCCTTTAGGCGTCACTCAAGTCCGCAGTTGGTCTTTTAGAGAACCAGGAAAAGTAACCGTGACTTATCGGGTGGTTCCGCCCGACATCTGGCCCAATGAAATGCTACTGTCCGTACCAACCGACAATGGCATGCCGGATGCGCGACGTACCATTCTAATCACGCTGGAAGCGAAAGAATAGGCCCCTTTCCGGTACGGCATCTATTATGACACGACCATAGCCATTTACTACAGATCAAGCCCCATGTGTTTTGGACAGGTTGAACATATTATTTTAAAAAGGAAATTGAAAAATGACTCCGCTTCTTTAGTCAATGTTTGAGGAGCAAATTATCCTTGTGAGCGGCAATCCGGTTATGTTATGATGCATGCACAAAGCATTTATCAAAACCGTATGGTTTATAAGTTGATGGAGGAGGAAGCACATGAAGCACATGCCCGCCGGTACGCTAAATCGGTATGACGCGTTTTGGAAACATGAACCATCGGACAGGCCCATCTTGAGTATCACGGTTGAGGATCGGAAAGCAAAGCAAACGGATACGGCGCCTGTTGATCAGCACGATAGGCTGAGCAACTTGGAAGGCCGATACGAGGCTTTCCGCAATCATATAAAAAACACGCGTTTTTTTGGGGACGCCATTCCGCAGGACTGGGCTAATTACGGCCCCGGATGCTTAGCCGCGATGATGGGGAGCGATTATATCCCCACCGAACACACCGTGTGGTTTGGGGAGGGCTATACCTTCCTTAAGGATTGGAGCCGTTTAAAGGATTTGCGTTTATTAGAAGATTCGCCTATGTACCGAATGGTAACCGGCATGACGCAGCTGCTGGCTGACCGGTATGACGGCAGTTACTTAATCGGTGTAAGTGATTTGGGCGGCAACTTAGATATTTTGGCTTCTTTGCGCGATACGCAAACCTTGCTGACAGACTTGATCGATTACCCCGACCAGGTGCTGCAAGCGGTTGAGATGATCGATGAGGTGTGGAAGATTTGTTATGCGCGTTTGCGCGGTATCATCCGCGCTTGCGGGCAGCGTGGGCACGGCGCCTGGTTGGGGCCCTGGTGCGAGACGACATATTATCCCCTGCAATGCGATTTTTCCGCAATGATTTCACCGGACGATTTTACGCGCTTCGTGATGCCCTCACTCACGCGAATCGCCGCGTTCCTGGATCACAGCATTTATCATTTAGACGGCCCTGGGCAGATTGCTCATGTGGACCGATTACTCACCTTGCCGGGGCTGGATGGCATACAATGGGTGCCGGGTGACGGAAACGCGGCGGTTTCGGA
>Ga0123353_10012110_pt1 | contig 12222 bp, 13 predicted proteins | sample TergutLab28metaG_3_FD_92763 | JGI IMG/M metagenome (GOLD analysis project Ga0123353, IMG submission 92763) | Labiotermes labralis P3 segment gut microbial communities from Petit-Saut dam, French Guiana - Lab288 P3 | ecosystem: Host-associated > Arthropoda: Insects > Digestive system > Gut ... | reverse complement strand
CGGTAGTCCGGGCGAAAGGATCGATGTTCATGTTCCCAAAAATTGAGCTTACGAACTGGAAGGATGATATGGAATTCGTCCTGGACCTTCTGAGAACGGAGGGCGTGGTGACGGTCAACGGGTCCGGTTTCTGCACCGAATTCGGACTGTCGCATTTCAGAACGATAACCCTTCCGCCCATTCCGGTGCTGGAAGAGGCCTACGGTAAACTGGAAAGTTTCATGAGGAAGAGAAGGTCGGAGTGACCTTCATCCTCCTTTTTACAGCGGTTTCACGCGCTGAGGCGTTTCAGCATCTTTACCGCTACGTCCACGGCCTCGCGGCCCTTCTCTATGCGGTCGATCGCCTGCAGCCTTGTCATTCCGGGCCCCGTTACACCGAACGCGACCGGTTTGTTAAATTCCAGCGCCAGGTCCGCGATCTTACGGGATGCGTGCGATATCACGACATCGTCGTGATCGGTCTCGCCCTCGATGACCGCGCCCAGTGTTATCACAGCGTCTATATCGCGACTCTCCAGCAGCTTCTTCACCGCCAGGGGCATGTCGAACACGCCCGGCACCATTATCGTTCTCGATATCTCGACGTCGAGGAACTCTGCCTCCGATCTCGCGCGCTCTATCATCATCGACGTTATGTCGAAGTTGAACTCGGCCGCGACCATTCCAAGTTTATATTTTTTCATTCATATCACCTCTCATTCTACCGGTCCGGCGTCGCCGAACCCCTCTCTCAATCCTTTACCGGCGTTCTTCGCCAGCCTTTCCGGGTGGAACATCATGTCATAGGCGTTCCTCGCGTGCTCGCGGGACCTGTGGTCCGCGAGCTTAGCAAGTTCTCTGCCGTCAGTGGTCTCGTCCTCATGGACGAACACCTCGATTATGTGCGTGTTCGTCAGTAGCTGTGCATGTATCAGACCCTGTGACGCTTCATGCGCACATACTCTGTCCTTATCGGCAGGACCGGGCATCCCCAATGCGATCACGATACCGCATCCTTGCTCCTCTATCAGTTTCTTGCAGGCTACCGGCAAATCCTTTATCCCAGGCACGGTGCGCCGTACTATCTTGAACCCGGTGCCGATCCTCTTGAGCTCATCGATCGCCGATGCGGCCATGTCGTATCTTGCGAATGTGGTGTCAGCCACGCCGATGTTGATCATTTCTCATCCCCGAACTCTTTGACTATCCTGTCGATTATGCGCCTCGTCCCTGTGAGGTCGGCGCCGCATTCGCCCGCTCTGCGGATGTCGGCGGATATCCCCCTAGCCTCAAGCTCCGCTCTGAGTGTATTCTCATCGAACGCCTGGTCGTATCCCAGAACGATGATGTCCGGTTGTATCTCCATGATTATGCGGAACATGTCGCCGACGTTCCCTATGACCGTCCTGTCCACTGTTCTCAGTGAACTTATTATACGCGCCCTCATGGCCTCCGGGGTGACCGGTTCATGCTTTCTCTTCCGTACCGTGTCGTCGCACGCGACGACGACAACGAGCTCGTCACCCATTGCCCTGGCCTGTTCAAGATATGATATGTGACCCGTATGAAGTATATCGAAGACCCCTGAGGCCATCACGCGCACCATGCGATCACCGCTTCTTCCATGCGCTCATGATGTCGCTGCCCTCCACGAAGACGTATCCGTTCTTCAGGGCGTATCCTTTGGCCTCTTCCTTTGTCATGGCGTTCCCCTCGTCGCCGAGCATCTCGCATATGGTCGCCGAGGGCATGACGCCCGCCATGATCATGAGGGCGGTCGTGAGCTCTGTGTGACCTTTTCTGTTCTCAAGTATCTTATCGCTGGTGTTCAGCAGATGTACATGACCGGGCGATCTGAAATTGGTTCCCAGGAGTTCCTTTCTCTTGTCAGCGGGAACGTCCGCGAATATCGTCTTCACAAATTCCGAGATGGTCAGCGACCTGTCCCTGTCAGTGATGCCGGTGTACGTCCCGCGATGGTTGACCGTGAGTCCGAAGGACGATTTGGTGTCGTCGTAGGGGATGTCGGTGGGAGCCATGGCCTTCAGCAACGGATACTTACCGGTGTCGTCCCAGAACACGTCGGACATGAACGGTAATCCGAGTTCCTTCGCAGTGTCGAGCGGTGTGGTGGTGCATATGAGGCCTCCGGCATCCTTTCTCATTATCTTTATGGTGTCAGGTGTGACGAACTCCGACGCGATGGTCATGTCCGTCTCGCGTTCCCTGTCATCAAAGTCGTACACGAGAACGATCTTCCCGCCGCGTATCTCTTTGATAGCCTCATCCAAACTCATTTTATCCCCGGTAAATGCCTCGTATGAGAACATATTGAAAAACCTTTGTCGAACTACCATGTTTTTTGTATACATTGTTCGCGTCGCGGGACCGTGTCTCCCGTGACAGGGGCGCGCCGCGGGCACGGGTCAGTTTATATATAGCGGGACCAATGCGAGATTATATGGAGACCAGAGGAGGGCCTGACAATGTGGTGGTATTCCGTGATCCGACGGATATCCCGGAGCAGATAGAGGCCTCTCTGAGATTCCCGCTGACGAATGTCCCCAGAAGGTCCAAGGTGTGCATCTGCGGCATAGGTGCGAGCGCCATGGCCGGTGAGATAATGTCGGATTTCGCGGATGCGACATCCGACGTTCCGATATCCGTTGTGAGAGGGACGGAACTCCCGAAATGGGTGGACAGCGACACCGCCGCGATCGTGATGAGCTACGGCGGCAACACCATCGAGACGTTGGCGCTGTATGATAAGGCGATGTCGCGCGGATGCGACATCATTTGTATAACGTCAGGCGGCGAACTGGCGGGGCGGGCGGAGGCAAACGGTCACATGCTGATAAGGATGCCTGCCGGACTCACACCGCGCGGGGCGCTGGGATATATGTTGGGGTTCACAGCATCACTCTTCGAGGAGATGGGGATATGCGCCGGCAGGACGGAGCTCGACACACTTCTCCCGTCGCTCAAGTCGTTCAGGGACTCCATCGCCGACGAAGAGGCGGAGGACAACGAGGCGATGATCATAGCGGCGGAGATCGACGGCCGCATACCGGTGATATACAGCCTCATGAATCTGAGGGCCGCCGCGATAAGGTGGAAGATGCAGATAAATGAGAACTCAAGGACAATTGCATTCTGCGGCACCATACCGGAGTTCAATCACAACGAGATAATAGGATGGACGGAGGACAGCGCATCGGACGAGTTCATTCCGATAATACTGTGTGACGATGACTCCACGGAAGTTCTGAAATATATGACGGAGACGCTTTCCGGAGTGTTACAGAGCAGCGGCATAAGACCGTACGAGTTCAAGGCGAAAGGCTCGAACGATCTGGAGAAGAACCTCATGTCCATCATACTCGGCGATTTCGTGTCCATATACCTGGCGCGCCTGAAGGGAATATACCCGGGCGAGATACGCCTTGAACATTCCAACGGCGGCGCCAGGGAATTCAACTAAAAGTGTCGGACAGACAATTATTTTAATCAAGCGCATTTACAGTGACGCAGTGAGTTAAATGAAAGAGGACGCACGGTGGATCAGAGAGAAGGTCATGGAACACAACAAATGGTTCGAGGAGTCCATACCGATGATAGCGTCGGAGAACCTTATGAGCCCGTTGGCCAAGGAGATGCTGATATCGGATTTCGCGGACCGTTACGCTGAAGGACTTCCGGGAAAGAGGTACTACCAGGGCAATATATACGTGGATCAGGTGGAGACCAAAGCGACCGAGCTGGCAAAGGAACTTTTTGAATGCTCGTTCGCGGACGTCAGACCGATATCCGGGACGGTGGCGAACATGGCGGTCCTTTTCGCATTCGCGAAACCGGGTGACACGATAACCACTTGCGCACTGGCGCAGGGGGCGCACATATCCACGGCGGAGTTCGGTGCGTTCGGTCAGAGAGGCGTTAATTCCGTGAACTACCCGTTCAACGTCGACAACATGAATCTGGACATCGACGGTACGATAAAACTACTGAAAGAGGTTAGACCGAAGGTCGCACAGTTCGGCCTCTCGGTGTTCCTCTTCCCACCTCCGCTGAAGGAGTTGAACGACACGTTCAACGAGATCGGTTGTAAGGTATGGTATGATGCCGCACATGTACTCGGCCTGATAGCCGGTAAACAGTTCCAGGACCCGATGAAGGAGGGCGCCAACATACTGTCGTCGAGCACCCACAAGACGTTCCCGGGCCCGAATCACGGTATGCTCTTAGGAAGCAATCTCTCCGAGGATGATGAAAAGGCCCTTCAGCGTGCCGTGTTCCCCGGTGTCACGAGCAGCCACCACCTGCATGCGATGGCCGCGCTTGCGATAACCCTCGCTGAGATGAAGGTATTCGCCAACGACTACGCTGCGCAGGCATGCAAGAACGCCAGGGCGCTCGGACAGGCGCTGCATGAATTGGGTGTGGACGTCCTTTGCCCGGACCTTGGGTTCACAAGGTCGCACGCGATAGCGGTGGACGTGTCCAAGTTCGGAGGCGGCAAGGACGTGAGCAAGGATCTCGAGGATGCGAACATCATCTGCAACAAGAACATGCTGCCTCATGACACAAGCGCAGTGAGACCGTCAGGCATACGCCTCGGCGTACAGGAACTGACGCGTGTCGGAATGAGGGAGAGCGAGATGAAAGAGGTCGCGAACCTTGTGTTCCGTGTTCTGAAGAAAGAGGACCCTGCCAAGGTGAAGGACGGCGTGAAAGCACTGAAGAAGAATTTCACCAAGATACAGTGGTGCTTCAACGCCGGCGAGGAAGCGTACGCTTACCACAAACTCGTTCCGTGATCCGACGGATCACGTTCATATCTTTTTTCAAAAGGCGGCGGTCTCACGCCGTCTTCTCTCTTTCAGTGTTCGGGTCATGCACCGGCCGGACACTTCCGGTGTCGTTGTCCTTGGACAGATACAGCAGTATGCATGCCAGTACGACAGCGAAGAACATGAGTCCCCATAGTATCCTGTACTCGGACAGGAACCTGTCGTTCGACAATATCAGACCGGTGACCGCGGTGAACACAGCGCCGCCGGAGAATATCATCACGTTGACCATGGATATCACCGTTCCGGATATCGACACCGGGAACCACTCCTTCGCCTGCGCGAACGCCAGCACCATGAATCCGCTGAAGAACCCGAACATGAAGTTGATGCACAGCCAGAACGAGAACACGTGCATCTCGCCGGCCAATAACCAGATCACACCCCAGACGGTCAGATATCCCAAACAGGCGGAGAACATAACGGTGCGTTTCGACCCAACCTTCTTTGCCACGGTCCCGGCCATCGCGGCACTTATGATCTTGCCCACGCCGATCATCGACATCAGGAACGCCGCATTGGCGAAACCGTAGATGTCCTTGAAGTAATATATCACCCAAAGCCCCTGGAACGCCATTATCGTCCCGTAAACGAGAAGATACGACGTCGCGGGCATCCAGAACGCGCGCCCGCTCTTGACGACGGTGACCATGCCACTCTTGAGCGGCACCTTATCGTACGTCTCATGCATCTGGCGGTCCTCAGGATACATGTCCAATATCTCTTTCTCACCTATCTCGCTCGGTCTGTTACGAACGATGATGAGGCAGAGAAGCGCCAGTATCATCGTTATCACACCGATCAAGAAGAACAGGTCCCTCCACCCCATCGAATCGACGAGGAACGCGATCGGTGCGCCGGCGGCTATCGCACCGACGTTACCGACGGCGATGATACTTCCGTTGAGAGTGGCGAAATCCTTCTTCCTGAACCATACGGCGAGTATCTTGGTGAGAGGTATGTAAACGACGGCCATGCCGCATGCGATCAGTATCTTACCCATAACGACCATCGCGAACGAATCGGCGTACGACGTCAGGAACGTTCCGAGTGCAGCGAGCATGAGGAACGCGCAAGTGATCTTCCTGGGGCCGATGCGATCGGTCATAAGTCCGCTGGGTATCTGCATCGCAAGATACGCGTACAGATATACGGACGCCAAGATGACCATCGATCCGGTCACGTCGGCCACGCCCACTCCCTCGACAATGGGTTTTGCGACACTTGAGTCTACAACCCTGTGTAGATACACTAAAAAGTAAGCGGCGAGAAGGACCGCGAAGATATACCAGCGGTAACGTAGCACCTTATTCCCCTTCAATGCGTCGTTCCGAGGCATGTTCAGTCGTTAGTCTGTTACTCACATATCATCTTTGCCGTCGTGACTTTACTCATGTGATGGGTTAACAGTGAATGATGAAGGCAAACGTTATACATATTCAAAAGATACTCAGAACCATGGAGAAGAAAAAAGCGGTAAAGAAGATCAAAAGGATAAGACTGCTCTTTAAAATATTCAGAAAGATGAAAACGACCGCGTCCATCAGGTACGTGGACACGTCCTACGGTAAAGTGAGGGTATTGGAATACGGCATCGGCGGTGAGTCCGGCCCCCTGCACGTGGACGTGCACGGCGGAGGATATTGTCTCGGTGCGCCGGAGATGGACGAGGAGGCGAACCTCCGCATCAGAGAGAGCACAGGCGTGAAGATAATAAGCATAGATTATCCGAAGGCCCCGGAGAACCCGTACCCGACTGGACTGGAGGCGGCCTACGAGGTCATCAAGCATTATCATGACAACGCGGCCGAATATGGAATAGATACAGGCCGCATGGGGATCGGCGGGTACAGCTCCGGCGGGAACTTCGCCACCACCATACCGATGAAAGCGAAGGAGAGAGGGGATTTCGGATTCAGATATCAGATGATGTGCTATCCCGGCACGGACATATCCATGTCGCCGCATCTGAAGCAAGGGAGCGAGAAGGTCCTGAAGAAGAAATTACTGGAGATGATACACCACTGCTACATCTCCGAACCGGAGCACGCCTTCGAGCCGTATGCGTCACCGAGACTGGCGCCGAAGGAGATGCTGACGGGACTCCCGCCGGCGCTTCTGATACTGGCGGGCGTGGATCCTCTGCTGCAGGAAGGGAAGGACTACGGGGATCACCTGAGGGATGCGGGTGTGGACACGGAGGTGCACGTGTTCGAGAACGCGGACCACGGTTTCACGTACATGGGAAAGGGCGCGGACAAGGAAGAGGCGTTCTCGCTGATCGTAGATTTCATCAAAAAGCACATGAGCCAGTGATCGTGCACAAGCTGTGTGGGCACTTCACTCGGTCTCTTTGAGATCGTACACAGTGACTCCAAGCCCGATCATTTCCGCGTGTTTCGTCATGATCCTCCAATCGGTCACCGGATGGTTGCATGTGAATTTATCATGACCGTCCTTCACCTTACCGTGAATGACGCTGCCCTCGGCCGCCGGCAGTGAGTTGACGGCATCGGCGCACGCCACATCTATCGCCACCGGGTCGAACGAGGCGAACATCCCCACGTCCGGGACTATCGGTACGTCATTGTGACCGTAGCAGTCGCATTTCGGTGAGACATCCGTCACGAACGATATGTGGAAGTTAGGTTTTCCGACAACGGACGCGTACGCGTATTCAGAGGTCAGTTCGCACACGTCCCTGATGCTGTTGTCGAACTCCGCGTATATGGCGTCGAACGCACATGCGGGGATGCATCTGCCGCATCCGACGCATTTGCTGTCGTCGATGTTCGCCTTTTCGCTCACGGTTATGGCAGAATGTGCGCAGCTCTCCGCGCAGCCGCCGCATCCGTTGCACTTGTCCGCGTCCAGGGACGGTCTGCCGGCGCTGTGCAGTTCCATCTTGCCGCGGCGCGATGCACAACCCATCCCGAGGTTCTTTATCGTCCCCCCGAATCCGGTGAGCTCATGGCATTTGAAGTGCGTCATCGTTATGATGATGTCCGCATCCGCTATCGTCCTCCCTATCTTGGCGGTCTTAAGACGCATCCCGTCGATCGGGATGTCGACGTCGTCATCCCCTTTCAGACCGTCGCCTATGAGCACATGACAACCGGTCGTGAACGGATTGTATCCGTTCTCATATGCCGCCTCGAGATGCTCGGCGGCGTTCTTCCTCCTTCCGACGTACAGTGTGCTACAGTCCGTCAGGAACGGGATGCCCCCTTTCTCACGTACGATGTCCGCGATGACCTTCGCGTAATTGGCCCTCAGGTACGACAGGTTCCCAGGTTCACCGAAGTGCACCTTGATAGCGACGAACCTCCTGTTCATCTCGATTCTTCCGATTCCCGCGGCGTACGCCAGTCTCTTGAGTTTTGAGAGCAGCCCGTCACCCGACCTCGTCCTGAGGCCTGTGAAATATACATCGGATCCGAGGGTCATGATATCACTCTGCAGACAATACAGAACATCGTTATAACATCTACGGAATGAAGTTTATCTATCCGGGACGCATACACTACGTGTATGACTCTGGACGCGAAGATAAAGAAGGAATTAGGGCTGGTGCAGGTGTACACGGGCAACGGCAAGGGGAAGACGACGGCGTCGCTCGGGCTCGCGCTGAGAGCGATGGGGACGGGGCTCTCAGTGGGCATGATACAGTTCATGAAGCACGAGCTGGAGGGCGGTGAATATGAGATGTCAAAGGTTTTGGACAATTTCACTCTCATATCGCGCGGACCGAAATATCTGCTGGATCCGAACAACCTCACCGAGGAGGACGGCAAGGTCGCATATGAGGCGCTGGAGACGGCGAAAGAGATGATATACTCCGAAAAGTACGATCTTTTCATAATGGACGAAATAAACACGGCGACCGGCTGGAAGCTCATTGACGTCAAAGATGTCATAGAGATGTTGAAGAACCGCCCGAAGAACATCGAGATCGTGCTCACAGGTCGTTACGCACCCGACGAGATAATAGAGTATGCGGACCTGGTCACCGAGATGAGAAAGATCAAACATCCGTTCGACAAGGGCGTGGATGCGAGAAAAGGCATCGAAGGCTGACATCGTAACTCGAAGAATATATCCGAACGAGCCCGCCGACCGCGATTATAACACATCCATCAGTGTATCCGAGGACATGATGGGATATGCGTTGTTAACATGTCGGCGGGACAGTTTGAAATACTACGTCTCGATATACTTTCAAGGCGGAACCACCGCTTATACGATGGTGATGTAAAGTGTACAGTATGAGTCCTAGGTCAGGGGAACTTATGAACGACGAGGCGATCATGGATCGCTACAGGAACGACGGCGAATGGGGCCTTATGGTGTCAGTGGACATCGGCGGATGCGACCCCGCGAAGATCACTAGCAAAGAAGTGATCACTCAGTTTGCCATTGATCTCGCGGAATATATCAACATGAAGAGATTCGGTGACCCCGTGGTAGTGAAGTTCGGTGAGAACGAGAAGGTGGCCGGATACTCTCTGGTGCAGCTGATAGAGACATCGCTCATATCCGGACATTTCGCGGACATAACGAACAGGGCGTTCATAGATGTGTTCTCGTGCAGGGAGTTCCCTCCCAAGAAGACGGCGGAGTTCTGCATGAAGTACTTCGGCGGGAACACGATGGAATACTCGATAGCGTTCAGGAACTGAACGCTCCCCACAAACCTCTTATTTTTTCGATATTTTGATGCCTTTTTTCAAAATCATTATCTAGTAAGTTATTATCTACGCCATTGAAGGGACGGACAATGGTATTTCCTGCGATAGGTGCCGCATATTTCATAATAAACGATTGGGAGATGTTCAAGAACCACCTGATCGGTTGCGAGTACATGCAGATAGACCCCTCCAGGCCGTACAGTGCCGAGTTCATAGAGGATCGTGCCAGTCACGTACTATCACAATGGAACGGGAGTGACGATCAAGACTCTGTGGAATCGCTGCGCAGGACCCTTGACGTTTACGTGAGGATGGTCAGGGACGGTCCGGAGGTCCCTATTGTGAAAAAGATGATGGAGATCGCCGACGAGCAGAAGCAGATGACCGAGCCTTTTGCTTTTAACAGGAAAGCGTCATGGGGGCCGATGGCACCTCCCGAACCGCGCCGGAAGGACACGATATCGGAAACGCTTGCCAAGAAGGCATCCAAACTGATCAAGGACGGTAAGATGAGCCTGCAGCCGGGCACCGTCAGTGAAACGTACGTGAAGAAGGAACTCAGACACGACAATTTTGACAATTATTTGAAGAAGATGCCCAGATGGCCTAACTGATGTCCGTTTGAGCGTTCCGATGTATCATATGATGCCGGTATGCTCCAGCAGTATCTTCGTACCTATCAGTATCAGTATCACGCCGCCGGCGATCTCGGCCGCCGGACGGAATCTCATTCCGAATAGGTTTCCTACCTTCACTCCGATCATCGAAAGCACCAGCGTCACGATGCCGATAAGGACTATAGCAGATACGGCACCGCTTGCGATCAAAGCAAGTGAGACGCCTACGGCCAAGGCGTCTATGCTGGTCGCCACCGCATAGGGCAGCATCCTTCCAGGACGCAGGGACGTCTCCTCGTCATTCTCTTCTTTCTTCCGCAGGCCGCCGATCACCATCTTCACGCCCAGGAACGAGAGCAGGATGAACACTATCCAGTGGTCATACGCCTCTATCCTGCCGGCGAACAGGCCCGCCGCCAAATAACCGATGAGCGCCATCCCCGCCTGGAACGACCCAAAGTACAGCCCTACGGTCAGAGCATTTTTGAGAGTTGCCCTTTTCATGTTCAGGCCAAGACATATCGATACCGCGAAGGCATCCATGGCCACGGCCACGGCCAATATCGTAAGTTCCGTGAGACCCAAACCAAACCTCCGCCAGCGGATATAGGTTCACAAAGCTTTAAACCATTAATGCGGGACCGCTCGCATCGAAAGATAGGCATGACATGGTGCGGGGGGAGAGATTTGAACTCTCGAACCACTAAGGACAGGATCCTAAGTCCTGCGCCGTTGGCCAGGCTTGACTACCCCCGCGCAAGCCTTCCAATTGGTATTTCATTAATATCTGTTGCGGTCGTAGCGCAATAATGATTAAATCTGACTACTTATTGTACGGTTAATTCTGAGGATTTGAGATGTCAGCGAATGATAAGGGAAAGGAGCTGCTGTTGGGCAACGACGCGATCACCCGCGGTGTAATAGAGGCGGGTGTGGGATTCGCGTCCACGTACCCGGGCACGCCGTCGTCGGAGATAGGGAACAACCTGGAGAAGATAGGGGACAAGTACGGCATATTCTTTGAATTTTCAACGAACGAGAAAACGGCGATGGAGGCAGGCGCCGCAGCCGCGATGTCCGGTGTACGCACCTTCGTGTTCATGAAGCATGTGGGCGTGAATGTGGCCGCGGACCCGATGCTCACATTGGCGTACGGAGGAGTGAGAGGGGGAATGGTCATACTTTCCGCAGATGACCCGTCGGCCCACAGTTCACAGAACGAGCAGGACAATAGAATGTACGCGAAGCTGGCGCTGCTGCCGATGATGGAACCTTCAACGCCCGCCGAGGCCAAGGAGATGATCAAGAAAGCCTTCGACATATCGGAGGAGCTGACGCTTCCCGTGCTGTTCAGGACGACCACCCGGATCAACCACGCCAGAGGTATCGTGCCGATAGGCGAGATAAAGGACGTTCCCAAGAAGTCGCAGTTCCAGCGGGACCTCAAGAGGTTCGTGAACATCCCGTCCAACGCGAGGGTCAACCGCATAAGGTTACTCGAACTGAACAAGAAGGCCGCCGAGATGTCCGAGGCGTCGGAACTCAATTTCATAGACGGCGACGGAAAGATAGGCGTCATAACATCCAGTGTCGCATACACCTACGTCAAAGAAGGACTGAAGAACGTATCGATACTGAAATTAGGTTTCACCAATCCGCTTCCGGAGAAGAAGATAGCGGACTTCATGAAGGGTAAAGAAAAAATAATCGTCGTCGAGGAACTGGAACCGTTCCTCGAGGACCAGGTGTACCGTATCGCCGCACAGAACGGCATCTCCGTGAAGATACACGGCAAGAGGACCGGGGATCTCCCCATGGCGTTCGAATACTCGCCGGACACCGTGCTGGCACTGCGTGATATCGCTGAGACCGGAGAGAAAAAGGAACCGCTGCCGAAACCGGATGTGGAGATACCTCTCAGACCTCCGACGCTCTGCGCCGGATGCCCGCACCGCGGGATATTCCATGCCATCAGGAAAGCTGTCGGCAGAAAGCCGGTGATATACAGTTCGGACATAGGATGTTACTCACTCGGTGCATCGCCTCCGTTCATGATGGCCGACATGATATTATGCATGGGCGGCGG
>Ga0123353_10012108_pt1 | contig 12223 bp, 5 predicted proteins | sample TergutLab28metaG_3_FD_92763 | JGI IMG/M metagenome (GOLD analysis project Ga0123353, IMG submission 92763) | Labiotermes labralis P3 segment gut microbial communities from Petit-Saut dam, French Guiana - Lab288 P3 | ecosystem: Host-associated > Arthropoda: Insects > Digestive system > Gut ... | reverse complement strand
TTGGTGCTATGGCAGCATGTCTGTAAGTAAAAATATGTTTACTGAATAGACTGTCAAAGCAATATAGTAAAAATTGAATATTATACACAAATAATTAGGCTGTATGGGTTGAAGCGTGAATAACTCATGCTTCAACCCATACAGCCTAATTATTTGTGTATAATATTCAATTTTTACTATATTGCTTTGACAGTCTATTCAGTAAACATATTTTTACTTACAGACATGCTGCCATAGCACCAAGTTAACACAACGAAGTAAATCACTGCGTGTTTTTAAACTATAACTGTAGCCAGTAACAATGTATGCTCCCTGAGGATGATCTTGTGATCGAAACATGTAGGAGTGTTTGAAGAGTTTTAATGTAAATTTTAGCTTTATTAAATAACACACAAACACAAACACAAACACACACACATATATATATATATATATATATATGCATTTGTTGGTGTGTTAATTAAATATTTAAAATAGTTACAAACAGTTAAAATAGTTAAAAACGAGGGCTGTTCAGAGATGGTGTTGGCGGTGTAGATGTTTTGAGCTGTTATTTCCGGAATCTATGGGTTTCATGTACAGGTGATCGTTCCCGATGGTAAGAGATATTTCTATATTCGGGCTGGCTAAGGCATCGTGAAGATTCCGGTACCGTTATTGGTAGTAAGTGTTTCTTACACATCCTTCCCAATTCACCACTCACAGTCACCATTTATTTGTGATACAGTTAAAAAAAGCGTCGCTAAATAAACACTGTCCCCGTCGCAATATCAAGTGCTCGTCATCCACTTGACGGATTTTCATTAGGTAAAATTTGATCTGTAAGTCTAGAAGTTAAGGAAATTATATTGGACCCGCATTTTGGTCACGTCCTTCGTATCTGGCCGACACAAAAGGTTGAAGAGATGCTGTGGGTAATATTTGAGGACGAGGGTAGATGCAATTCCGTGACCTACTTTACTACTGGTACCGCATTACCGGTAAGTCGTGTTACTATCATTCAGTGTGCCCACCATCCAGCCACTCAACCACTCTGACAAATGGAACAACAAAAACATTGTTGAGGCAGAACTGTCGGCTCAGAAAATGACTCCATGCTATAAATCGCCAGCAAGAACGATCCGCCGCACTCGAAATAACGAGTGTAATGAGGTCGGGGGGAAGTTGCGTGAAGAAATCATACAGCATACTTCCCTGTTGCACAACAACAACAACAACAACACCACCAGAACAACAACAACCACCACCACCACCACCAAAACCACCACCACCACCACCACCACCGCCACCGCCGCCGCCGCCGCCGCTGCCACCAGCAGCAGCAGCAGCAGCAGCAGTAGTACATCATCGTCGTTTTCGTCGTCGTCATCACCATCATCATCACGTATTTTTCCGTAAGGAACGCAAGTAGGATAAAAGAGACACCACGATCTTCATCCTGGCAGGTAATCCCACACGTACATCAGCTGCTTCAAGAAGAAAATGATGTGATGTAACGTGATGCACAACTCAGCATGGGAGGTTACAAACGCTGGGGGAATGGGAATTTGTTTGGGTCGTATATAGAAAATAGACATGTGAGTCGGGACAGCTCGATCAGCGTATTTACTGCGGGCAGACGGTTTCGATTCCTGGCAGGCACAGAACTCCTCCTCTTTCTCCTCCTCCTCCATCATCATCACCATCATCTCACATCCGGGCGCCTTAATCTGTGACTGCAGGTACAACAATACTCTATCGCCGATACCATACCTTTGTCAAAGACCCTCCTGAAACCGTTATTTTTTCTGCTAATTAAAAAACGCCCCGACCATAACAGTCGCTTGGGACGTGACACCGCGCACTCTGCTAAACATGGACTGACGTATAAGATGGACATGCTCTCTGTCAACGTAGCAGATGAACGATTTTACGGAATCGAAATGTCTGTTACCGTGTGTACACAAGCTAATTGGACACTGTCCTGAGCAAGTACAGAGAAATCTCGGGGGCTAAGATGGGGTGGACATGTGTCTGGGACTAAGGCGCGCAGAATTTTGGTGAAACAGCATTTTGAAAAAGAATTCGGAAGGCTGAAGAGATGGGAACCGTTACACAACGAAAGGCTTTATTTATGGGGACGGGTTGTGACGACAGGAGGTCGATGGAACTAGCTCTGAACTGTGTTCAGCGTCGAGCACCAGTACTGGCCGTGTTGGGGACGTTGGTGTCGGCAACCAGAGATTAATTATCCTGAGCACGTTCAATCCAGTTCAAATGCTCCTAACATATTTCTCCAAGACCTGTTACAAAGCTAATCTCGTTCTTCAAAGTATCCATAGATGTACCTCTTTTTCTGAGGTGTTTCAATCAAAAATCTCTAAGCATTTCGTTTTTCTTCCATGTCAGCCACGTGACCCTCCCGTCTCTGTGTTCACGTAATCACCGTGCAGTATGAGCCCAACCTCAAACTGTCTAGCTCTGCACCACATACACGTTACTAACCAACAGGTTTACATGTGCGACATGTTTTCTGAATAAACATTTAATAACAAATGTTACGATGACATTGACACGAAACAAAATACAGACAACTTTCAAAATAAGTTACGTTCAGAAATAATAAGCCAGCGTGTGCTGTATTGTATTTATTGTATTGTATTGTGTTGTGTTGTATTGTATTGTGTTGTGTTCTCAAGGTCGTCCATTTTTCACAACCTTGACAAGGTTTGATATAAAACAAACGAATTACGGATAGAAAGGTAAAGTTGGCCCTGTGCTTAATCAATAAATTGATCGATACGTGATGAAGATGTGCGGGGAAGTGAAGGTGTAGGTCCATTCTTTCCTCGGCACCAAGTAGGGCGGTCAGCTCCGAGCTCGAAACACTGTACTCTCGGAAAGGGAAAAATCGGAACCCACTGGACAGGTGGGTGGGTGGGCCCCAGAAACACACACACGCCAGTGGCGTAGATAAGGCTCTCGCAGACCACGAGGTGTGCAGGGCCCCGTGGGTTGGGGAAGGTCCCCAAACATATAGAATATAAAAGTTTGTTTCGTGTTATTTTTCGGACTGATATCTGGGAGTGGATTTGCTAATAAATACAGTTGTTCATTTTATCGAGTGCCTATACAACTCAACCGAATAAAATTTAAACACCATGAAGGGCACAATAAGGAAGTTTTCTTCACAATTGGCTGTACAACAGTCTAATGTGTACTTACTTTATCGAGTGTCTATTTAATTCAACACAACACAGTTCACTCGCCAACAGAGTTATAATTTAAGTCTATTTATATTCATTTGACCCAGTGCCTATTTAATGCAACAGAACATAATTTAAACACCATACCCTTGTCTCCAAATTACTTTCCTTTGAATAAAATATGTGCTTGGCAAAATAAATACAATGGAAGTTTTTACAATCAGGCAAATCTTATAGCAATGAGCCTTAGAGTAATCACTATATTCTATATCACATGTACACCTACGTATGATAATAATTACATTAGTCCTTATTTTAACAAGAAGTTTATAAACAAAATTCTCGCTCTACAGAATCAGCCTTCTGTGTACAAACAGCTGACAGCCGATTGGCTTATCATGAAATTCCCTTTCCTTTGATGGATGTTAACTCATCTGTTACTGTGTTTTCCTAACAGCACCAATGAAACATCAAGTCTCTAATTTATTTATTTATTTAAGGCTGCTGTGAATAGCTCACAATATACACCGCGCAAGGCAGTAAGGTCAGTGAAGATCAAAGTGTGAAGGATTTGAACAGCTGTAGCCTAATATAAACTTCCAGAAGGTCACTCACGGGACGGAGAAAATCATGAAACATGTCACTCAGTATAGCCAATACACCGACAAAGTTCCAAGGTCCGAACCTGTCACCTCCCGAACATGTCAGCACAGTTAACTGCTTGGGCTAGCTAGCGCGGTCTGAGCCTGTTACGTCCATCCCACTGCGTCACACCTTTCTCTCCATGATGCAGTTTAGGTGCCGGGGCAGCGTAATCGGTGTAGCGACTGGGGCTGTGGGCTAGCCAACCGAGGAATCGTGGTTCGATTCTCGACACAGCGTCCAGGTTGGTTCTAGGGTCTACCCAACCGCCAATGAAAAAGGTACACGAGGTGAGGATCTTTCACCAGGGGTAAAGCGGCCACAGTATGAAACTCACGATTCATCTCCATCTAGTGCAAGACTATACCCATATGAAGCAAACCTGCTACATGTTACACATGCTATGTTAGTATGACTTGCAGGTCTGGTTGTACAAATAATATATGATATATTTAACTGCAATTGGGTTGACACCCGGTAGCAGTAAAACAGTGTACATTCACACACAAACAATACACAGAACAACACAATGAGACAGAATATCCAGAATGGAACATACATAACAATAAGAATTCTTAAACTAACAAAAGAATACATAACATAACAATATCAATACACAATTTACAAAATTAAACAGAAGCATACAAAACATACAACCATATATACACTAATATAAGATAGAAACAGAAGAATATGGGAAAAATGTGTGATAAACGAAACAGCCATATACGATCTATATATATCTTTTAATAATGATAGACACCCTGTTACTAAGACCTTCACTCCACTTCACTACACTTGTCGACACTTCACTTCTTTCCATTTAAAACTTAACCCAACTACACTTCACTCCACTTCACTACACTTCACTTCTTCCCATTAAAACTTCACCGAACTACACTTCACTTCTTCCCATTAAAACTTCACCCAACTACACTTCACTACCCTCTCATCTGTCTTAAACCCATTTAAATTTCCTAACTCTCCATTTCACCTCGCATCACTGCACTTCGCCTCACTTCACTTCACTGCACTTTTAGACGATTTTCGCCACACTTCTATTCCTTTCCCTTCACCCCGTTTATTATTGCTTTCCTAACTCTCTTTCTAAGGGTTTTAGGTTTAGAAGGGAAAGTCCCTAACGCTTCTGCAGGTAGTTGGTTCCAGTTTCTTTATGGTCCTATTTACAAAGAAATACTTCCCGATGTTCGCTCTGTGCTTCCTGTCCCTAATTTTCCGAACATGATCAACCCTACTAAATTAGTAAGGCCTTCGCTACCTGTCGCGTTAGCTTTCCACGCCCCTTCCCCAGAGCACGCTTTAAAACGCGCGCACAAGCTTATACACAGTATTAACTACCTCCTTAATAGCACGGCCGAAACTGCCGGATAGTGCATGGAAAAAAAGCAACGAGGAAGAAGGGTAGCAAAAATGCCCACGTAGTATATTCCGAGACCTTAAATAAACAATTAATCAGTGATCCTAACGTTCTTGTAATTTTAATTAGTTCACGGACGTCGTTTAATTCCGGCAGTAAGGTACAGGCGGACATAATTAGATACGTATTATGTCCAAAAAGGTGCATGATTGTAAAATATAAATACCAATGAGATTTTATCGCAATTACCCGATGTACTGATACACGTAATCAAGACTTCAGTATTGTATCTCCCTGAAGAGGGTTTGACAACAAACCGAAACACGTTCAATGCTTAAAGCAGTCCTTATTTTTCTGCTGTGCTTCGGAGGCCGACTGCACAAATGAAGTTCGATAAGTGAAAGGACAAAGTGAATCAATTTAATAACACAGTACGTGTATGTTTCCGCTTTTTATTTCCTGAAGGCGAAGGCAGAGCCTCTCCAAAAGTAGACTTTTTAGAATATTGTGCTTAATCAGACAGTGGACAAATCCCAGTTTGGGTACCACAGTAAACACATACGCCTAATTGGGACTGTTATAATTTGCATGGGAAGTAAACTCTGACTTTTACTCCCTTATAGCATTATCTGTAAACATAGGCCCTTTCAACCACTATAAAAACAAAGCTTTGTTCTAACTTATTTAATGCAATTGACAAAGTTTCGAATTGACGAAGTACAAACTTATTAATGTCTTCACAGAGACCCAACAGTTGCTTACATAAATGCGCCTCGTATAGTCTGTACCGTCACTAGCATGGTTCCTACAGTCACGCAATTACACTCAATCTATTAAGATATCAGAGTTAACTTTTTGTCTGATATAACAAGTTTGTTCAGTGAAAACATTAAGTTCCTGACATTTAAATGTGTAATGGAAACTTCAAAATAGGTATGGATTTTCTTCATTTATAACAATCTGACCGACATTACTTCCAAGAACAGAGGCCAATACTTATTCGCCAGCGGCCTACAAACTTCAATAAACAGCAGAAGATAAGATTACCAAACAGGCGAACACCAGAACTTCAAAATAAATGGGAAGTCCTCCAGCAACTATGAATTCATCATCATCATCATCATCATCAAATCCTTTTACCCCTTGTGGTGCATAGGGCATCCATGAAGAGCTTCCAGGCATTGCGGTCTCCAGCTATCCCCTTGACCTAGTTCCATGAACTTGTGCTTCTTATCTCATCCTCTACTGTCCTTCGCCACGTTCTCTTCGGCCTACCTCTCCTTCTATATCCCTGAAGATTCCAATCTAATGCAGTTTTCTCTATTGCTCCTGTTTAACTATGAATTACATTTCTAAAAAAAACCACACAAATGGAAGCTGAATATAAGAAGCTTTAAGAGACGCACCACCCAGCGATAAATTTCCAACAGCATTCCTCCTCACGATTCACTCGCCGTGCTATTTGACCTCACTAAGAGTAGGCCACTCAGCAGCCTGTACCCTGCATAAAATGGAATACACTGGCCCACGACCACTCGAACCCCGGGGGCCATTTTGTTGGTTATGATGTGACGACAGCAACACACTGACGCAATAACTACGCGCTCTCATAAATGTTAATTGCGCTCTCTGGCATGCAGGATCAATTATGCTGTATGCATGGCAGAACGTAAATGCTCTGGGCGGCATTCGCAAAATCGTCAGCGGTATCTTCAAGAACAGCATCCGGTCCTTTTATACGAGTTTCGTGGTCAATGAGGCAGTGCTGGGGCAGATTTTCTAACTGGATTTTCACTTCAGTCCAGCCACCAACTGCTGCCGACATCGGCGCTGATACATCTCGTGATACGTAACCTCCGCGCCTCTTCTTCCAGGACGTATATAAAATTCTTTAAAATCCCAGAACCATTTTCCAGAATTCTTAAACATGACAAGTACTCTATCCGCATGCCGGTGTCACGGTGGTGACTGTGGTAATGAACACAGTTACAATTACTGAACAGATTTCAATCAAATTTGGTACCGCTTCGTGCACATTAAAAGTCGCCAGGCGAACACAGTTTTGTTTCACGTCGTTCTAATATCCAAACCATTCTTTACTAAAAATTCAAAATACATTTTAACAAATTCTGTCAAAACAAAACGGCCCTACTAAATTTTAAAAAATCGCACATGCTATAAAAGTACATACGAATTTAAGATCTATAAATTTTAAGTGCAGCGAATGTCTAATGGAGTAAGAAGAACAACAATTCCTTATTCCATGCACCGTCATACCTTCTGCAATATCTGTGTCAGCAATAAAAGCGGTATGGAGACTCGCAAAGCACTACTGACTTACTAACTCCTTAACTCAACGGTCCTCTGGGAACCTTGGTCTCCTTTACGATAAATGACTGTTCTTCTCTGTTATTTGAATTTTGCTTTCATGGCTTCACTCCAGCTCTCGTAAATCACTCTTCACTTCTTCCAGCCATTCCAATCTGGGTCGTTAAATTTTTTTTTTTTTGTACATTCTGGCTTATATTCAAAAACTGTCCCAGCCACTCCTGCTTAGTCCTGCTGATCACACGCTCTTGTCACCTAACTGCTGCTAGTTCGGAGATTTTAAATTATTCTCCCACTTATTGATTGGTGGTGTTCTTAAAAACCCCTTACCGTTACTACTCCATAAGCACATACAAAAGTTTTCCTCTACTGCTTTTTTAACATAAATATATTTTTCCAGCCACGGGCCCTGTTTTATGTCTGCTTTCAGTGCTTTTTTGTATTTAATTTTATTATATCCAGCTCACAGTTATAGACGTAAAATTGTGTTATAAGCTGTAATAAAAAAAATCCCTCAAGCAATTCTCATAAATTCGCGAACAACGCACCTATGAAATACAAACATTTGTACGCCAGGCTGGAGACAACTTTGCAGCCTTATATTGGTTAAGAGTTATGAATTTTCGGGTTCAATAGGACGAATATCTTGAACAGCCAAATAACTACGAACTGTCCACATATGTTCCTCTACTGTGGAGATAGCCATCTAACAGCTGAAACCTACGAATGAACCACATAGGTCTACGCTCTTGCACTGTGGAAATAACAGGCTATAGCCGAATACCTACGAACTAACCACATAGGCCTATGTTCTTACAAAGTGGAAATAGCCAGGCAACAGCTGAATACCACAGAACTAACCACCTAGGCCTATGTTCTTGAAATGTGGAAATAACAGACAACAACTGAATACCAACAAACTAACCATATGGGCCTATGTTCCTGCACTGAGGAATAGCCAGGCAACAGCTCAATATCTACGAACTAACCCCGTAGGCTTATCTTCCTGCATTGTAGAGATAGCCAGGCAAAAGCTGAATACCTACAAACTGCCCGCATATATCCCTGTACTGTAGAGATATTCATGTAACAGCTAAATAGCCTAACTACGAACTAACGCAAAGCTGTTCCTGTACGATGGAGGCAGTCAAGTACTATTTATTTAGCTAGTTACTCAATCACCGGTTCTTAAAATCATAATGTTCAGTGAGACAATCTGCTGTAGCTACGAAACATGACACAATTTCTACCAGATAAAAACTCCAAAGACACTAAACACAGGTCTACTTACTACTGACCTTGCGCGCTTATAGCTCCGTTTATTTCCAAAGCAACAAAATCAATCTCAAGCTTTTAAACTACACGATCGTGTAGTTTCTTCAAGTGATGAAAACTGAAGTAAGGTAAATAGACAATATATATTGAGCATCTAACAACTGAAAGCCACAAAACGTGTTCAAGAAAATAAATCTCAGGATTTTCATTTCTGTGTTCACGTATTCAGAATAAATAAAACAACACAGACCCGTCTCAAACGTTTGCGTGCTCGGAAACCATCATCTTCCACAACGTACTGTGAAAGCCACGATAACAGGGAAAAGCATGTCAAAACCACTTCATGTTTTGAAGAGGATTTTTAACAAGGCGACTTTCATTCTGTGTGCACGGGTATTCAGGTAGGCCTAATCAAGGAAGTAAAATATAGTGCCACGTTGAATAGGGTTTTATGTTGCCGTGGTTATTACACGGAATAAAACATCCGCAACAAGAGACCCTCATATTTTGCAAACGAAACTACGAATTATTAATTATAAAAAGAGAGAGCTGTAGAAGCTGTTAACAAGTCTGATAGGATAGCGAGATATTGTGTGTGAAGGAGAGGGGAGGGGAAAATGGAGGAAAATAAGGACAGAGAAATAAGGAGAGAGGGAGAGAGAGACAGAATATGCTGTTAAAAGACTATTTGACAGCATGAATTTTACGAGGGGAAAGTAACGAGGAAGTGACAAAGGAGCTTTGTATTACAGTTGTTTGTATGCGTAATTCTAAGTGACTGTTGCATAACACATGGTCTGTTTTCTGCATCACAATGAACGCGTACTCTTCGTACACCCCATGTTTCATTTCCATTAAAGTCATTTCTAATTTAAGGGACGCGTCACTGCAGACTATTTAAGTAATGAAGATAATGATATAAACTAGGATTTTTATTTTAAAAAATCGTTAATAACATTTCAAATCCAAAGAAATAATGCCGACCATACTGCCTTAAAATGAAGCTGCAGATACCTAACTTCGGTGAAATGCAGCGTTAACATCAGCGGGCATTTTATATTCATGAACTGTCTCAATCAAGATTACTTTTAAAATATCCAACATAAAACAACTTAGGGGCAATACTGGAGGAAATGTAGTTTCTTAACTAATTACTTTATTTAAACATCCATATATCTGCTGGAAACGAGGCGGCGCCATTGGTCAAGGCACTGCGCTATAAGCCGGAAGGTTGTGGGTTCGATTTCCGATGGGATCATTGGGAGTTTTTATTGACTTAATTCTTCTGGTCGCATTATAGCTCTGGGGTCGACTCAGTCTCTAAAAGAAACGAGTACCAGGAATATTTCCTGGGAGGAGGGGTTAAAGGCGGCCGGTGTGTAGGGCTGACAACCTTACCACTTTCATGTGCCGACTGTCACGAAATCTGAGGGCCTCAACCTCCTGGAGCCCTAAGGGTCTGCTCAGGCCGGTAAGCGATAGCTTAACTTCATACGTACTTAATATACTATTTAGCGCCGAATGAAGGGATGATTGTGCAAAAGGGATTGTAAAAGATAAGGGTTGACTGGCCCTGACCTATTTTAAGGTAATACCCCTGGAGAAGAACTGAGAAAAATCAAGAAATGCCGGTGGGAACTGCTAGTAAGCCGGTCGGAGACTGTTAAGCAGGTCTGCCCCAACGTGCGACGGATGAGGCGTGGTGACAGTTTAGGCGCACAATGAATATGTACGCAACAGGGAGCTGAACTGGGTGCTGAGACAGATGTTTGTGTCTCTGTGACTGAAGGGCGTGTCGTTTCAGCTATGCAACCACTCCCACCAACACAGCTTAGATCGTTATTCATTTGCGACGTTTACGTCATCCAGCCCCAGCAGATGAAGCCGTGACAGCGCGGTCCATGTAGTAACCAGGCTATGGGCTGGAGGACCGAGCCCGAGGAATTTGATTAGATTCCTGCTAAAGGCAAGAGAATTGCACTCTTCTCTAAAGCGTTCATACAAACTTTGGCGACCAGCCTTTTCGTATTCAATTGGTGCCGGGGGCTCTTTCCCCGAAGGTAAACGGCAGGGACATGAAGCTAGCCATTCAATTTCATTTAGTGCCGAGATTATGAATAGGCACAGCTATACCTCTAGTCCCTCATACGCCATCATTAGGTGGTACTTCTTAAAGTAAAGGGAACAATTTTACAGCTATTGAAGTAACTTCGTAACAATAACCCAATAAATCGAACGGCACAGTTATATGCAACTGACAAAGTAATTAACCTACCGACTACCGTACAAACTAACGACATGACAACATATTCCTTAAACAATTACAAGTTTTTAACTAGATCAATAAATTCCCACATCGAACCTTCCCAACAAATGACTAGAACTCTTTCTTGTTTAGGTGGTCACGGGTTCGAATCAATACCCACAAACCAAATGCCCTGGCTAAAATCTCTTGTAGTTTCACTCAGCCAGGCAAATGCTATGGCAATATTCATGTCTTAAACAATCGTTCCCCTACTTCCATACACGTAGCGTCCAGTCCAATATTCACGGTCATTCAACACTTCGCCACTGAACGGCCTGAGCAACTGGCAGCTTTGTTAAATGCACTACAGTCCTTTTTATTACACAGTATAGTGCTGTAACATATGCAGCTGCAAAAGCGTCTTACTGAACCAAGAGACAAACAGTAAGAAACGTACACACCTCCTGATGTTAAAAAAAAAAGAATTCACTATACGTGACTAGGAAGTAATTAACTTTTTTACTTTAGAAGGGAAGAACCAATAAGCTTTCCAGACGCCCTCCTTAAGCATGCAATTATCGGAGAAGATAATATTTCCACGCCCGGTCGGTTGTAAACGTGGAAAGATCTCGCTTTAAGCCAGCGAAGTTACAATTTTTGCATTTATAATAGGACATGCTGTTGCACAGTGCGCAACACCCAGCTTATCTCTCAATAATACTCCACTTCCGTACCCACACGGACTAGAGAGGATTTCCTGCACTAAATCTGTGTTACACAATAAAGTCTGTGTTCGAACAACAACGAGACCTCTTTCAAACTTTTGTATAATTAAAATCTGTATTAAATAGCCGTCTTCTGCTATTCGACGCCATGCTGACTGGTGTAAGTGCACCGACGCTTCGGAGGTATAAATGTACCAGATTACCAGACTATACGGCGTCACAACCCGTAAGACAGCAATCGTTATACTCACCACCACGTTTGTTTGTTTTTGGCGCGACAGCCCCCAGTGAGCCAAGGCCTCCTCATTTAGGAGGCTTCTAGATCACACACAACGACGCATCACAATTGGTAGGACTCCTCTGGACGAGTGATCAGCTCGTCGCAGAGACCTCTACCTGACAACACACAACACTCAAAACAGACAAACATCCACATCCCCGTTTG